>AF_2010_repII_A1DRAFT_10000009_pt1 | contig 27681 bp, 31 predicted proteins | sample AmaForreplicIIA1_FD_9195 | JGI IMG/M metagenome (IMG submission 9195)
TGCGCCACTGGCGGTGGCCTTTCCGTGAAAGCCCGGACCATACCACGAAGCAATGCCGGTTTGCGTCACGGGCTCGTCACCGGAGAGCGGAAGACGAACGTGCGACGGCGGCACAGAACAGGCTGCTACCGACAAGCACAAAATAATGACCCGTAGGATGACTGGCAGTTTCCTGGTCCACAGTAGTGAAGTTTTTTCGGTTGTCATTCGAATTTCTCATTATACAGAAACCGTCGCCGATAAAAAAGTAATTTCCAAACAGGTCGCGATGAGTCTTACGATGCTGACAGCAGCAAGCTAACTTGCTCTGCTCCCGCTTCGCGGTCGGGCGTGGCTAAGTGTTGCCTGGCGGGGATCAAAGTTCCGAAGAGTATATCGGCGAGGGGCAGCACGACGTTGAGATTATTGAAGTGCCTTTTGTGATGCATGTGATGATGGGAGTCCAGCCAGCGGAACCAAAAGGTTCTTTCCAACCGTCGCCCCTTGGGAACATGCATACAGTAGTGGAGATATTCATAAAGCAAATAATAGAGGATCAGGGCTGACAGCGCTCCCTTTAGGATATTCAAGCCCAGCGTTTCTTCTAACCAAACAATAACCGAGGCGTGGAGAAGAATGATGAAAGGAGCATGCCACCAGGCGAAACGAACTTTGCGAATCACTTTCGGATCGGAAAGAAAATACTGATCGCCGGTGCGAAAAAGACCGTGATGTACCAAAGCATGGGCGCGAAAAGGATAAAGCCATCGTGGTTGGTGCATGAGATATTTATGCAAGGTCCATTCAAAAAAGCTGCCATAAACCAAAAAGCAGACAAAAGCCACAGGTTCACTGATGCTAAAGCTCATCTATTTCCTCCCCCATTTTTCCCGCCTCAGCTACACCCATCGTTGACCTCAATAAGCGGAGCAGGAAAGACTTTGAAATTACACGAGAATTGGTCGGTATGGCTAAGCGTCGCGCCAGAAGAGACGGAGCATTATTTTAATCGGTGGCGTGGTTTTTACCGTTCTCCTTGAAAGGTCGCGCCACTGTACGCGGTTTTTTCCACTTCGTCAAATCTAGACAACGTGCTGGCGGAAGCCGACTTTCCCCGTTTACCCTCGGGAGGCTTTGTGGTAGCTTAGCCATAATTCACAAAGAGGTACTGCAGTCATGTCGGGTCATTCTAAGTGGAGTACGATCAAGCATAAAAAGGCCGCGAAAGATGCCCGCAAGGGTAAGCTCTTTACCAAGTTCATCAAGGAAATTACCGTAGCCGCCCGCATGGGCGGCGGCGACATCAATTCCAACCCACGCTTGCGCACGGCCGTGATAACGGCGCGAGCCAACAGCATGCCCGGCGAAAACATCGACCGTGCCATCAAGAAAGGGACCGGCGAGCTGGAAGGAGTGACCTACGAAGAGGTTCAGTATGAGGGTTATGGACCCGGTGGCGCCGCTATTTTGGCGCAAGTGCTTACAGACAATAAGAATCGTACAGTATCCGAAATACGGCGGCTCTTCACGAAGCACGGCGGGAACTTGGGCGAGACTGGTTGCGTCTCCTGGATGTTTGACAAGCGCGGAGTGATTACCGTGGAGAAGGCCAAAATCGACGAGGATCGGCTCGTCGGGTTGGTGCTCGACGCCGGCGGCGAAGATGTCAAAGAGGAAGGCGACATTTTTGAGATCGTGACTCAGCCCGATGATTTCGAGAAGGTGAAAGAAAAGCTGGAGCAGGAAAAAGTGCCGGTAGCAAGCGCCCAGATTACTATGGTCCCCAAAAATACGGTGGATGTGGATGCTAAACATGTCGAGCAAATTTTGAAACTGACCGAAGAGCTTGAGGACCACGATGACGTGCAAAGCGTGTCGGCAAACTTCAATATTCCGGACGAGTTGATAGAAAAGGCTAGTTGATGGCCACGCCTTCGCGGCAACACAATCGTCATCCCAAAAGCTCAGCGTGGAGAATCATCGGCATCGATCCGGGAAGTGTGGTTACCGGATGGGGTGTCATTGAGGCTCGCGGTACCGCGCTCACGCACGTGGGCCATGGCACCATCGGCAGCGCCGACGCGCGAGCGCAGGGAGATCGGTTGAGTTGCATTTACTTGGGTATTCAAGAGGCGATAAAGTCTTACCGGCCGGACGGTCTAAGCCTCGAGCGGGTTTTTTTTGCGCGTAACGCACAAAGCGCCCTCAAACTCGGACAGGCCCGTGGGGTGGCGCTTCTTGCTGCCGCTCATGCCGGCATCCCGGTGCATGAATATGCCGCATCGGAAATCAAACTTGCGGTGGTGGGTTACGGACAGGCGACCAAGGATCAGGTGCAAAAGATGGTGGCTTCGCTCCTTCGGCTTTCCGGGGTGATGGCGTGCGATGCTTCCGACGCGCTGGCGGCTGCAATCTGTCATTTGCACCGGCAACGTTTTCAATCCTTGGTTGATGGAGCCGAACTGCAGTGGAATGCCGGGACGCGCCGGCGCCGGTGGACGGCGGCTGCGATAAGAAGACTTGTGGGACACGTATAACGATCCCAGCCGGACGTCCAGCCAAGACCAATCGTGATTGCACACATCAGAGGGACGCTAGCGCACAAGGTGCCGGGCGAAGTCATTGTCGATGTTGGAGGAGTTGGATACCACGTTTTTATCCCGCTCACGGTCTTTTATCGTCTACCCGAAATCGGCGCGCCGGTTAGTCTTCATATTCACACGCACCTCCGCGAAGACGCGTTGCAGCTTTTCGGTTTTCAGGAGCCCCAGGACAAAGAGGTATTTTTGCTCCTAAACGGCGTTGCCGGTATCGGACCGAAGTTGGCGGTGAATATCCTTTCGGGCATTCCCGCGGCGGAGCTGGCGCAAGCGATCAAGGCAGGAGATCAACTCAGACTTATTGCCATTCCAGGGGTGGGAAAAAAGCTCGCGGAAAGAATGATGGTCGAACTGAGAGATAAGTTCATGATGCTACAACCCCAAGTAACCGGAACCGCCGCGCCCGACTACGGCTCGCACCTCATGCAGGATGCAGTTTCAGCGCTGGTGAACCTCGGTTACCGGCAGGCCGAGGTGGAGAAAAACGTGCGTGATACGATTCAATCCGGAACCGCGACTCTGGAAGACGTGATCAAGGAAGTGCTGCGGCGGATGAGCCGGTGATTTGAGCATGGCCAATCGATTGACTAAGAGGCCGCGATGACCGATTCGCGATCTGTATCCACCAAAACGGTGGACGACGATCTCAACTATGAGATCAATTTGCGCCCCCGAGGTTTTGACGAATATATCGGCCAGGAGCAGGTCAAAGAAAATTTAAGGGTGGCGATCGCTGCGGCTCGGGGCCGAGACGACGTGCTGGATCATCTCCTGTTTCATGGCCCGCCGGGCTTAGGAAAGACATCCCTCGCCTATATCATCGCGCGGGAAATGGGCGTCAATATCAAGGCCACTTCCGGGCCGGTCATCGAAAGGCCCGGCGACCTCGCAGCCCTACTCACCAACCTGGAAGAACGAGATATTCTTTTCATCGACGAGATCCATCGCCTCAACCATGTCGTGGAAGAGGTGCTTTATCCCGCCATGGAGGATCATCAGATCGATCTCATGATAGGACAGGGGCCCGCGGCGCGATCGATTAAGCTCGACCTCAAACGTTTCACTCTGATCGGAGCCACCACCCGATCGGGATTGCTAACGTCTCCATTGCGCGATCGCTTCGGCGCCATTTTTCGCTTGGATTTCTATACACCGCAAGCGTTGGCACAAATTCTCAAGCGATCCGCATCCATCTTGGGCGTGCCGAGAGAGGACGATGGAATCACTGAGATCGCGCGCCGCTCGCGCGGGACACCGCGCATCGCGAACCGTCTTCTTCGCCGGGTGCGCGATTACGCTCAAGTAAAAGCGCATGGCAGGATCACGAAACCGGTAGCCGAAGAGGCCTTGCGCCTGCTGGAGGTTGATCCCATCGGCCTCGACAAAATGGACACGATGCTGCTCATGACCATGATCGACAAGTTTTCCGGCGGCCCGGTGGGCGTGGAGACTTTGGCAGCCGCTATCGGAGAGGAAAAAGACACCATCGAAGACGTGTATGAGCCTTTCTTGATCCAGGCCGGCTTCGTCCAGCGGACCCCGCGAGGCCGCGTCGCGACTCAACTCGCTTATGAACATTTTGGCAGAAAGCAGGGCTCGGAGAGCTTGAGTAAAGCGAAAAATCAACCGAGTCTCTTTTGAGACGCTGCGGCCGGCTGGGCCCGGCCGAGCTGACATGCGCCGGAGAACCAGGATGGCCGGGTTCGGCAAAAGTTTGATTTATATCGGGATCGTACTGGTCATCCTCGGTTTGCTGTTTTCCCTGGGTGGAAAGATTCCTTGGCTGGGACATCTCCCGGGAGACATTTACATACAGCGGGGGCGATTCACATTCTATTTTCCCGTGACAACGTGTTTGTTAATCAGTATCATTATGACGTTAATAGTCTATTTTTTCCGCAGGTGAGGTGGTTCGGATTTTGTAGCACCTGCGGCGGAAAGCGTTTATGGAAGCCGTGAAAACTTTCGACTCCATCGAGGAGAGTTTGAAGCGGGAGGAATCAAAACGCCGCAAGCGTGAAGGCGTGGTGATTCTCGTCACGGCTCTCATGGTAGCGGTGTTTGCCTTCTTCGAAGTTCAGTTGCCTGATGTGACTCCGGAAACTTCCCTGGGCAGCAATATCGCGTTCTTCCTACTCATCAATATTAACATCATTCTGCTGATCCTGCTGGTTTTTTTGGTGGTTAGAAATTTGGTGAAGCTTATTTTCGAGCGGCAGAGACGCATCATGGGCTCGCGATTGCGAGGGCGGCTGGTTGTGGCCTTTGTCGCGTTGTCTTTGGTGCCAACTTTGCTGTTGTTTGTTATTGCCGTGGGATTCGTAACTCGATCTTTTGAGCGCTGGTTCGAGGTTCAGGTCGAAAATGCCTTGCAGGGCTCTCTGGAGATCGGGCAAACGTATTATCAGAATTCCGCCAATAACGCGCTTTTTTACGCGCGCCAGCTGAGCCAGAGAATTACTCGAGAAGGGCTCTTTGATCCGCGCCGACTCACTGAGCTCAAGGAGTTCATTCAGAACAAGCAACGTGAATACAATCTCGGCACCGTGGAGTTATTTTCGCCGGCCCGGCAATTGGTCGTGGTTGCTTTCAATGATCAGGTCCCGACCGGCGTCACGATCAAAGCGGAATCCGATTTTTTAAATAAAGCGCTACGCGGTTTGGAAGTAACTCGCACCCAGGAATTCGGCGAGGGTGACGTCATTCGCGGCGGCGGCCCGATCTACGGCACCGATAAGCGCATCATCGGCGCCGTCGTGGTCGATTACTATGTGCCCAAGAGCATTACCAAACGCGCGCTGCAGATATCCCGCTCCTACGAGCAGTACAAGCATCTGATGTTTCTCAAGACGCCGATCAAAAACAGCTATGTTTTGGCGCTCCTGCTGGTCACGTTGGTGATCATTTTTGCGGCTACCTGGTTCGGTTTGTACCTTGCCAAGGGCATCACGGGGCCGATTCAACAACTAGCGGAAGGAACCCACCAAGTTGCCCATGGGAACTGGGACTATAAAATCGAGTCTGGAGGAGATGATGAGATCGGTATGCTGGTGGATTCGTTTAATCAGATGACCAGCGACCTAAAGCAGATCAACGTCGAACTGGAACGCCGGGGTAAATTCGTTGAGACGCTGCTGGCCAACATTGCGGCGGGGGTCATCTCGGTGGATCCCCAGGGTACTATCACTACCTGGAACAAAGCAGCCGAAAAAATGTTGGGGCTTCAGGCCCATGGGGCATTGGGAAAAGATTACGAAACCGTCTTTCGGTCGGAACCGTTGCAGGTCATGCGGGCCATCGTGGAGAGCGTTAAGGAACGCGAGAGCGTAGAGCGCGAGATCAAGATTCCATCACCGGAACAGTTGCTGACCGCGGTGGTGACGGCGGCGACGCTACGTGACGATGAAGGAAAAATTCTCGGTGTGATGATTTTTCTCGAAGATATCACTCAGATTCAAAAGGTCCAAAGAATGGAAGCATGGCGAGAAGTGGCGCGGCGCATCGCCCATGAGATCAAGAACCCGCTTACTCCGATCCAGCTATCGGCGGAGCGGCTGCGAAAACGCTACGGCCATATGCTCGAGGGAAACGGTGCGATTCTCGAAAAGTGCACCTCCACGATTATTCAGCAAGTGGACGAATTGAAAAACCTGGTGAACGAATTTTCGCAGTTTGCCCGACTGCCGTCGGCGCAATTGGCGGCCCATGACCTCAACGATATCGTCCAAGAGGCGCTTTTTTTATTTCAAGAGGGTCACAAAGAAATCCATTTTGATTTTCAGCGCGGGGCGATTCCGTTGCTGGAGCTGGATCGCGGCCTCATCAAGCGAGTGCTGATGAACCTACTAGACAACGCGGTAGCAGCAGTGGGGCCGCAGGGCGAAATCCAACTTGCCACGAGCTACGAACCTGCGCGAGGCGTGGTCTGTCTGGATGTTTCGGACAACGGATCGGGAGTAGCGCCGGAGATTCGGGCGCGCATCTTCGAGCCCTATTTTTCTACCAAAAAAAATGGCACCGGCCTGGGGCTGACGATCGTTAATCAGATCATCGAAGACCACCGCGGCTACGTTCGGGTCCGGCCCAACGAGCCGCGCGGGACCCGGTTCACCATCGAGTTCCCAGCGGGCGTTTCTCGGGCGGCTTCGGAAGCGCACCGAACGGCAATGTAGTCCTAGCAAGAGAGGGAAAAAGGAGTGAAAGAACAAGCGCTCAGGAAAACTATTCTTGTGGTCGATGATGAGGAAGGGGTTCGTGAATCGGTGCGGGAAGTGTTGAGTGATGAGGGCTATCGCGTCGTCGATACCGCCGATGGCAGCCGTGTGATCGATTTGATCAAGCAGGAAAAGCCTGGCCTCGTACTTTTGGACGTCTGGATGCCTGAAATCGACGGCATCGGGTTGCTCAAAGAGATCAAAGTCCAGGAGCCCAATCTCAACGTGGTCATGGTCTCAGGCCACGGCAATATTCATATGGCGGTTACGGCGACGAAATTTGGCGCCTTCGACTTTATTGAAAAGCCCGTGTCCCTTGACGGTTTGTTGTTAACGGTGCGGCGCGCTTTGGGGGACTTGTCGGCGAAGCAAACCAAAAAAGTGAACGGGCTTGCAACGAAAAAAGCAAAGGCCGGAAAGACGGTTGTCGCTGTCCCCAAAGTAGTGAACGCTGCTCTGCCCATCAAGCAAAGAACTTTGAAAAAGAGTGTCGTGATATCGGGGCAAGGGCTTCACTCCGGGATCAAGACGGGACTTATTTTACATCCGCTTCCGCCCAACAGTGGCATTCAATTCAGCGGCATTTCAGCGGATGTGACGATTCCCGCGCACCTGGATTTCGTCGGCTCGACGGGTTACGCAACGTCTCTGCGCACCAAAGGATTTGCCGTCGGAACGGTGGAACACTTTCTGGCAGTGCTGCACAGTTACGGCATCACCAATCTGTTGGTCAAGGTGCAAGGGGAAATTCCCATCCTCGATGGCTCCGCCGTGGAGTTTTGTCATTTGATAGAAGAAGCCGGCGTCCAGGTCGAGGACGAGGACATATCGGAGATCGTCGTTGACCAGCGCTATAGCGTCGGGCCGGGGGGCGGCGAATGTATCAGCATCGAGCCCGCGGACAAGTTCTCCGTGCGTTATGTGCTGCGGTATCCGCAGCCTGTGGGCGTTCAAGAACACACCTATGTGTTCAACGGCCCGAAACATTTCAAATCGGAGATCGCTCCGGCAAGGACGTTCGGCTTTCTGGGGGATATCGAAAAGCTCCAAAGCTTGGGACTGGTGAGCGGAGGCAAGCTCAACAATTGCATCCTTATCGACGACGAAAAGATCATCAACACCGATCTACGCTATCCTAACGAGCTGGCGCGCCATAAAATACTCGACATCCTAGGCGACTTTTATTTGCTCGGCAGGCCGATACGCGGCAAGGTTAACGCCTCCATGACCGGCCACTCCGACAATATCGCGTTGCTACGCGAGCTCCAAAAAGCAATGCACCTTTAGCGTGATGCCCATGTCGAACTCAACAAGCTTTACTCGGCTATTTACCGTGAATGAAGCCAATGCGCTGCTGCCCACGCTGCGCCCGCTACTTGAAAGTATTCTGGAGAATATTCGCCGCCTTAGGAGCAAGAGCGAAACCGTCATTCGAAATGAAAGGCTGGACCCCGACCAGCCTAACCTCATGGAACGTTTGCAAGAAGACAAAGAAATCGCCCGGCTTGTAGGACAGGTCAAGGGGTGGGTGGAGGAAATTCACAGTTACGGCTGTATGTGCAAAGGCGCGGAACAAGGACTCATCGATTTCCCCTGTATGATTGGCGATGAAGTGGTATTTCTCTGTTGGCAGATCGGCGAGCCCAGCGTGGCTCACTGGCATCGGATCGAAGATGGTTTCGCGGGCCGGCGTCCATTACTGGATGCCGAAGAAACCGATCCCGATAGCAATACTTCCTACCACTAACTTTACGATTTCAATCTCTGTCGATTCGCCTATCGCTTGTTGGACCCACTGAATACTCCGTCGCCCAATAACGAGGCCCTCGGCGGTTTGACGTTCCGTTCCGACGGTACGCTCTGGGCGCTACTAGGTGACGGCCCGTCAACTCTGGTCCGAAAAAGAAGCTGCGTCCAGTCGCCGCAGGTGATGGAACCATCGGTTGCTTGTGACCACAATTTAGACTACAGTCTAGAAGTGCATCGGGTTGTATTCGCTCCGGCGGCGTTGCGTCAGTATAAGAGACTACCTGCCGCAGCTCGAAGTCTTCGGAAGAAAGAGATTAAAGACCAACTTGTGCTTCAGAATCCCACTGAAGAAACACGTAATCGGTTGCGGCTTCGTAGGGTCTCGCCCCACGCGGATTTCGAGCTTCGGGTTGAACCTTGGAGAGTGTTCTATAGGGTTCAGGATGAAGTGGTTATAGTTGAGCTGATCGGCCGCAAAAAAGGGAATGTATTGTTGATCAATGGAAAGGAATTTGAATTATGAAGATCGAAAGCCTTCGCGAGGTTAAGGCAAAGCTGAGTAAAATCGTGAAGGAGTTGCCATCAGAACGATCGGTGGTGATTACAAAAAATGGCCGCCCTTGTGCTGTTCTTTTTCCGGTGACCGAAGAAACGGATCTTGAAACGATGTTGCTCTCGCAACGGAGAGATTTTTGGGAACTGCTCGAGCGCGCTCATAAGGAAGGAAAGAAGAAAGGCTTTACTAGGCTTGAAGATCTTCCGGAGTAAGTCGTGTTACAGTTAGGCGGCGTCGGAGCACCGACTGCGAAGCTCAATCCATGAGTCCCGGAGCGGAAAAACAGTTATCTCTGCGCATCAAGGAAGAAGCCCAGCGTTTGGGATTTGAGCTGGTGGGTATTTCGCCAGTGAAACTGCCGCCCCACCAAGAATCATTTGCAGAGTGGCTGCGTAAAGAGCTTCATGGTGAGTTAGGCTACATGAAGCGTACCGAAAATCTCCGCCGTGATCCGCGCCAGCTGGTTCCCTGGGCCAAGTCGGTCGTTTCGGTGGGCATGAATTATTTCACGGCGCTGCCGCGTTGCCAATCTATGGAGGGAACCAAGGGTTGGATCTCTCGCTATGCGTGGGGTGATGACTACCATGACGTGATGAGAGACAAGCTTGAATCGTTGTTCGCAAGCATCAAAAGTTGGCATGCAGACGATTTGGAGGGGAAGGCTTTCGTGGATTCCGGCCCAGTGTTGGAGCGCGAGTGGGCCGGCGTTGCGGGCATCGGCTGGATTGGAAAAAATACTCATCTCATCTCACCCAAGAAAGGCTCGTGGTTTTTTCTCGGCGAGCTTTTTCTGAGCATCCCTCTCGCTTACGATCGACCCATCAGAGATCGATGCGGAAAATGCGACCTGTGTCTCAAAGCCTGTCCAACAGGTGCGTTTGTGGGTCCCTATGTTTTGGATGCTCGACGTTGTATTTCCTATCTCACTATAGAGCTCAAAGGCGCCATTCCGCGTCACCTTCGTCACTTGATAGGAAATCATATCTTTGGCTGCGATATTTGTCAGGAGGTCTGTCCGTACAATGTTAAAGCCCAGCCCACAAGCGAGAGTGCTTACGCGCCTCGGGCAGGGCTCTATGCTCCTGATCTTATTCCATTACTAGCGCTGACTCGCGGTGAGTTTCTGAAACGTTTTCGTGGTAGCCCGATTCTGCGCGCCAAGCGGCGCGGATTTTTGCGCAATGTCGCTGTGGCGCTCGGCAATCTCAGAAGTTCAGAAGCTCTGCCGGCGCTGATTCGCGCTCTGGACGATGAGGAACCGTTGGTTCGTGGACACGTGGCGTGGGCCCTGGCCAGAATCGGTTTGGCGACGGCGATGGATGCATTACGAAGGCGGCTGGATGTCGAGGACGATCATGAGGTTAGAAACGAGATTGAAGCGGCGATGGAGGAGATCGGAAGGTCAGATATCGGAGATCAAAGAACGGCGAGCGAATAGCAGATGGCTTATGGCAAATCGGAACTCGAATTTCTGCCATCAGCTATTTGCCATCTGCTCTCCGATCTCTAACTTCTGAGCTCTGGTCTCTAACTTTCAATGCGTTCGCCAAGGCCTTGGGGATTCGCGACACGCGACCAGTCTGGTCGATGCACGCGTGTCGAGTCGAACCCGTAGCTAACAAGATACCGTCACTCTCGCGGGAAACACGATAGTTGAACACCAAGGTGGCGCCACCCAGCGAGCTTAGTTCGGCCTCAATCATAACAACCTCGTCATAGTGAGCTGATTGCGCATAATGGCAAGAGACCTCTGTGACCGGAAAATGAAATCCTTGCTCTTCTATTGTGCCGTAGGGAAGGCCGATCTGGCGGAGCAACTCTGATCTGCCGCTTTCAAACCACCTCAGGTAGTTGGCGTAATAGACCACGCCCATCTGGTCGGTATCAGCGTAAATGACGCGATATGAAGTCACATTTTTCACTGAGGCGAAGGGTTTCGTCATCGCTTCCTATTCCTAATGTTTTTCGGGCAGATTCTCAATCCGATTGCCGGAGCACGCCTAGCGGTCACGTGGCGCAAATCGAAGGCAAGAATTGCAATCCTGCAGCGCTTGCAGAAACACTAAAATTTTTGCTATTCATTTGTTCTTAAAGGCAGCATAGAAAACGTCAAATTTGCGGATGGTGTTAGAAAGGAGTGAAAGATGCTTAAGAGGGGTTATGTTTTGCTCGCTGCAGTTCTGCTCGTCACCTGGATCGGCGGCGCTTGGTCGCAAGAAGAAAGCAAGCCCACGAAAGAGGGGAAAGCTGAAAAAAAAGAAGAAAAGGCCGCCAAGAAAGCCGTTGAGGTCGAGGGCGTCATTAGCAGTGTAGGGCAGCGAACAATCACCTTTCAACTCGAACGCAAGGGTAAGGTTCGTGAGGAAGTGGTAGGAGTTGACGATAAAACCAACATTGAAAAGGGCGGAAGCAACGTCAAGCTCAAGGATCTACAAGAGACCGACAAGGCGCTGATCAACTACGAGCCGGATGCCTACACGCCTGCCATTGCGATTAAAGTTGTGGGCAAAGGTGAGATCCAGAAGGTTGGAGGGGACGACTAGGTGCGATAGCGATCCGCCCGATCGCCGCCGATCACTTCCACGTCAAGAGCCTGCTGGTCCCGTAAAATCCTAAAAGAGATCCGCTCGCCCGGACGCTTTTTCCACATTTCTTGATAAAGTTCCGGGCGCGAGCTGATCTCTTTTTGTTCCACACTGATGATGATGTCGCCCTCTTTGAAACCGAAGCGTTCCGCCGGCCCCCCAGGGACGATTCCCCCGATCACAATGTGTCCCGCAAAAGACTGCGGGTAGAATCCTAGCCACGGACGCCGAGGTCGGCTGCGCACCTGTCCATATTGTTTCAATTCTTGTTCGTGGTTGCGATAATAGTCCACTGGAATCGCCAGCGAAAATTTTCCGACCTCGTTTAGGTTGAGGGAAATGACACCAATCAACTCCGCCTTGAAGTTAGCCATGGTTCCGCCGCCAAAGCCAGGGTTGAATTCTGTGACTCTAATTGTCTTGTCCAGCATGTATTCCCAATGCCCGTCGTAACACTCTTGAGAGGTCACGTAGCCACCACTGAGACGCCGCGCAGTTTGGCCGCTGCTGGCTATCATGACGACGGGTTGACCCAATACCACAGAATCCGGGGAAGCGAGCCTAAGGAATGGCAAGCCTCGCGCGGGGATTTTGACCAGCGCAAGGCCAGTTTCCTGATCCTCCGCCGCGAGCTTACCGGGGTGCTGCTCACCGTCAGACAAAGTAACGGTGATAGCTGAAGCTCCCACGGTGACATAGTGAACGGTCAAAATATAGCCGTCGGGGTCCACGATGGTGCCGGAGCCCACCCGCTCCGTACCCAGATTGCGAGTGGACGGATGTTTCTCAGGAATCTTGACCTGAAGATCTACCGTTGCGGGAAGAATCGAATGGATTAAAGCTAGATGACCGTTCACAGTTCTGCTCCTGAAAGATGAAAGGGATGTTCAAGCGTCAAGGCATCAGGACGATATAATAGTCCTTGCCAAGTATCGCGCCCATCCATCTCGTTCTGGATGGCATTGTGCACACCCATTTTGTTAATCGACCAGTCCGGGGCAACGGTGATGGCGCGATAAGTCTCGCCGGTGAGGCGGTGGATGCTCGTTTCCGGATTCAAGCGCTCAAGAAAATCCACTACCAGTGCAACGTATTCTTGTCGGTTCAAGAGTGGGACATCGCCGGCGCGGTAGAACTTTTCTAAAGCAGTGTTTTTGATTACATGGAGGTTGTGAAGTTTAACCCCGTCAATATTCAATCGATTGAGCAAATGGGGGGTTTGAAGAATCTCCTCTCGGCTTTCGTGGGGAAATCCGAGGATCAAGTGTGTACACAGACGCAAGCCGCGATTTTTACAACGCTCCGCCGCATCGATAAATTCCCCCAACCCATGGCCGCGGTTGACCCATTGAAGCGTGCGGTCGTGCATCGACTCTAAGCCCAACTCCAGCCAAAGATAAGTATGGCGCGAAAGGTCAGTGATCAAATCAAGCACATCGTCGGCCACACAATCCGGACGCGTTGAGACAGAAAGGCCTACGACTCCGGGAAAATCCAAAGCCTCACGGTAGACCTTCTCCAATTTCGAAACCGAATCATAAGTGTTCGTGTAACTTTGGAAATAGGCGATAAATTTTTCCGCTCCGTGGCGCTTGCGAATAGCTGCTGCCCCGCGTTCCAGTTGCTCCGTTACCGAGGTGCGAGGGCGATAATCTTGGGGTGTATGGCTGGCATTGTTGCAATAAATACAACCGCCTACGGCCACCTTGCCGTCCCGGTTGGGACAGGTAAAGTCCAAACGGAGGCCGATTTTGTAGACCCGCGCAGTGAAAATCTCTTTCAGCACGCGGTTAAATGAATTGTAGCGTTTGCCGCGCCACAAACGTCGTAGCGAAGAAGGGAAATTCATGCATAGACAAAAAAGAGTTAACAAAAAGCGCACGAATTCTCAAGGACAGCGGAAACGTAAGAAAGAAATCCAGGAACGAAATCTTGGAATACTCGGCTCATGAATAATCCGGCCCAGGTGCGACTGCTGGCCCTGCGGAAGTTATTAATATATCGAAACCTTTTGAGCAGTGGAAGCCACATCGGCTTGACATTCAGGGGGATTTGACGTTATTCATATGGTGTCCTGACCGTTTGGCTCTTCGGTTGATGAAAATTCCCGTCGATGATATCCCTCAGTCCCCGAAGGAGATAAATTTCTCGGAAAGCATTGGGGAACTTAATGAAGCCTACGCCCAGGGTAGCGCGGCGGATTTCCGCTTTCCGCCGTTTCTTGACATAGATCTGGTGTATTACCGGTCGGGTCGGCAGATTTTTTTTCAGGGAACATTGCAGGGGACGTTGGAAGGCTGTTGCAGCCGATGTCTAAAAGACTTTACCTTCGCGCTGCATAAGAATTTCGATTTCGTTTTGAGTCCTGATGCTGCGAAATCGGATCGAAAAAGCGCTGAATTGAGCCGGGAGGATTTAGGCTTAAGTACCTACTCGACGGAGGAGATCAATCTCACGCCATTGATTCGCGAGCAGGTCATGCTGGCATTGCCAACGCGCCCTTTGTGCGAAGAGAGCTGCCGCGGTCTGTGTGACGGCTGTGGAGTGAACCTCAATCACGAAGCGTGCTTGTGTTCTGCCGCTGGAGAGGATCCGCGGCTGGCAATCTTTCGAACGCTAAAAGTCGGGCGATAATTCAAGCTATTAGTTTGCAACTTGTGTCTGCCGCCAAGTGATGGTGAAGACAGGAGCTATACTATGCCGGTACCCAAAAGAAGAACCTCAAAAAGGGTAAAGAACCAACGGCGAGCGCACGATGCGCTACGAAAACCACAATGGAGCACGTGCGCCAAATGCGGCGAAACGTTTTTGCCGCATCGCGCGTGCCCTAGTTGCGGTTTTTACCGCGGGCGCGTCGTTCTCCAAACTGAACAAGGCTAAAGACCCTTCTTTTTATGCCGAAAATCGCCGTTGATGCGATGGGTGGGGACCGCGCCCCTGAGGCTGTCGTAGAGGGCGCGCTTCTGGCGGCCCGAGAACTCAGCGTAGAAGTAGTTCTGGTGGGTCAAAAAGAATCCATCGAACGAGAGCTATCCCGTCATGGGAGCGCGTCGAGAATAGAAGTCTCTCCCGCCGCAGAGGTTGTCGCGATGCATGAGTCTCCCAGCGTCGCGATCCGTAAGAGAGATTCCTCGATGAAGGTGGCGTTCGAGATGGTGAAGCGGGGCGAAGCTGATGCGATAGTGAGCGCGGGAAACTCAGGCGCCATGATGGCCACCGGAATGTTCGTCTTGGGCAGATTATCCCAGGTGGCACGGCCGGCGATCATGATCGTAGTGCCTAGTCTCTCGCAAGGAACCGTTGTCGTCGATGCCGGCGCCAATGTCGACTGCAAACCGAAACATCTGGTTCAATTCGCTTTCATGGGCTCGATCTATGCGGAGAGAGTGTTGGGCATCCCAACCCCCCGCGTGGGCGTGCTGAGCAATGGCGAAGAAGATAGCAAGGGAAACGATCTTACCCGCGCTGCCAGCGAGCAACTCTCCACCACCTCCTTGAATTACATCGGCTACGTGGAGGGAAGGGATATTTTTAACAGCAAAGTGGATGTCATCGTCTGCGACGGCTTCACCGGTAACGTGGCGCTCAAGACGATGGAAGGGGCCGCGGCGTTCGCTGGCGAAGTTTTGAAAAGCGCTTTTCAGAAAAATCTCTCGAGTCGTTTGGGTTATCTCATGACTCGGAAGTCCCTCCGAGACGCCTACCGCCGTTTGGACTATGCCGAATATGGGGGCGCGCCCCTCATCGGGCTTGACGGTGTCGCGATCATTGCCCATGGCGGTTCTAACCCGCAAGCCATCAAAAACGCTATTCGCGCGGCGCGGGATGCGGTGGAGCAGGACGTGAACCGTCATATCACCGCGATACTAGGTGAGATGACAGGAATGCGCGATGAAAAGAAGGACGGGCTGCCGCGCAAGATTTGGCAGCGAGTCAAATCCAAGATCGAGTCTTTAGGCAACAAGGCGGGCACCGCTGAAAAAGAGGAACGAGAGGGTGGAGAAGAACAGTAAGGTCGCTTTCGTGTTCCCCGGTCAAGGGTCCCAAAGTGTGGGAATGGGGAAGGAGCTTTGCGAGCAATTCGAGGTTGCCAAAGAGGTTTTCCAAGAAGCCGAGGAGACGTTGGGCTTTGCGCTCCGTGATTTATGTTTCTCTGGTCCAGAGTCGGATCTGAAACTTACTGAGAATACCCAACCCGCGATTCTTACGACCTCGATTGCCGCCCTGCGGGTTCTCCAGTCGAAAACCCCTTTGCGACCTAACTGGGTCGCTGGTCACAGCCTCGGCGAATACAGCGCATTGGTCTGTGTCGGCGCGCTTAAGTTTGGTGATGCTGTGAGGATCGTGCGGGAGCGCGGGCGGCTGATGCAGGAGGCTGTTCCACCGGGTGAGGGGGGAATGGGCGTGGTGTTAGGGCTAGACCAAGATGCGGTCGAGTCAGTTTGCCTAGAGGCGAGCAACGGCGAAGTGGTCGCCCCAGCCAACTACAATGGTGGGGGGCAGGTGGTTATCGCCGGTTCCAAACACGCTGTGGAACGCGCCATCGTGCTGGCCAAAGCGCGCGGCGCCAAGAAAGTGCTGGATCTGCCCGTTAGCGCTCCGTTTCACTGCGATTTAATGCGGCCCGCCGCGGAAGGGTTGAAACAACTTCTGAACGACGTCACGGTTAAGCCGTTTTCAATCGGCGTGGTCACAAATGTCGAAGCTGAAGTTAATTTGGATGCCGACCGCGTGAAATCACTCTTAACCGAGCAGGCGGTGCGACCCGTGCGTTGGGAGGAGTCGATCCAGAAGCTTGATGAACTCGGCTGCCAGCGAGTTTGGGAAGTCGGGCCGGGCAAGGTTCTCAGGGGACTGATCACGCGTATCTCGGCTTCGTTGGAGGTGGAGAATTTTTCAACCCCGCAAGACCTTGCTCGAGTGGAGGCGGAATAAGCCCAATGAGTCTCCGAGGGCAAATCGCATTAGTAACCGGGGGAAGCCGCGGCATCGGCAGCGCGATTGCCATGGCCTTGGGTGGCGTGGGAGCTCATGTGGTAATCAACTACCGTGCCAACCGGGAAGCAGCGGAGCGAACTTTGAACGAACTCGCAGCCAAAGGCGCTCAAGGAGAGCTTGCTCAGTTTGATATTTCCAATGAGTCTCAGATAGAAGGGGGAATCCAAAAAATCGTTGACGTGCATCAAAAAATTGATATCCTAGTCAACAATGCCGGCGTGACCTCCGACAATCTTCTTATTCGCATGAAGGCGGAAGATTGGGATAGGGTCGTCGGAACTAATCTTAAAGGCACGGTCCTCTGCACTAGAGCCGTTTCTCGTTCCATGATTCGCCAGCGCTACGGGCGGATCATAAACTTATCGTCGGTTGTGGGGCAGGCCGGTAATGTGGGCCAGTCGCTCTATGCGGCGACTAAAGCCGGTATTCTCGGCTTTACCAAGGCGGTGGCGCGGGAAGTCGCCTCTCGGGGAGTTACGGTTAACGCGGTCGCTCCCGGTTTTATCGAAACCGAAATGACGGCGCAGCTGCCGGAGAAACTTCAGGAGGAGTTTTTGCGTTCCATACCGCTGGGTCGTTTTGGCACCTGCGAAGAAGTGGCCCACGTAGTTGCCTTTCTCGCCGAGCCCGCGGCCGGATACATCACCGGACAAGTAATCAGCGTTAACGGCGGGCTCTACATGTGAGGAAAATGTCAACCAGGAGGTGAAGAAAGATGGCATCATCCGTTCAGGCCAGGGTTAAGGAGATCGTATGCGAGCAATTGGGCGTAAGTGAGGAGGAAGTGACTCCTGAAGCCTCCTTTATCGAAGATTTAGGGGCTGATTCTCTGGATATTGTGGAGTTGGTAATGGCTTTGGAAGAAGAATACGAGATGGAGATATCCGACGAGGACGCCGAAAAAATCAAAACGGTCCAGGATGTCATCACCTACATCGAGAGCCACCGCTAATTTCTCGGTAAATCAACCCCATTACACCCATCATCGTGAACTCGAAATCGCAGAGGTAGTGCGTTACGATAAGCACTTTCTGCGATTTTCTTTGTGACCGAAAGGACTTTCGGACCCTACCGTTCGAATCGAATTACCTTATTATGATCGCCAAGGGCAGAACCGAATCGTAAAGGGAGAGCAGATGGCAAAATCCTTCTTGCAGCAGACGGACGAGGACGTCTACGCGGCGATACAAAAGGAAACTCAAAGGCTTGAGGGCAATCTAGAGCTGATCGCGTCGGAAAACGTTGTCAGTGAAGCGGTGTTAGAAGCACAAGGTTGCGTGATGACCAACAAGTATGCCGAGGGTTATCCCGGCAGACGCTACTATGGCGGCTGTGAATTTGTCGACGAGGTGGAATCGCTGGCCATCGCGCGGGCCAAGGAGCTTTTCCGCGCCGAGCATGCCAATGTGCAGCCTCATTCCGGCAGCCAGGCAAACATGACTGTCTACTTGTCGGTACTCAAGCCGGGGGATACCTATTTGGGAATGAATCTCGCCCACGGAGGCCACCTTTCGATGGGCAGTCCGGTGAACTTTTCAGGCATTTTGTATCGGGTCATCCCTTACGGCGTTTCCGAGAAGACGGAAACCATTGACTACGACGAGCTTGAGAGGCTCGCGAAAGAGCACCGGCCGCGGATGATTATTGCGGGTGCCAGTGCTTATCCGCGGATTATCGATTATGCACGGTTCCGAAAGATCGCCGACGAAATCGGGGCGTATCTAATGGTGGATATGGCCCATATCGCTGGATTGGTGGCGGCAGGAATACATCCCAGTCCCGTTCCACACGCGGATTTTGTTACCACGACTACACATAAGACATTACGCGGGCCGCGGGGCGGGATGATTCTTTGCAAAGCCGCACATGCCAAAACCATCGACAGCAAAGTGTTTCCGGGCATGCAAGGTGGTCCGCTGATGCATGTGATCGCCGCCAAGGCCGTGGCATTGAAGGAGGCGTTGGGTCCCGACTTCAAAATTTATCAGCAGCAGATCGTGAAGAACGCTCAGGTACTTGCCCGGTCACTTATGAGCAACGGGTTTCGCCTGACCTCGGCAGGAACGGACAATCATTTGATGCTGGTGGATCTTCGTAAATCGGAGCTGACCGGAAAAGTCGCCCAAGAGACCCTGGATAAGGCGCGCATCACGGTCAATAAAAATGCCGTTCCTTTCGATACCCGGTCTCCCTTCGTTACGAGCGGAATCAGAATCGGCACGCCCGCCGTTACCAGCCGCGGCATGAAAGAAAAGGAGATGGAAGCCATCGGTGATTTCATCGCGACGGCGCTTAATCACGTAAACGACGAAGCGGCGCTGCGGTCGATCGCGGATCAGGTGGGTGAGCTGTGCAAGAAATTTCCCGTTTATCCTCACCGCCTGGGAAAGCGATGAGTGCTGAGGACTGAGTAATGAGTGAGGAAATGGAAAGCTTTTTCTCAGTCCTCGTTTCTCAGTCCTTGTTACTTTTATGAAATGCCCCTTTTGCCACGACACGGATAATCGGGTCATCGACTCGCGGCTAAGTAAGGATAACAACATGATCAGACGGCGTCGGGAATGTTCCCGCTGCAGCCGCCGCTTTACAACCTACGAACGAGTCGAAGAAATGATGCCGTTGGTGGTGAAAAAGGACGGGCGCAGGGAGAGCTACGATCGCGTCAAAATCGTTAATGGGCTCAAGAGAGCGTGCGAAAAGCGTCCCGTTAGTATCAACACGGTAGAGGCCATCGCCGATCGCATCGAGCGCAACCTTCAGGAGCGTGGCGAAAAGGAAATTCCCAGCTCCGTGATCGGCGAAGCCGCCATGCGCGAGCTTCATGATACCGATCCCGTCGCCTATGTGCGCTTCGCTTCCGTCTACCGCTCGTTCAAGGACATCAGCGAATTTATGGTAGAGTTGGAGGAGCTCATTAAGGAGCGCAAAAGCTCCCCGACGGAACGAGGCGCCGCGGCGCGCCAGAGGAGGGATTAAAAGAGTTGTCCCGGCCGACATGGACCGATGCGGACAAGCGTTACTTGCGTATGGCCTGCCGCCTGGCGTTAAAAGCTGCCGGCAGGACCAGTCCCAATCCCATGGTCGGCGCAGTTCTGGTGCGGGGAAGAAAAGTGGTTGGCACCGGTTTCCACCAGATCGCTGGAAGGGACCACGCCGAGATTATCGCGCTCAAGCGAGCCGGCGCCAAAGCCAGGGCCGCAACGCTTTACATCAATCTGGAACCCTGCAGCCATCAAGGGCGGACACCGCCGTGCACGCGCTCGTTAATACAAGCCGGGATCAAAGAGGTGATTGCCGGCATGACGGACCCCAATCCTCTCGTTGCAGGGCGAGGGTTTCAACAACTAAGACGAGCCGGAATTCGCGTGCGAGCGGGGCTTCTAGAGGCCGAATGCCGGTCCCTCAACGAGGCCTTCGTAAAGTACATTACCCAGCAACGCCCCTTCGTGACATTGAAGTTAGCCGCTACTCTGGATGGAAGGATCGCCTCGATGACGGGCGATGCGCGCTGGATCAGCAGCGCCGATTCGCGCCACGCAGTTCATCGACTGCGAAATCGAGTGGACGCTGTGTTGGTCGGGGTGGGAACAGCACTTGCGGACGACCCGCAGTTGACTTGCAGAATTCCGGGCGGGCGCAATCCGTGGCGGATCATTTTGGATAGCCGGCTGCGCATCCCGTCGGGGGCGCAAATTTTACACCAGCATGATCCTGAAAAGACCATTGTGGTTACCGGTGACCAGGTTGCGGCCAAAAAAGTTCGCTTCCTGGAAGCCCAAGGCGCAAGGGTTTGGAGATTTCGACTGCGCAAAGGCAAAATTCCCTGGGGACCGCTCTTGAGCAAGCTTGCCGGTGTGGGAATCACCAGCGTGCTCATCGAAGGGGGTGCGACCGTCGCCGCGTCCGCCATCAAGGAAAAGATAGTGGATAAGATCCTTTTTTTCTACGCGGCCAAAATTTTGGGCGGCGATGGCCGCGGGATGATCGATGGCTTGGGGATTCGAAGCGTAGGCAAAGCCATTCCCGTGCGGCCTCTAGAGGTGAGGAAGTCCGGCAGCGATTTGCTGGTTTCCGCTTACCTTTGAGCGTCTATGTCCCGCCTTTCCGCAACGCTTCATGTCGGCCATTGGTTCACATGATCATGTTTACCGGCCTGATTGAAGACGTCGGCAGGATTGAATCTTTGCGGCTGAGCGGGCGATCGGCTGTCCTCACGGTGAAGACGAATCTTGCCATGAGCGGGATGAGGCTTGGCGCCAGTATAGCCGTGAACGGCGCTTGCCTTAGCGTGGTCGAGAAAGGCAAGAGAGATTTTACCGTGGATGTTTCCCCGGAAACTCTCCGGCGGACTAACCTGGAAAAGCAGAAAACCGGCGGCTTGGTCAATCTGGAACGGCCGATGCGCTTGGCGGATCGACTCGGCGGTCATCTGGTCACGGGCCACGTGGACGGCGTGGGGACTGTCGCCTCCGTCCAAAAGAAAGGCGAGTTCACGTTTTTTACTTTTCGAGTGCCTCCTCGGCTCGGCTCTGTCTTGGTATCAAAAGGCTCCGTCGCCGTTGATGGAATCAGTTTGACGGTCAACGAGTGCAGCCGGGGACGGTTTTCGGTGGTGATCATTCCACTCACTCTGCAGTACACTAATTTGCGCACCCGCAGGGTTGGTGATAAAGTCAACATTGAAACCGATCTTATCGGCAAATATGTTCACAGTTTTTTAGAACACCGACGCTAAGAGCGGGCTGACCACACCGCCGGCCGATTATTTCAGACTTATGGCTATCGCTTCCACGGAAGAAGGTCTTGAAGAGATCAGGAAAGGCCACATGGTCATCCTGGTGAACGAGGACGTGCCTGAAAGTGACGGCTTTTTCTGCATGGCCGCGGAGAAGATAACCGGCGAAACCATCAATCATATGCTGCATCACGGTCGCGGAATTATTTATGTGACTCTCACGGAAGAAAGAATTCGAGAACTCGGTATTCCGATGGTCCCAGAAACGAACAGCTCTTTGGGGGGGCTTCTTTGCGGTGCAGCTTTTTCAGTGAACCTGGAGGGAGTGCGCAGCGTCTCAGCCCACGGGCGAGCCCACACGATTCGAGCGGCGATCGCTGATCAGACCACGCATGAAGATCTCGTTATTCCCGGTCATGTGCAACCCCTTCAGGCACGCAGTGGCGGGGTCCTGGCGCGTTCGGGCCGCACCGATGCTTCGGTCGATCTGGCTCGTTTGGCGGGCTTCAAACCGGCTGCTGTGATCTGCCAGATCCTCGAAGAGGATGGGAGCGTGGCATTATTGCCGTCGTTGGGGCAACTGGCGGAGCGGCAGGGGCTCAAAATACTTTCGGTTGCCAATTTGATCGCGTACCGCTTGCGGAACGAGAGTTTAGTCAAGCGTGCGGCTCAAGAGGAGTTCCCAACCATTCATGGTGGCATGTACAAGGCGATTGTATACCGCAACGAAGTGGATCAGTCCGAACATATGGCGCTGGTCAAAGGCGATATCAGTGATCCGGACGGCGTGTTGGTCCGGCTGCATTCGGAATGTCTTACCGGCGACGTCTTTGGCTCCGAACGTTGCGACTGCGGTGATCAGATACGCCAGTCTCTGCGCATGATCGATCAACAAGGCAAAGGGATCTTGATTTACATGCATCAGGAGGGGAGAGGCATTGGTCTGACAAACAAAATCAAAGCCTATGCTCTGCAGGATCAGGGCCGCGATACGGTGGAGGCAAACCTCGAATTGGGCTTTAAAGAAGACTTGCGAGATTATGGCATTGGGGCGCAAATCTTACGTGACCTGGGAGTAAAGAAGTTGCGCTTGCTGACCAACAATCCGCGCAAGATTGTCGGCCTGGAGAACTACGGCGTTCAAGTTGCCGAGCGGGTTCCGCTGGAAGTGGCACCCCGTGAAACAAATATTCATTATCTACGGACCAAGCAAAGAAAGCTCGGTCATATCTTTTCTAACCTGGAAGGCAAAACGGCCAAATCCTGAACCAGCGGACGGGGACGCGATTCATGGCCACCGTGATTGAAGGCAAACTCGACGCTCGCGGGATGAAGCTCGGCATCGTAGTTAGTCGCTTCAATAACTTTATCACGGAAAAATTACTGGCCGGCGCTTTGGACGGAGTGAAAGGCCATGGCGGAGAAGATAAAGATGTCACAGTGGTTCGGGTTCCGGGCGCCTTCGAAATTCCGCTTGTCGCCGAAAGCATGGCGGCCAGCGGCAAGTTCGACGCGCTCATCTGTCTGGGCGCGGTGATACGCGGTGATACGCCCCATTTCGAGTACGTCTCCGAAGCGGTGACCCGGGGGATTGGACAGGCGATTTCGCGACATCGTGTGCCCATCGGCTTCGGCGTGCTAACAACCAACAATGTGGATCAAGCAATGGAACGCTCAGGTTCCAAGGATGCAAATAAAGGATACGAAGCAGCTCTGACGGCGATCGAGATGGTCAATGTAATGCGTCAGATGGCCCGGTGACTCGATCTTCGCATCGCAATGCAGAAAGCTAAGAGCGATCTTTGTCAGAACAGCAACCATCTTCAGCTATGGTGCCCTTGGTTTCCGGAACCCGGCGCAGAGGGAGGGAATTGGCTCTCCAAGCGCTCTATCAAATCGAGATCACGGGCGATGACTCGGTAGCCGCCGTCGATTTTTTTCTGAATCATTTCGAGGGAAAATCTAAAGCCAAAGAGTTCGCGCGTCGTTTGGTCTCAGGAGTTGTCAGCCAAAAAATAGAGATCGACCGGCTCATCGAACGGTGCGCGGAAAATTGGAAGCTCATGCGCATGGCGAAGGTCGATCTCGTTATTATGCGCATGGCGACTTACGAATTGGTTTTCTGTCCGGATATTCCTACGGCAGTGAGTTTGGATGAGGCTATTGAGATCGGTAAACGCTACAGCGCGGAGCAATCCGCGGCCTTTATTAATGGGGTGCTGGATCAAATCGCCCGTGCCAACACCGTGAAAAGCGATCCGTCCTAAGGCTATGGAAGAACGATATCAACCTCTCGCCATCGAAGAGAAATGGCAGCGGATCTGGGAAAAAACCAGCACCTTCCGGGTAGCTGAGGATGGTGGCAGGCCCAAATACTACGTGCTGGAGATGTTTCCCTATCCGTCCGGCCGTATTCATATGGGCCACGTGCGCGTGTATGCGATCGGCGACGTGCTCGCCCGCTTTAGAAGAATGAGGGGTTATAACGTATTGCACCCCATGGGATGGGATGCCTTTGGGCTTCCTGCGGAGAACGCCGCCATCGAACGTGGGATCCATCCTGCAAAGTGGACAATGGAGAATATTGCCTACATGCGGCATCAACTAAAGAAGATGGGCATCTCTTACGACTGGAACCGTGAAATCGCTACGTGTGATCCAGAGTACTATCGTTGGGAGCAGCTCGTCTTCCTCCGGATGCTCGAGCGTGGGCTCGCATACCGTAAGCGCTCCAGTGTGAACTGGTGCCCGTCGTGCCAGACGGTTCTGGCTAACGAACAGGTTGAGGGTGGTCGCTGTTGGCGCTGTGAGTCGGAAGTCGCTAAGCGTGACATCGACGGCTGGTTCTTTAAGATCACCGCTTACGCAGATGAACTGCTGGATTGGTGTGATCGACTCACGGGCTGGCCCGAACGCGTAATCACTATGCAGAAAAACTGGATCGGCCGCAGCGAAGGCGCGGAGTTCGATCTTCCGGTTGTAGGTCGCCCAGATCTCAAGGTCCGTGTTTACACGACACGGCCCGACACCGTATTTGGCATGACCTACGCCGTACTCGCGCCTGAGCATCCACTGGTGGACCAGCTCGTGACCGCGCCCGGTGAGTCCGCCGAAGTCGAACGCTTCCGCGTTCAGGTACTCAAGCAATCGGAGCAGGAGCGTGTGGCTGAAGACCGCCCAAAGCACGGCCTCAAACTCTCTGCGCGCGTGGTCAATCCTTTCAGTGGAAAGGAGATAGTGCTATTCATCGCGGACTACGTCCTCATGATCTACGGTACCGGTGCTATTATGGCCGTGCCTGGAGAGGACCAGCGAGACTGGGACTTCGCGAAAACGCATGGACTTGACATCATCGAAACCGTGAGGCGCCCAGCAGACTGGAGTGGCGAGGCCTACACCGGTGACGGTGTGAAGATCAATTCCGATTTCCTTAACGGACTCAGTGTTGCCGAGGCTAAGCGGCGGGCGATCGACTGGCTGGTTGAGCGCGGCATCGGAGAGGAGAAGGTTAATTATCGCCTGCGCGACTGGGGGATCAGCCGTCAGCGTTACTGGGGAGCGCCGATTCCGGTCCTCTATTGCGACGCTTGCGGCATGGTGCCTGAGAAGGAAGAAAATCTCCCGGTCGTGTTGCCGCATGACGTTCAAATCAGCGGTAAGGGAGGCTCGCCACTGGCCAGCCATCCGGCGTTCGTCCGCACGGCTTGCCCGCGTTGCGGCGGCCACGCACGCCGCGAGACCGACACGATGGATACTTTCGTAGAGTCGTCCTGGTACTTTTTGCGCTACTGCTCACCCCACTACAATCGGGGAATGGTCGAGCCAGATGCCGCGGACTACTGGATGCCCGTGGATCAGTACATCGGTGGTATCGAACACGCCGTGCTTCACCTCCTCTACGCACGGTTTTATACCAAGGTGCTGCGCGATCTTGGACTCGTGAAGGTAGATGAGCCCTTCAAGGCACTCCTGTCTCAGGGCATGGTTGTCAGGGACGGTGCCAAGATGTCAAAGTCGAAGGGCAACGTCGTTTCCGACGACGCGATCCGCGAGAAGTACGGTGCTGACACAGGACGATTGTTCGAGCTTTTTGCGGGTCCTCCGGAGAAGGATCTTGAGTGGAGCGACCAAGGAGTGGAGGGAGCGCATCGGTTTCTTACGCGCTTGTGGCGTTTTACTTTTCAGCATCGCGCGGTGTTGATTGCGGGGGACTCAGACTTGCCAAATGAACTGTCTGTCGATCTTAGAGATTTGTACCGCGTGATTCATAGGACAATTAAGAAAGTTACGGCGGACATCGAAGAGAGATATCACTTCAACACGGCAATTGCGGCCATTATGGAACTCTTTAACGCTCTGAGCGCCAGCGTCCAGGATGAATCCAAAATTGAAACAGGAGTGCCTACGATCAAGCTAGGGTTGGAAACGATCATCATGTTACTCTATCCCTTTGTGCCTCATATCGCGAGCGAGCTGTGGGAGTCTCTAGGTCATAAGGCTTGTCTTGACACAGTCGCGTGGCCAAAATATTCCGAAGCGGCGCTCGAAGAGGAGAAGCTCCTCATTGTGGTGCAGGTCAATGGTAAGGTGCGAGGAAGAATCACGGTTCCCGCCGATATGACTCAGAAACAGATCGAGAGCGAAGCGCTGGCGGATGCCAAGATTGCGGGGCTGCTGAACGGTAAAAAGGTGCCGCGGATGGTTTATGTTCCGGGTCGACTTTTGAATATCGTCATGGAGGGATAGCACCCTTGGCACAAATACGACATTACACTGAAACGTTGAGGTGGTGGTTTGTTGGTGTGGCTCTATTTGCCGTGTGCGGGTGCGGTTACCAATTTTCGGGGGACAGCACTTTTTTGCCCAAAGATATTCACACCATTTATTGAACCGTTTATCAATCGGAGTCGAGACGTCGGTATAGATAAGGAAATCGCTACCGCGCTTAGAGGAGAGTTCTATCGTAGGGGACCGCTCAGGGTGGTAGACCAGACGGAGCAGGCGGACGCGATTTTGACTGGCACTGTCCAAACTTTTGAAAGCCACACCGCGTCTGTGAACCGCTTTGCTGAAGTGCTTCAATATGAATCTGCGATTGTTGTCTACGTCATGCTTCGACGCAGGGACTCCGACGCAATTATCTGGCAGGGTGGTCTCAGCTTGACCCAGCTTTACAACGGTCAGCGAGGCGCGGTGGTTAGCAGTTCATCCGCCTTTCAAACCGGTACGTTGAACTCGTCGGAGGTCCGGCAGTTAACGGATATCCAACTAACCGAGACAGAGAGTAGACAGGTGCGAGGACAGCTTATCGAGCAGTTCGCTAAAGAACTGCGTCAGAGATTGATGGAAATGTTTTGATGGGGTTACTCCTGCAGGGATAGGCGCGGAAATTCCCGTACTCCTCGGTCAGGAAGAGGCAGCGGATAGGCGTGCAACGGACCGCGACAATCGAGACAACCAACGGGAAGCCGTGTTTCGTTTAACGATTCCTTTACTCACTGCTTTGCCCAACGCCTTGTTTACTGCTCGAAGATGAAGCGATGCAATATCCTTATTTTTGGACTCAATTGCTTGGCGCGCCTTTTTAACTAGAGTTCGCAGGCTGGATTTAGTCTCGACGTTTCTTGCCCTGCGTTTCAGACTTTGTTGATGTCTTTTAATGACCGATGGGTGAACTGCCAAAGTGTTCCTCCTGTTTGAGGCTTTTTCTTAGCATCTACTTATCAGGGAGTCAACGCGCCGTCGAGCCATCGGTTCACGATAATATCTGCTGAGAAAGGGAAAAAAGGAGAGCGCCTACTATTTGATCGAGCTCCAGCTGTTTTTGACCAACGACCACCATTCTCAGTGGGTTGCCGCTTGCTGAAGGCTTCTCTTTCCTGGTGGATCCTTTCGACTCCCATGTCTCTAGGAAAATTCTTAAGTTCTCGGGAATAGAAAGTTTTCTCTGCCGCGAATTTGAGCATTTAGCTGTAACACGCTATTTTTGGCCTTCCTCTTAGGATCGTGAATCACTTATCAACAAGTTATTAACAATTATTGTGCGCTAGTCTTCAAAGTTCTGAGCGGAACCGCCGCCGGTGCGATTTTTTTCGCAGATATATGGTCTGAGAAAATTTTTTTTATCTCCGATTAATGCAAAATCGCACCAAGGCATGCGCGCTTTGTTTAGAAGTGGCCGCTCAGATTTTTCGCTCAGCGTGATTAGAAATGAACGCGGTTGACGTGAGGGAGTAGGCGACGGGCACACCAAGTGCACGACGGT
>AF_2010_repII_A1DRAFT_10000012_pt1 | contig 27035 bp, 25 predicted proteins | sample AmaForreplicIIA1_FD_9195 | JGI IMG/M metagenome (IMG submission 9195)
GGGGCGAGCCCTGTCGGCGAGACGCGCGAGTAACGCGGCACGATTTTGTTCGATCCGATTGGGCTCCTCGTGAAATAGTCGGGCCACCTCGCGCAACACGTCCACGAACGCTGGGCGTCCAAAGCGAGCGTCTTTCGGGAAATATGTACCGCCCCAAACCGGCTCTGCCTGCGGCGTAAGAAACATCGTCAGGGGCCAACCGCCCTGCTCGCCCAGAAGNTGGAGAGCAGTCATATANATCTGGTCAATGTCGGGCCGTTCTTCGCGGTCCACCTTTATGTTNACGAACAACTCGTTCATCACCTGCGCGGTGGCCTCGTCCTCGAACGACTCGTGCGCCATCACGTGGCACCAGTGGCATGCGGCGTAACCCACAGAAAGCAGAATTGGTCGGTTCGAAGCTTTCGCTTCTGCCAGAGCTTCAGGGCCCCAGGTCCACCAGTCGACCGGGTTGTGTTTGTGCTGGAGCAGGTAAGGAGATGTCGCCTCGCTGAGGCGGTTCACGTGCACTTTGCTTTGAGCGGACGACATCGCTGCAACCTAGCGCGGATCGACGCTGGCAGGAAATCATCAGCGCGTGCTTGTTTGCGCCGCCTGCGCTACGCGCCAAATGGTATTGCCGACGTCATCGGCGATCAGAAGCGAACCATCGCGAGCAATACTTACGCCGACAGCCGCGACGCCAATAGAACGGCAGCCTGTGGTGAATCGTTCCGCATCGCTCTGGAAGGTCAGGGCAGAATTGCAAATGCTCGCGCCGGGAACCCAAGGCCTTTCCGCACTTTTGGCCAAGTGACGACGATCAAGGCTCCTTTCGACGGAACCTTGTCGAGATTGGCCATCACTTCGATCTGATAGTGACCGTGCTGCAGAATGTAGGTTTCGGATTCCATCTTGTCGGTTGTGTCAGTGTCCATTGCTTCATGACCGGTTGCGATCACACCGCGCTGCTCATACAGAAATTTAATGGTTTCGAATGCCCAGGCGGGAAAGGGTGCGCGCTTGAAACGTTCGGGATTGGTGCCCCAATCTTTGTACATGTCGGTGCGCAACGCGACGAAAGCACCACGTGGGATGCGTCCGTTCTTCCTCTCCCATCGTTGCAGGTCCGCGATAGAAAACGCGTGGTTTTCGTCTTTGGCTTGATAGGGTGTGTTGTCGAGAACGACCATCGGCAGAATCATTTGCTTCAGAGGGATGTCATCCATCGTGATCCCGTTCTCATCGAAGTGAGCCGGCGGATCGACGTGCGTGCCGTATTGCCCGACCATTTCATAGAAAGTCGCGCGGAATCCGTCTTTGGCGATCGTGTAAGGCTCGCGAGTTTTTGGATCGATGGCTGGCGCCATCTTTGCCTGGCCGAAGCCTGACCAGACAGGACTGTCAGGTCCGAAGCTATGCGTGAGATCGACAAATTCTTTGGCGGCAATCACGCGATATGCGCGCGTCAGATCACTCTGCGCCTTGGCTGCTGATCCGGAGCAGATTGAGAATGTGACAGAGAGAAGTACAACGAGTCGGAGCTTCGGACTCATGGGGTGTCTCCGAGAGAAACGGTCGCGCGATCATATCGCGGTCGAAGAGCGGGATCACGGCCTCGCGTTTTCCCAAAAAGCGGTAGGAAAAAATGCCTTGAGCGTTTTCGTGTGCCTCACGAGGGCTTGACCGCTGCCCGTGCTGGCGCTTCGTTGCGCGCGATGCCCGAGCACGCGCGCCATACAATTTATGCCCTTTCCTCAGGTCGACCCCCGGCCGCGATCGCGGTTGTTCGCATTTCGGGGTCAGCGTCTGGTGAGGCGCTCAAGACGGTCATCGGAAAAATTCCGGAGCCTCGAACAGCGACCTTGGGACGCGTGCGTGGAATCGATGGCGAAATTATCGATGAAGCTTTGACACTATGGTTTCCGGCACCGCACAGCGAGACCGGCGAAGATGTGGCGGAGCTCCAGCTGCACGGTGGACGGGCTGTCGTTGCTTCCGTCTTTGCTGCGCTTTCGCGCGTGCCTGGATTGCGTCCGGCGGAAGCCGGCGAGTTCACACGACGGGCTTTCGAGAACGGCAAACTTGATCTCACCGCCGTGGAAGGTCTTGCAGACCTGGTGTTGGCGGAGACGGAGAGTCAGCGTCGGCTTGCATTTCGCCAGATGCGAGGAGCGCTGGGGAAGCGCGCCGAAAACTGGCGAGCGCAGCTGATCCAGGCGCTGGCATTAGTTGGAGCGCGGATAGATTTTTCCGATGAAGCCGACGTTCCTCAGGACCTCGTGACTCCGGCGCTGCGAATAGTGCGCGCACTCGAAGGTGAGATCGCGTCGGTGTTGGCAGATGGCGGCCGCGGCGAAAGATTGCGCGAGGGCCTGGTGGTTGCGATCGCCGGGCCACCGAATGCCGGGAAGTCGACGCTGCTCAATAAAATTGCGAAGCGAGAGGCGGCAATTGTTTCACCTTATGCCGGCACGACGCGTGACGTCATCGAAGTCCATCTCGACCTTGGCGGACTGCCGATGACGCTTCTCGATACGGCCGGCATTCGCGAGACTGATGATCCCGTCGAACTCGAGGGTGTGCGACGGGCGCGCGAGCGGGCGAACACGGCAGACCTGGTCCTCTGGGTAGTGGACGCGAGTGAAAGCGAAGGTTCGCCCCTCGCCGTGCAACCGTCTGCGGAAAAACCGGCTGTCACCGCGCCCACGTGGGTCATTCGCAACAAAACTGACCTCACGCAAAGAACTGAACGCGGAAGTCAAAACAACGTAAAGAATGAATCGAAATGTCGGGTTAACAAACCCTTGACGAACGTGGTTAACGATAGGTCAACGGGTACGAGTGAATTTGGATTCAGTGGACGTGAACTGGCGTTCGATCTTTCAGCCAAGTCCGGCGAAGGTTTCGATGCTTTGCTTGAGCAGCTGACAAAGCATGCGGAGACCTATCTAATCGGAGCAGAGTCCGCATTGGTGACCCGCGAGCGTCATCGACGCGCATTGGAGGACGTGGTGGCCGCGCTGCGACGTGCGTTGCGCGGCGATCCAGATCGCGAAGACCTGCTTGCGGAGGAATTGCGAATCGCCGCCCAGTCCTTGGGTCGCCTCACCGGCCGGGTCGACGTGGAAGACGTCCTGGACGTGATCTTCCGAGACTTCTGTATTGGCAAGTAAGCCTATTCCGGGCCCTCCAGGCTTTCCGCAATGTTTCACGTGAAACACTTTGCTAAGGCCGATGTTTTTTGACCCCTCTACCCGTCTCCGCTACAACCGCGCCCTCTGAGGTATCGATGAATATTCGATTCGACGTCGCGGTGATTGGCGGCGGCCACGCCGGCTGTGAAGCTGCGGCCGCAGCCGCCCGCATGGGTGCCCGGACCGCCCTGATCACCCACCGGTTTGCCACCATCGGCGCCATGTCCTGTAACCCGGCCATCGGCGGCTTGGGAAAAGGCCATCTGGTTCGCGAAATCGATGCGTTGGATGGGCTCATGGGCCGAGCTGCTGATTTGGGCGGAATACAGTTTCGAGTTTTGAACCGCCGTAAAGGACCTGCGGTCCGCGGACCACGCGCCCAGGCGGACCGCAAGCTCTACGCGGCCGCGATGCAATCCGCGATTCGCGCCATCCCAAATCTGGATGTGATTGAGTCTGAGGCCGACGACTTGATGCTCCAGAATGGCCGTGTCCGCGGTGTCAGGCTCACCGACGGCCGCGAAATCCCTCTGGGCGCTGTTGTACTGACGACCGGCACGTTTTTAAGAGGCCTGATTCACATTGGCGAAAAGCAAATTCCCGCAGGTCGGGTCGGCGAGGCGCCGGCGGTAGGTCTTTCTCGAACTCTCGAAACTATGGGCTTTTCGCTGGGCCGTTTGAAAACGGGGACGCCGCCGCGGCTCGACGGCCGCACCATAGATTGGTCATTGCTAGAGATGCAGCCTGGCGATGACCCGCCTGAGCCGTTCTCAAGCCTGACGGCACGAATTGAAAACCCTCAGATCAAATGCGGGATTACGCGCACGGTTGGCGCCACTCACAGGATTATTCGCGACAACGTGCATCGCTCGCCAATGTACTCAGGACAGATCGCGAGCCGTGGCCCGCGCTATTGTCCTTCGATTGAAGACAAGATCGTGAAATTTGGGGAGCGGGAAGGGCATCAGATCTTTTTGGAGCCGGAAGGCCTCGATGATCACACCGTCTATCCAAATGGGATCTCAACGTCGCTTCCTGAAGAAGTGCAGCGTGCGTTGGTCGCGACAATACCTGGGCTGCGCGACGCGCAATTCATTCGACCCGGATACGCGATCGAGTACGATTACGTCGATCCTCGAGAACTTGCCCCGACATTACAGACAAAACGTCTGCGCGGTTTGTTTTTGGCTGGACAGATAAACGGCACGACAGGCTACGAAGAGGCCGCCGCACAAGGCTTACTAGCGGGTCTGAATGCAACCGCGTTGGCGGGCGAGGGGAGCGAGATCATCGTCGATCGTGCGCAAGCCTATCTTGGTGTGATGATCGATGATCTTGTTACGCGCGGCGTCACCGAGCCGTATCGCATGTTTACCTCGCGAGCCGAATATCGTTTGCAATTGCGCGCCGACAACGCTGATCAGCGGCTCACAGATATCGGGATTGCAATTGGATGCGTGAGCAATGAGCGTGCACGCGCACACAAAACAAAGTCAGCGATGCTGAAGGATGCGCGCGAGTTTGCGAAGTCAGTATCGCTTACGCCAAAAGAGGCTGAGCCCTTTGGGATTTCACTCAACAAAGACGGGCAGCGACGCACCGCGTTTGAGCTGCTGTCATATCCGAACATTACAATCTCAGACATCACGAAAGTCTGGCCGCGCTTGGCCGAATTGCCCGCGAAGGTCGCGGAGCAAATCGAAATCGATGCGAAATATGAAGTCTATCTTTCGCGCCAAGCTGCCGATATCGCTGCGTTCCGACGCGATGAGAGTTTTGAATTGCCGGCGGACTTCGACTACACGGCATTGCCGGGATTGTCGAATGAGATGAAACAAAAACTGCAAACGCATCGTCCACGCACGATCGGACATGCGAGCCGTATCGACGGCGTCACGCCCGCGGCGCTGACGCTGCTTGTCGCGCATGTTCGGCGCGGCAAAAAAACTTCCACGAAAATTGCGTGAACAAGAGCGGGCAGGGGACTCCCGATCTTGGTGACGACAAGGAGCGCGCCCTCGCGCTCGTTTCTGTTTCACGTGAAACGGAAGCGCGGCTCGATATCTTCGTAGATGCTCTGCTGCGCTGGCAGAGCAAACTAAATCTCGTGGCGCCATCGACGCTGCCCGAGTTATGGACGCGCCATATTGCAGATTCGCTCCAGCTCCTGGCTTTGGCCCCGCAGGCCCGCGTGTGGGCTGATCTGGGTTCGGGGGGCGGTTTCCCCGGGATGCCGATTGCCTGCGCGCTTGCCGGGCAAACCGGGGCTAAAGTTTATCTCATTGAAAGCAATGGAAAAAAGGCAGCTTTCCTCCGGGCAGCGGTTAGGGCGACCGCTGCCCCGGCGGTCGTTCACCAGCAGCGGATCGAGAAATTTGGGGAAACCTGTGCAGAAGCTGTGCAGGTCGTCACCGCGCGCGCCCTGGCGCCATTAAAAACATTGTGCGTTCAAGCGTTTCCTTTTGTTGCCAAAGGCGCGATCGCTCTGTTCCCGAAAGGTCAAGATGTAGAGGCTGAATTGACCGATGCCGCTAAATATTGGAGACTTCAGGCATCAAGGGTGCCAAGCCGGACCAGTCCCGACGGCTCAGTAGTTGTGATACGGGCCCTTGAATCCTTGCGCGAATCTTAAGACTGTCATTTTGGCAGTACTTTCATAGGCTTATGAGGCGCAGGTGTAGAGCCTGCGGAATATCGACATGGCCGATACCCCAACCGCCGAGCAGCCCATCGACCCGCAGGTCGTACCTTTTGAAAAGGAGGCCGTCCGTCCGGATGCACCTCGGCCACGCGTTCTGGCGATCGCCAACCAGAAAGGTGGAGTGGGCAAAACAACGACGGCAATCAATCTTGGTACTGCGCTCGCCGCCATCGGCGAGCACGTGCTGATCGTCGATCTTGACCCGCAAGGCAATGCTTCAACTGGTCTCGGCATTGAACGCAAGTCTCGCCGCACGTCGACCTACGATGTTTTGACGGGTTCGGCGCCGCTGCGCGACGCGGTTCTGCAAACAGCCGTACCACGACTTTACATCGCGCCCTCGACACTTGATCTAACGGGGTTTGAGCTTGAAATCGGCCAGCAGCGCGACCGTGCATTTCGACTGCGCAACTCGCTTCGGCAACTAAATAGTGGCTTGCGCGCACACGACTTCACCTACGTTCTCGTCGACTGTCCACCGTCGCTCAATTTGCTCACCGTCAACGCGATGGCCGCTGCGGACTCGATTCTTGTTCCGCTGCAGTGCGAATTCTTCGCTCTAGAGGGATTGTCGCAGCTCCTAAAAACAGTTGAGCAGGTAAAGACCACACTCAATCCGACCTTGTCGATTCACGGCATCGTGCTGACGATGTACGACTCGCGAAACAATCTCTCTAGCCAAGTCGTCGCGGATGTCCGACAGTTTATGGGCAACAAAGTCTACGACACCATAATTCCTCGCAACGTGCGGATTTCGGAAGCGCCGTCCTACGGAAAGCCGGTGCTCGTCTACGATCTCAAATGCGTGGGTAGTGAAGCGTACCTGCGATTGGCTACAGAGATTATTCAGCGCGAAAAGGCCTTGAAGGCCGGATAGTCCGGCATTGCGCTGATATGACCATTACGGGAAGGATAATTTGATGGCGCGTTCGGGAGCAGCGACAATGGCGGATCACTCGCGACTGGGACGCGGTCTGGCTGCGCTGATAGGAGATGTCGGCGAGGAAACCTCCGTTGCGGATAGCGGACGTAAGGCGCGCCGCGCGCCGATCGAAAATTTGCGTCCTAATCCGCGGAATCCGCGTCGCATGTTTACGGATGAAGAGCTCGGTGAGCTGTCCAATTCAATTCGCGAGCGCGGGATAATTCAACCGATCGTCGTACGCGCACTGCAGGGCGATAAGTTCGAAATCATTGCCGGCGAACGACGGTGGCGGGCAGCACAACGCGCCGGCCTGCATGATGTGCCGATAGCGGTCCTCGAGGCGAACGATTCGCAGTCGCTGGAATTCGCCATCATCGAAAACGTGCAGCGGACCGATCTCAATCCGATTGAGGAGGCGAGCGGTTATCTTGCGCTGATGGATGATTTCAATCGGACGCAGGATGACGTTGCACAGATCGTCGGCAAGAGTAGGCCACATGTTGCAAACACCATTCGACTGCTCAAACTTGCCGAGCCGGTGAAGCATTTGGTGAGGTCCGGCAAGATATCAGCCGGCCACGCCAGGCTCCTGCTCGGTCAACCTAACGCTGAGGCGATCGCGCGCGAGATAATCGATAAAGGTCTGAGCGTGCGCCAGGTTGAGACCGCGTTGCGCAATGACGATGCGGCGCGTGCCGGGGAAATGCACCGCGAATCCAAAGGTGGCGCCAGCACAAAAGATGCAAATACGCGTGCGCTGGAAAAGCGGCTCACCGACTCGTTGGGGTTAGAGGTAAGCGTCGACCACCGCGGCGAGGGTGGCACCCTGAAAATCAAATATCGGAACTTGGAACAACTCGACGCCGTACTGAAAAAGCTGAGCAGATAGACTGCCGACTGCTAAATTCTTGCGGTGACCGCCCATTTGCCGCGCTAACCATGCGCGACAATTGTGAGTAGTGTGGCAGCGGCCTTGTTCCGTGGCCCATCACGAACATCGACATTCAGACTATAATTGACCAAAATTAAAGGTGTCTGGGACGTCTGGTGGTGGGGTGCGTACGGCATCAGGAGGTTGCGATGTCGAAGCCTGGTCGCGTTGGGTCTTGTTTAGTTGCCTCTCTCTTTGTGTTTGCACTCGCTTCTGGAACGAATGAGGCGAGCGCCAGAGGTTTTGGCGGTGGCCACGGCCACGGTGGCGGAGGCGGGGGCGGGGGTGGAGGCTTCAGAGCCGGCGGCGCCCATTTTGGAGGCGGCAGTTTCCGCGGAATGAGCGGTGCTGGCCTTCGCAGCGGAATGGGTGGTCTCAATCGCAACTTCGCGGTTCGCTCGTCGTCAGTGGGACGGTCCTTCACGTCCTTTCACTCCACCCGGCAATTTTCACACACGTCTCGAAGTCTCGCTTCGCAAAATTTCACACGGATGGGTTCAAGCCGTGCATTGACCCGAAGTGGCAATCTCAGGCTCGGTTCAAATTCGCTTGCGAACCGCAGCATCAATCGGCAATTCGCGGGGAACAACCGCAACCTGGTTACCGGCTCGGTGAATGGCGCTGGTCGAACCTCACTCGTGCGTAACCCCGCGCTTGCGTCATTTGCATCTCGCAACGGCACCGCCGGCATGCTGCGACAGGCGAGTTTCAACGGCGCACTGGCGGGCAGGAATTGGAAGAACTGGAATGGAGGCAATTGGAACGGCAATGGAGGATGGTGGTGGCTGCACAATCGTCCGATTTTCGTGATCGGTTGGTTCGGACCCGTGTTCTGGCCGTTCGCGTACTGGGATTTCATTGACTATACGTTCTGGCCCTACGCGTATGATGCGTTCTGGCCGTACGCCTTTGATGATGTCTACGTAGGCGTCTTCGGTCCCTATGCGTATGAGGGGCGAGGTTACGCGAACGTGGTTTCTTCCAGGCGCCACGCGCGCAGGACCCGCGACAACTCGACAATAACATCAGTTGTTTGCGGCGAGCAGGCTCCTGCCCTGACGAACTGGCCGATCGAACAAATTTCGCAGACCGTACAACCGACCGAATCACAGCAGACTGTTCTGAACGAATTAAAGGATGCAACCGGCAAAGCCGTGAGCGCCCTGCAATCGGCTTGCCCAGAGGATCTGCCGAGCACAGCTCCTGGTCGGCTCGCGGCGATGGACAAGCGGATCGCAACCATGTTGCTCGCGCTCAGTATCGTGCAGCCTCCGCTGCAACGGTTCTATGACTCTCTTTCAGATGAGCAGAAAGCCCGCTTCAACGTGGTCAGTTCTGATCCTCAAACCAGCCGCACCGCTCGTGCCAGCGATCGATCCCCGGATCTTTCGCAAGTATGCGGGGCCGATGCTCTGAAACCGGTCAATATGCCGACGGATCGCATCGCAAAGACGCTTAGTCCGACAGATTCGCAGAGGAGTGCACTCGACAGTCTCAACGAGGCAACGCGGAAGGCAGCCGAATTCCTGAAAGCAAATTGCCCCACCGAACAGGCTTTTACGCCGCCGGGACGTATCTCAGCGATGGAGCACAGGCTTCAGGCGATGCAGGCGGCAATCAAAACCGTGCAACCGGCGCTGGAGAATTTCTACAATCTCCTTACCGACGAACAGAAAGCGCGCTTCAATCTGCTCGGCTCGCAGCAGATCTGACAGTCAACTCGCCTGGACCGGTTGCGGACAAAAATGCCGAGCACATCGGCGTTTTTGTAATGAGGCGTAGCCTGAAAAAACAATATACTCGACCGCATTGCGCTTCAGGGGAGGAGATCGCTCAATGGCCAGCGAGGGAGCGAAAGCGAAGCGAATTCTGCAGGTAAAAATAAGAATACCGTCGGCGGATACGACGTCTCTTCTCACCGCGACGATGAAAAATGCGTTGTCCATGTACAGCGCATTTGGCGACGCTCAGGTGCGGTTGCTCAGGAATGCCGACGATCGAAATCAGTTTCTCCAGGTGATCGAGTATCAAATGGACGAAACGATTGAGCTCAATCGCCAGAAGTTCGCCAGCGATCCGATGGTGCAAAATTACTTGCAGGCCTGGCGGACATTGTTTCCAGGGACCATCGAGATCGACGTTTACGAGGATATCACTGAGGGACCTTAGTTCATATTGCGCCGCCCCAAATCTCTGAAGCAGGTGGCAAACGGCAGTCCTTTATGTCGCATTTTTCATAATGGAATAACTTAACTTCACTGTTTGTTATTTCAGCGCAACGATTGAACCGCGTCGCCAACAAACGTCAAAACGGGGAAACGTACCAATGAGCTCCTTAGCCCAAAATAGTTCACATCCTTCTTTGTCTCACGCCGACAGAGTGGCAGCCAGCACGTCCGATCTCATTCTGCTGATCGGCCGCATTCTGCTTGGGTGGATTTTTGTCCGCAGCGGTTACTGAAAAATTTTTGAGATTCCGGCCTACGCCGCTGGGTTCCCGGCACGCGGGCTTCCCACCTTTTTGGCCTATATCGCCGTCCCTGCGGAGTTCTTCGGCGGGATTGCCCTCATTCTCGGGCTCGCCACCCGGTACGTCGTGCTCGTGATGATCGTCTTTATGCTTGTGGCGACGTTCAGCTCGCATCGGTATTGGGAATTCACGGACGTCGCAGTTCGCCGCGCACAAGACTCGAGCTTCTACAAAAACATTGCGATATTGGGCGGCTTTCTCTTTCTTTTTGTAATCGGGCCGGGCCGGTTCAGTCTAGACGCCTGGCTGCGACGCCAGCGCTAACTACGACGAACTCAACCGCCGCTTTTTAGTACTTGGCGACCTGCGATCAGAAATGCGGCTTGGCGCATAGACTAATCGGCCTGTCTGTGGAGGAACTTGTCGCTAGCTTTGAATTTGTTGCTGAATCGCCTGTACCGAGGGTGCGAGTCCTCTTTTCACAAATGGGTATCCCGAATACATTCATAGACCCGCTCAATGAGTTTTGACGAATGCGCGCGCGCCGCGATGCCGCTCTACGCCTCCTCAAAACAATGCTGGTGGCCTCGGTCGTCATTCCGGTGACGATTTTCGCTTACGCCAGCTGGATCAATTATCAGAACGCCGTTGCGCGCGCCGACGAAGAACTCGCTACATCACTGAATATTCTTTCCCAACAGGCATCGGGGGTTTTCCAGTCGGTTGACCTGACCTTCACCGCCGTTGATGCGATTCTGGGTGATCTTACCGATGAACAGATCAAGGCGTCGGACCAAACGCTTCACCAGCAGTTGGGCAAGCTGGAAAAATCGGTAAAGGCTATCGACGCCATCTTGGTTGCCGATAGGAACGGACACACAATTGTGTCGTCGGCGCTGTTCCCGATCCCCACAGGCCTGGACATCGCAGATCGGGATTATTTCCTGGCGCAAAAGAAGCGAGATGCCGGCACCTATGTCGGCGCCGCTTCGCGATCACGCGTCAGACAAGAAGCTTTTTTTGGCATCAGCCGCCGTCGTCCGCTGCGAGACGGTCAATTCAACGGGATCATCATGATCTCGGTGACACCAAAAGTGTTTTCTGAATTCTATCGCCAGCTTGGAAGCGATACGACTGCCAGCTTCACTCTTTCAAAAAGCGACGGCGCAATTATCGCCCGCTTCCCGATGCCCGCTGGTGACGTCACGAACTTCAGGCCTGACAGCGGGTTCATGCTAAGCGTGGTGGATCATCCCGAGGGTGGTTTTGTAACCACCTCATATTCCGTAGATGATGTTCAACGACGTTTTGCATATCTCAAACTCGGATACGCCGACCTGTATGTTTCCGATGGAATTCAGACCGACACGATCATGCTTGGCTGGATGCGTGCAATGGCCAGCCATCTCATTTTCGGAATCCCGGCAACGCTCGTGCTCTTCACACTTGTTTTGCTCGCGATGCGCCGTACGAGGGCTTTGTACGCGGAGGCGGAACGACGAGATTTGGCGGAGCAGGCACTCCGTCAATCGCAAAAAATGGAAGCTGTAGGTCAGCTGACCGGGGGCGTCGCGCACGACTTCAACAATCTTCTCACGATCATCATAGGTAATCTGGGTATTGCAAAACGGGGTGTTGTCGAGGCCCGGGCTGAACGGGCTCTCAACAATGCGCTCATAGGCGCGGAGCGTGCGGCGCAACTGACGCAACGATTGCTCGCCTTTTCGCGTCGACAACCACTCAATCCTCGTTTCCTCGATATCAACAAGCTTATTGTTGCGATCTCTGATCTTCTGACTCGCACGCTCGGAGAAAATATCGAACTTGAAACCATCAGTGGAGCGGGCCTCTGGAAAGTCGAGGTTGACGCCTCGGAAATGGAATCAACGTTGCTCAACCTTGCGCTGAATGCGCGCGATGCCATGCCTGAAGGTGGGAAGCTTACCATTGAGACGAGCAATGCCTACCTCGATGAGGCGTATTGCCGAGAGCACGAAGGTATTGTCCCCGGCCAATACGTTCTTGTCGCAGTGTCGGACGGCGGCGCGGGAATGTCGGCGGAAACCATCGATCGCGCCTTCGAGCCGTTCTTCACAACCAAAGAAGCCGGAAAGGGCACCGGGTTGGGGCTGAGCCAAGTCTACGGGTTCATGAAGCAATCCGGAGGTCACGTTAAGATCTACAGCGAGTCCGGGGAGGGCACAACGATCAAGCTCTATCTCCCGCGCCGCGAAGGCGATGAAGTCGTCGTTTCGGGAGATGATGATCTGAATGCCGAACGCGGTGGGGGCGAAACGATACTGATTGTCGAGGACGACGACGGCGTTCGTCAGTATGCATCTGAGATTCTGCGAGACCTGAATTACCAGGTCATCGAAGCAAAGGACTCGGCCACCGCTTTGCGGCTCTTGGATGCTGACAAGAAATTCGATCTATTACTGACCGATGTCGTCCTTCCTGGAAAAAATGGTCGTGAACTCGCTGACGAAGTCGAACGGCGGCGGCCAGGAACGAAAATCATCTTTATGACCGGCTACTCGCGAAACGCGATCGTTCATCAGGGTCGGTTGGATCCGGGGATCGAACTTATTCCAAAGCCTTTGACCGAACGCGTCCTCGCCCGGAAGATCAGGCAACTGCTCAAACGCCCATCGGGCGACCAATAGCAAATAGAGTACCTGTGGACTGGCTTGGTTTTGGCGCGAAGATCTGGCGGCTACTCAGTTTCCGATGTTCCTGGGGGCTCCAGCTTGTTGCGCAGGTTGTCAGTATCTTTGATCGAATCGACAACGCTCCGATAGGCGGTTTTAATTCTCTCGCCCACGTTGCGCGACCGCTGTTTGCTCTTTCGCGCCTTGACGCCTCGCTTCTTTTGCTTCGACAGAACTCTCGTTTCTTTTCTCTTCTTGCCAACAGCCAACTTGCGCTTTTTCCGGGCCATTCGAAAATCTCCGCGCGGCTCAGTGGATTTCATGTGCAGCATAGAGCGAGAGTGCACTTCCAGGAAGACATCGTTCGCTGAACTCCGGGCTGGATTGCAGCCTGTTCTGACTGCTAAGCATCGTGGCCTGAGGCCTAACAATTCGGGAGAGGAGCCGAAACGTGCCTGCATCACTGAAAGGCGAATTACAGCCGACAATCTATCGTTTCAAGCTCGGGGAATTTGAGGTCGCTACCGTCCTCGATGCCAAAGCGATCCGCGATGGATTGCACCCACACTACGGCGCAAATGCCTCTCCTGGCGAAGTGCATGCGCTTGCCCGTGCCAACAATATCGATACTCAGCGGTTCGAACATCCTAACATCCCGACGCTTGTGAACACCGGAAAGCAATTGGTGCTTTTTGATACCGGCAACGGCGCCCTGCCACGCGAGTATGAACAGCTCAGCAAACGATTGCCGCCCGGGCAAACGGCTGAACGGCTAGCCACCGGTGGATACAGGCCTGAGGACATCGATGTCATTGTTATTACGCACGGCCATCCCGACCACATTGGTGGTCTGGTGGAAGCGGGGAAACCTGTTTTTCCCAACGCCGCCTATGTGTTCGGTGCTGCCGAATTTGATTTCTGGAAGCGCGGCGAAAACGTACGAGAGGCCCGCAAGTTTAATCGGGAGCTCTTCGTAAAGATTTGCGTGCCGCTGGCCGATCGTTCGAAGTTCATCAAGCCCGGCGATCAGGTTGTCCCAGGCATTACCGCTGTTGATGCGGCAGGCCATTCGCCCGGCCTGCTGGCGTTTCACGTCGAAAGCGCGGGAAAACGCGTGATGATTACCGCGGACACGTGCACGCAATTTGTAATGGCAGTCCAGCGTCCGGAATGGCATTTCGAGATGGACGACGACAAAGAAAAAGCCGTCACGACCCGCAAGCGTATCTTGGACATGCTAGCCGCCGACAGGATTTTTGTGGCCAGCTTCCACATGCCATTTCCCGGGATCGGCTATATCGACAAGGGGCAGGGCGGCTATCGCTGGGTCCCACACAGCTATCAACTCAATTTGTAAACGGTACGACGATGCTATTTGCCCCAGCTAGGCCGATTTGCGCGCGTTCGTGGCAAGCGACAGCAGAGTGCGTTGCGCGATTGCCTCTGCGAGAGGAGCATTCCGGCGCATCTCCAGCGAAGCATCTGCGAGCTGCTCCATCGCACGGATCAGGCGTTGTGGCGTCCAGACGCGCAGCGCTTCGCTGACATGATGCTCACGAGAAAAGTGTACAGGCGGCGCACCGCGCTTCATAGCGAACTCGATTGAATCGCCGCCCGCGATCGCCAGCCTCATTTTGTGCAAATTGGCAACCTGGCGAATTGCCGCCGAAACGATTGTCGGCGGAGATGAGCCGCTTGCCCGCGCTTTGGCAAATTCAACATCGGCTTCAGCCGTTTTTCCGGCGAAAACTGTGTCGATCAATCCATCAAGCGCGATCTGCGAGGCATCCGCCACGACGGCCATCACGTCAGGGAGTTCGACGCTTTTTTGACCTTTTGCATAGAGCGTGAGCTTGCGGATCTCATTGCGGGAAGCCAGCCGGTCGGCTCCGATCAGGTCCAGCAGCGCGGCGCGAGCGTCTGCTGCTATGGTGAGACCAGCCGCACGCATTTCCTCGTCGATCAATTGGGCGAGCGCGCGCGCACTATCAGCGTAGCAGGGCAACGCGGCAGCGACTTTCGATTTCTCGCACAGCGCGCGCAATGGCGCGCTCTTGCTGAGATTGCCAGCCTCAATAATGACGCGGCACTCATTGGAAGGGGCATTAATAACCGGTTCGACCGCCGACGCGATATTTCGCCCGCCGGCCTTTACCAGAACGGCCCGGCGGCCACCGAACAGCGGCACCGTTTGCGCTTCTTCGACGAGCCGCGACGGATTGCCGACCAATTCGTCAGCCTCGATGCGTGCCAATGCGAACGGGTCATTGGGATCGTCGACGGATGCACGCACGAGTGCGTCCACCCTTTCCCGCACCAGACCGATGTCGGGGCCGAAGACCAACACGACGGGTTGCGCGCGGTTTGGATTGGCAATGAAGCGATCGACGTCGGCGGCTTTGATGGCAGTCATGACGCCGCGTAGAATTACGTGCCCGCCACGAAGAACGAGGCGAGTCGCGAGCGGATATTTTCTGCGATTTCCTTGGCAGCCCGGTTTTCGGCATCACGCAAGCCGCGTTCGCCGGCAAATCGTTGTTCTTGACCCGGAATATTGTACGACACGCGCGCGAAGGTTTGGCCTTTAACAACAACTCGTCCGGTTGCGAGCTCCGTCAAGGTATAGGTGCTGTCGATGCCGTAGTTGTTCACGTCGGGACGCGCGGTATTGATGTCAACGATAACCTGCAACTGAGTTGCGACGAGCTTTACGTCAAGTCGGTGCGTCGGCGAAAAACCGCCGCCGCCGCCGGTCAAATCGTAGATCAACTCGTTCCGCACGTTTACGCTGACGCGGGCGAGACGGCTACCGGCGGGGGCGTCGATTGCGGCGACGTCGACGGCGCGCAGCTGTCCGACGACTCCCGGATGGCCCGCAGCCCCGACCGGCAAAGGATGCTCGGCGTACAGCGGCTGGAAACACCCGCCAACGAGACCAGCGAGCCCGAATGCGAAAAAGGTCCTGCAGAGACCAGCTGGGCCCATCGCGAAGAAAGTTCGGCCGGGACCCGCGTGCCCCATCGCGAAAAAGATTCGACCTACCAGCCCGACGGGTTTCCCCTCCGACGTGCCAGACACAACCGGCCAAAAGACGCGCTTGCACTCCGGCGCGCCAAACAAAACGGCCCACGCAGCGCGGAATGACCCGATACGCGTCATCTCGGCTGAGGACGGTCGCGAGGTATCAGACAACGACATTGACTATCCTTTGCGGGACGACAATGACCTTTTTCGGGCTCTTGCCCTCCAGCGCCTTTTTTACCGCATCGAGAGCCAGAACGGCAGCCTCAATATCGGAATTTCCTGCATCGCGGGCGACCGTCACATCGGCGCGCTTTTTGCCGTTAATCTGAACCGGTAAGGTAATGCTGCTTTCCAGCAGCAAATCGGGCTCAACCTGCGGCCAGGCCTCGCTCGCCACAAGCGTTTTGTGCCCAAGCGCCGCCCAGCATTCCTCGGCCAGATGCGGCATCATCGGGTGGAACAGCCGGATCAAGATATTACCAGCTTCCCGCAGCGCCCAGCGGAAATCCTCGGCCGGCGCCTTTTCGACCCCGCTCAGGGTATCGCTGAGCGCATTGGCGAATTCGTAGATGTGCGCCACACAGCGGTTAAACCGCAGCTTGTCGATATCCTCCGAGACATGCGCGAGCGCGCGGTGCGCGGCCTTGCGCACCACGAGAGCCTCTTCGCTGAATTTGGCGGGCCGCGCGGCTGGGGCCTCGACATCGGCAATCTCGCCGACCAGCCGCCACAGGCGCTGCACGAAACGCCACGCGCCCTGCACGCCCTCTTCGGTCCAGATCACGTCGCGATCAGGCGGGGAATCCGACAGCATGAACCAGCGCGCGGTATCGGCACCGTAGGCTGCAATGATGTCGTCGGGATCGACCGTGTTCCTTTTCGATTTCGACATCTTCTCGATCGAGCCGATCTCGACCAGCTCGCCGGTCGCGGCGATCACCGCGTGCCGCGCGTCGCCCGTACCTTCGATCTTCACATTGGCGGGCTCGATCCAGTCGCCGTTTTTCGCGCGATAGGTTTCGTGAACCACCATGCCTTGCGTGAACAGCCCGGCAAACGGCTCGTCGATGCCGGCATGCCCCGTCTTGTGCATCGCGCGGGTAAAGAAGCGCGAATAAAGCAGGTGCAGAATCGCATGCTCAATGCCGCCGATGTATTGATCGACCGGCAGCCATTCATCGACGATTGTGCGCTCGGTGGGCGCTGTCGTGATCCACGGATCGGTAAAGCGCGCGAAGTACCACGAGGAGTCAACGAACGTATCCATCGTGTCGGTTTCCCGACGCGCCGGCCCTGCGCATGTGGGACACTTCACGTTCTTCCAGGTCGGGTGACGGTCGAGCGGATTGCCCGGCCTGTCGAAGGTGACGTCCTCCGGCAGCGTGACCGGCAGATCTTTCTCCGGTACAGGAACGACACCGCATTTTTCGCAATGAATGATCGGGATCGGACAACCCCAATAGCGCTGGCGTGAAATGCCCCAGTCGCGCAGCCGGTAGTTCACCTGCCGTTGCGCGACTGGCCTGTTGCCGCGCGTCTCTTTTTCGAGGCGCCTTGCGACTTCTTCCTTTGCGTCTTCGATCGTCATGCCATCGAGGAAGCGCGAATTGATCATGCGGCCATCGCCGTCATAGGCGACGTCGGTGATGACGAAAGTCTTCGGATCCTGGTTTGGCGGGCAGACAACGGGCGTGTTGCCGAGGCCGTATTTGTTGACGAAGTCCAGGTCGCGCTGGTCGTGTGCCGGACAGCCGAAAATGGCGCCGGTGCCGTAATCCATCAAAATGAAATTGGCCACATAGACGGGCAGTTTCCAGTTAGCATCGAATGGATGCACAGCCTTCATGCCGGTGTCGAAACCAAGCTTCTCGGCGGTTTCGATCTCGGCCTGTGCGGTGCCCATTCGGTGGCACTGTTCAATGAAGGCCGCGAGCTTCGGATTTTTTGCCGCTGCCGCCTGCGCAAGCGAATGATCGGGCGAGAGCGCCATGAACTTCGCGCCGAACAAAGTGTCCGGCCGCGTGGTGAAAATCTCCAGCTCGGCTTCCTTGTTCGGGGTCGTCGCGGGATCAAGCGCAAAGCGCAGCAGCAATCCTTCCGAACGTCCGATCCAGTTCTTCTGCATCAACCGGACCTTGTCCGGCCAGCGGTCGAGCGTGTCGAGCGCCTCGAGAAGGTCTTCCGAATAGTCGCTGATCTTGAAGAACCACTGCGTCAGTTCACGCTGCTCAACCGGAGCGCCTGAGCGCCAGCCGCGTCCGTCGATGACCTGCTCGTTGGCAAGAACCGTCTGGTCGACGGGATCCCAGTTGACCTTCGATTGCTTGCGCTCGACCAGCCCCGCGTTGAGGAAGTCGAGAAACATTTTCTGCTGGTGCTTGTAGTAGGCCGGATCGCAGGTGGCGATCTCGCGCGCCCAGTCGAGCGAAAGCCCCATCGACTGGAGCTGCTTTTTCATCGCCGCGATATTGTCGTAGGTCCACGCCTTCGGATGCACCTTGCGGTCGATTGCGGCGTTTTCAGCCGGCATCCCGAACGCGTCCCAACCCATCGGGTGCAGCACCGCGTTTCCCATGGCGCGTTTGAAACGCGCCACAACGTCGCCCATCGTGTAGTTGCGCACGTGCCCCATGTGGATGCGCCCGGACGGGTAGGGGAACATCTCGAGCACGTAATATTTCGGCCGCCGGTCGCTGTTCTGGGTCGCGAAGATGCCTCGATCTGCCCAGATCTTCTGCCAACGGGCCTCGGCCTCGCGGGCGTTATAGCGCTCGTTTTTGCTCGGCGTTGCGGTCATTGGACGTCTTGTTGCGGCGCGCGGAACTGACACGAAACCGAGCAAACGGTCAACCGCCGCCGCCGCCGAACAGCAGACGCAGCCAGAGGTCAAAAATCCCTATGGCGTCGCGTCTTTGAGGGCGCGCTGCACGGCGTCGAGAAGCGCCAAGGCATCATAAGGCTTCTCGGCGACCGGCGCCTACGGAAATTTCCGGACGTGCACATTATCGACGTGCATCCCGGTCAGAAAAACGAACGGCGTTCCCATTCTGGCGAGCTCACTCGCAACGCCCAGGCTGTTGTCCTCGGATCCGCCCAACTTCAAATCGAGTACAGCGAGATCGAATTTCGGCTCGCGGCGCAGAAGCGCGATGGTCTCGGACGCGGTCGCGACAGATGCCACGTGCTTTGCACCGGCAAGCTCGAGTATCTGCTGAATGTCGAGTGCGATCAGAAATTCGTCGTCCAGGACAAGACAGCGCCCGCCAGTGAGCAAGCTGTCCGAGATAGTCAAAAGCTATGTCTCCCGATGGAACTTTCTTTTGTCCCACGGATTGAATCTGGCAGCATTAAAAATGACATACCCGGTGAAAATTCATGTTTATGAATATAAACATCAATCTAGTTAGCCCCGCGCAGGGACGCTGAGCTGGCGGGTGGGCTGCCATGATTCTGGGAAATGGACGACCAAACGGACACACGCCCTGTGACCAATGCCCACTGCGAAAGCGGCCAGCATTGCGCGAGTTTTCCGCGGAAGAACTGGCGTTCGTGAAAGCACTGAAGACCGACGAACTGCACGTCGACGCGGGCGCGAGTTTCCTGCGCGAAGGTACGCGGAGCGATTATCTTTACACCGTGCTGACCGGCTGGGCGTTTCGTTACAAGATGCTCGACGACGGACGCCGGCAGATCCTCAATTACGCATTGCCCGCCGACATGCTCGGCCTGCAGGGCGCGCTGATGCACGAGATGGAGCATTCGGTTGAAGCGTTGACGCCGCTCGTGCTGTGCGTCTTCCCACGCACGAAGCTATGGGACCTTTACAGCAAGCTTCCGTCACTGGCCTTCGATGTCACCTGGCTCGCGGCTCGCGAGGAGCAGCTTATCGACGAGCATCTTCTGAGCCTCGGCCGCCGGACGGCGCTTGAGCGCGCGGCCTATCTCCTCCTGCATCTTTTTGCGCGGGCCGAGGAAGCCGGACTGGTCAAGAACGGAAGCATCCAGTTTCCATTCACCCAGCAGCACCTTGCCGATACGCTTGGCATGTCGCTGGTTCATACCAACAAGACGCTCAGGCGGCTGTTTGTCACCCAGGCCGTTCGCTGGAAAGACCGTCTGTTTGAAATACCCGATCGTGCCGCGCTCGCGAACATCGCCGGCAGCGAAGTCCCGCAACATCGTCCCCGGCCCTTCATTTGAAGTGTGGCGGCGCACGACGCGGTGCGATATAGGCAGCGCATGGCCGCTGCCACAGCAAAGAATCTCGAGCATGTTCGGACGAAAATCGCGCGTGCCTGCCGCGATGCCAACCGTGATCCCGCGGACGTGACGCTGATCGCAGTTTCCAAGACATTCGCCGCGGACGACATCGAGCCGGCAATCGGTGCGGGTCAGCGAGTTTTCGGCGAGAACCGTGTTCAGGAGGCAAAAGCAAAGTGGCCAGCTTTGCTTGCGAAACATCCAGGTACGCAATTGCATCTCATCGGCCCGTTGCAGTCGAACAAGGCGAAAGAAGCGATCGCGCTTTTCGATGCAATTCATTCCGTCGATCGGGCAAGTCTCTGCGAAGCTCTGGCGAAAGAGATCGGTAAACAGCAACGGCGACCAACACTGTTTGCCGAGATCAATACCGGCGCCGAGCCGCAAAAGGCCGGCGTCCTGCCGCAGGATGCGGATGCATTCCTGGCGGCGTGTCGCGATCGATACGGGCTGACAATCTCCGGCTTCATGTGCATTCCTCCGCTTGACGAAGCTCCGGGGCCGCACTTTGCGCTGACCGCCAAGATCGCGAGGCGCAATGGGTTGAAGTTTCTCTCCATGGGCATGAGCGCGGATTTTGCCACCGCGATCGCGCTTGGCGCCACGCACGTCCGTGTCGGCAGCGCGATTTTCGGCGAGCGCGGCAAGTAGCGCGCTTGCGGTCTATTCAACAACAATTCTCGTACGTGGACCAAGACGCGACAGCATTCGGCGCAAGGTATCGGGTTCGAGCGCGACGCAGCCCGCGGTTGGAGCAAAGCCTTTTCTTGCTGCGTGGATGAACACCGCACTGCCGCGTCCTGCAACGCGTGGGCGCGTATTGTGATCAATCTCGATGATGAAATCGTAGAGGCTGTCTTTGCGAGACAGTCGATCAGCTGAAGAACTGGCAGGCACTTTGATTCGGCGATTGTACCGCCGGTCGGCCGGGTCCTCGCACCATCCATCGTCAGGCGTAATTCGTTGCACCGGCAGCAAGGTGGTCGGTCGCGGATGCTTGTCGGCACGCCACCAAATCTGCCGCAGGCGGAAACTGCCGCGCGGCGTACCCCCGTCGCCCTCGCGCTTGTTGGCCTTGATCCCGCCACGACCAAGTGCCACTGGTATGACCAGCATTCCTGCTATGAGCCAGCCGCGGCTTGAATCACCTGCCTTGCGGCGTACTGTGACCCGGGACAAGGATCGTTTTTGCATTAGTGCGACGGACCGGTTGGAATCTTAAGTATCAGTTCCTACTTGCGCTTTTTAACGACGAATGGTCTACCCCGCGACCATGACAGGGGTCTCGTTTCACGCCCTGGAGGGGCCTTTAAACGATGGCCAATAAGCGAACAATCCTGATTGTTGATGACGACGCCGAACTCCGCGAGGCGCTTCTCGAGCAGCTGGCGCTGCATGAGGAATTCGACGCCATTTCGGTTGATAGCGGAACCAAGGGCGTGCAGGCCGCGAGGGCCGGCCCGGTCGATCTTGTGATCATGGACGTTGGCCTTCCGGATGTGGACGGCCGCGAAGCGGTGCGCATCTTGCGCAAGAATGGCTTCAAGGCGCCGATCATCATGCTGACCGGCCACGACACCGATTCCGACACCATCCTCGGCCTCGAGTCCGGGGCGAACGATTACATCACCAAGCCTTTCCGGTTTGCGGTCTTGCTTGCACGTATCCGCGCGCAACTGCGCCAGCACGAAGCCAGCGAAGATGCCGTCTTCGCCATCGGGCCCTACACGTTCAGGCCGAGTTCGAAATTGTTGCTCAATCCAAAAGGCAGCAAGGTCCGGCTGACTGAAAAGGAAACGGCTATTCTGCGTTACCTTTATCGCGCCGGGCAGAAGCCGGTATCGCGTGAGACCCTGCTGCAGGAAGTCTGGGGTTACAATTCGGGCGTCACCACCCATACCCTGGAAACGCACATCTACCGCCTCCGCCAGAAGGTCGAAAAGGATGCCGCCATTCCGGCTATCTTGGTGACCGAGGCGGGTGGCTATAAACTGGTGCCGTGAGAATAGCGAAAGGCACTCTTATCCCGCGCATAATCTGCTGGTCCCTGCTTTCGGGACGATGGATGGTTGAGCAACCGGCCACGACGTTACCATGGGTCTCGAAGAGGACATCGCGTTTTTCGAACAAGTGCCGGCGCTGGCGACGCTCGGCAAGCAAGCCCTGCACATTCTGGCTATCGGCGCCGAAACTCGGACTTTGCAAAGCGGGGCGGTGCTGTTCTATGCCGGGGAGCTCGCCGATGGCGGCTACGTCGTGCAGGAGGGTTCGCTGATTCTCGAACCGGGCACGGCCTCCGAGGGCAGCGAGATCACGGTCGGACCCGGGACGCTGATCGGCGAGCTGGCATTGCTCACCAATACGGTTTGTCAGGCAACCGCGATAGCCAAAGAGCCGACGGTCGTGGTGCGGATATCACGCAGCCTCTTCCGCAAGATGCTCGAGGGATATCCGGCCGCCGCGGACAAACTGCGCGAGAGCATGGCCGCACGCTTGCAGGTCTGGTCGAAAGAGCTCGCAGGCGTGAAACGGGCCCTGGAAAAAGGCCAGAAGAGATAGCGTCAGACTTCGATGGTTGCCGTCACCGGCACGTGGTCGGACGGCCGCTTTGCACCGCGATAACTCTTGGCAATGTCGATCGTCGATACCTGCCCGGCGATTGCATCCGAACCCCAGATATGATCGAGCCTGCGGCCGCGATCGGCCACGCGCCAGTTGTGCATCGCGCGGTAGCTCCACCAGGTGTAGAGCTTTTCGGGCTCGGGCGTGTGCACGCGCATGCAGTCGATCCAGCCGCCGGAGTTCTGCGCGGCGACGAGCTTTTCGCATTCGACAGGCGTGTGGGACACCACCTTGATCATCTGCTTGTGGCTCCACACATCGTGCTCGAGCGGTGCCACGTTGAGATCGCCCACGAGAATCGCGCGCTCGGATTTTTCCGGCTTTAGGCCGGCATGCGCGCGCATCTCATCGAGGAAGCCGAGCTTGTGCTGGAATTTCGGATTGATCTCGGGATCAGCCTCGTCGCCGCCGGCCGGGACATAGAAATTGTGCACGGTGACCTGGTCTTTCAGACCGGCGCGTTCGCCCAGCACCACGGCGATGTGCCGGCAATCGACCTTGCCGCAGAAATTCTGCACGTCGATCCGCTCGAACGGAACGCGCGAGACTACGGCGACGCCGTGATAGCCTTTCTGTCCGTTGAGAGCGGCGTGTTCGTAGCCGAGACGCTTGAAACGCTTCATCGGGAAAGCGTCATCCGGACACTTGGTCTCCTGCAGGCAGAGCAAATCGGGTTGCGCGCTTTTCAGGAATCTCGCGACCAGATCAATGCGCAGCCGGACCGAGTTGATGTTCCAGGTGGTGACCTTGAAAGGCATTGCGGGAATCTATGATGCAGACGACGGATTTTCCAACGTCATGGCTCGGATTGTCGCGACCATCCACTCTTATTTCCTCGTGGATACGCGGATACCCGGGCATGGCGCGCCTGTCGCCGTGCGCAGCGCGCCATATCAATTGTGGTAGCGTGTATAGTCGATCTTGAACAACGCCGGATCCGGGCGCTTGCTCGTGTCGAGATTGTAAACCGCAACCGTCGTGTCGTAGCCCTGCGGATCGGTCACGGTCCATTGCTTGAGCTGCATGTCCTTGGCGCTGAACATAATCATCAGGCGGCTGGTGCCGACAATGCCGCTCTTCTCCTCGGCAACCACGGTGACGAACACGTCGTCGGCGTAGACCGCAACGAGGTGCGTGTCCTTCGCAAGATCGACGCGATCGGCCAGCAGGAAGCGCAACGGCGTCTGCGACAGCGGATACACATCCTGCGTCGCCAGCCGGCGATCGCGCACGACCACCGAAGAGCCATCGGCAATCAGCTCGATGGGGCTCGGGTCATCGTATTCGAAGCGCACTCGGCCCGGCTTGGAGATGGCGAAATCACCCTGTGTCCGTGAGCCATCGGGTCCGATCTGGATGAAGTTTCCAGACAGCGCCTGGACCCCCGAGAGATAACCATTGACGCGGTCAACGATGGCGCGCTGTTCGGCGCTCAGGTTGTTCGGAGTGGTCGGCTTGCCGAGCAGCGCGGCGAATGGATTAAACACCGGGCTCTGCTGCGGCACCGGTGCGGCCCCGGGAGCCGGGACCACCGGCTTGGCCAAGGGTGCCGGCGGGGCCGCCTGGGCGGGCGAAGTCGGGCGCGCCGACGGAAGTGGGACCTGGGCGATGGCCGGGGCCGTAAGGCAGGCAAACAACGCCACAAATGCCAGTTTGCAGCCCGTTCGCCGTTGATCCAGTGCCATCACGTTCTCTGCCTCCGGCCCCTGCGGTATCTTGATAGGCTGTATATGGTCCGGCTGTGGCGATTTCGCGGCCCCGACGGATTTCGCCAGATTCCGGCTTAATCGCGAATGCGACGATTCTCAATACCGGTCGTCGGCCGGATTTTCGGGAATCAGGATCTCGCGCTTGCCCGCATGGTTGGCCTGCCCAACGATGCCTTCCTCTTCCATGCGCTCCATAATGGTCGCCGCGCGATTGTAGCCGATCTGGAGCCTGCGCTGGATGTAGGAGGTCGAGGCCTTGCGGTCCCGCTTTACGATTGCAACGGCCTGTTGAAAGAGGTCGCCGCCTTCGGCGAGCCCCATGCCGGTCGCGTCGAACACCGGATTTCCATCCTCGTCTTCCTCGCCGCCTGCCGTCACCTCTTCGAGGTATTCCGGCGCGCCCTGCGCCTTCAGATGGCGGACGACCTTCTCGACCTCGTCATCCGATACGAACGGTCCATGCACGCGGTTGATTCGGCCACCGCCGGCCATGTAGAGCATGTCGCCCTGGCCAAGCAGTTGTTCGGCACCCTGTTCTCCCAGGATGGTGCGGCTGTCGATTTTGGACGTCACCTGGAACGAGATGCGGGTCGGGAAATTCGCCTTGATGGTGCCCGTGATCACGTCGACCGAAGGCCGTTGCGTTGCCAGGATCACGTGAATTCCGGCAGCGCGGGCCATCTGCGCAAGACGCTGGATAGCGCCTTCGATGTCCTTGCCGGCAACCATCATCAGGTCCGCCATCTCGTCGACGATCACCACTAGGAAAGGCAGCGGTTCGAGCTCGAGTTCTTCTTTCTCGTAGACGGCCTGCCCGCTTTCCTTGTCGTAGCCGGTATGGACGGTGCGAGTGAGCGTTTCACCTTTCGCACGCGCTTCGGCGACGCGCGCGTTGTAGCCATCGATGTTGCGCACCCCGAGCTTTGACATTTTCTTGTAGCGGCCTTCCATCTCGCGCACGGCCCACTTGAGCGCGACCACTGCCTTTTTCGGATCGGTAACGACCGGCGTAAGCAGATGGGGGATGCCGTCGTAGACGGACAGTTCGAGCATCTTGGGATCGACCATAATCAACCGGCACTGATCCGGTCGCAGCCGATAGACCAGCGAAAGGATCATTGTATTGATCGCGACCGATTTGCCGGAGCCGGTGGTGCCGGCGATGAGCAGATGCGGCATGCGCGACAGATCGACAATCACGGATTCGCCGCCGATCGTTTTGCCGAGGCAGAGCGGCAGCTTCGCCGCGCTTTCGTTGTAGTCATTACCGGTCAGCAATTCGCGCAGGTAGACTTTCTCGCGAAGCGGATTCGGCAATTCGATGCCGATTGCGTTACGACCCGACACAACAGCAACGCGGGCCGATACGGCGCTCATCGAACGCGCAATGTCGTCGGCGAGTCCGATCACGCGCGATGACTTGATGCCGGGCGCCGGCTCGAGTTCGTAGAGGGTAACGACGGGGCCAGGGCGCGCATTGATAATCTCGCCGCGAACGCCGAAATCCTGCAGCACGCTTTCCAGTGCGGTCGCGTTGCCGTCGATGATGTCGCGCGACAAGGTCGTGCGCTCGCTCGCGCGCTGCGCGGCCAGAAGATTCAGCGAAGGCAGCGTGTAGCCATTCCCGCCGCGACGTGACCGCACGCGCGCAGCGGCGCGCCGGCGCGGTGCCGGGGAGTCCTCATCGTCATCTTCCTCTTCCTCACCCTCGTCTTCGTATTCGTCATCTTCGCCGTCGAAACGTGGCTCGCGGCGCGGGCCTTGCGCCGCAGGCATTGCTGTGCGCACGCGGGATTCACCGCGAATCATGCGGCCAATGCGTGCCTTCCAGCTCAGAAGCGCATGCACAATCATGCCGAGCCACGCCGAGGCGTGATCGGCGTCGTCTCTTTCGCCGTCCTCTTCATCGTCGACCTCGCGCGCTGCCGGTTTTTCATTGTCGTCGCGGGCACGTGCGGCCAGCAGAATTGTCACGGCCGTCGCCAGACCAAAGACGATGCACAGGATGAAACGCATGAAGCCGCCGAGTGGCGAACCGAAAATCCATGCGGGCGCTCGCAATACGGCGTCGCCAGCAACACCGCCGAGTCCGGTTGGAAGCGGCCACGATCCTATGTGCGGCAGTGTCGAGGCGAACGCGGCCGCAACGACTGTCGCCACGATCCACAGCAGGCTGCGCCATTTCTCGCCGACCGGCTTGTGTGAAAGCAGTCGCCAGCCGAGCAGTAGTTCCGGCACCAGAAGCAGGATGGAGGCGAGACCGAGCAGCTGCATCGCCAGATCAGCGAAGATCGCGCCGGGGAAGCCGAGGAGATTGTGGATGGGCTTTTGCGTCGCATGGCTGAGGGACGGGTCCTGGATGGACCACGTGGCCAGCGCTATGGCGCCGAGGACTGCCAGCGAGATCAGCGCGAGACCGGCAAGTTCGCTCAGCCGGCGGCGGATGATGTCGCGGAAGTGATCCGAAACAAAAGTGATGATGTCGAGGCTGCGATCTGCTGCCCGCATGCGGTTACATCCCTACCCCAGAACGGCAACGAGGCGATGCAGCGCCTCTGCCGTAGCT
>AF_2010_repII_A1DRAFT_10000013_pt1 | contig 26829 bp, 44 predicted proteins | sample AmaForreplicIIA1_FD_9195 | JGI IMG/M metagenome (IMG submission 9195)
CGGTCCAGGTGGTGCCGGCCCGAGATCGTCCAGCCGGTGGGGACTTTGCTCNCCCCTCCCTCGCTCCTTCGCCCGGGCTTCGCCCGGGCTCAGTCGCTCCCTCCCCGGTACCACTGCTACTGCTACTGACGCTTTTATTGCTGGCTGGTAATATTGTCGCGTCGCTGCGCTGGATGCTGAATGCCCAGTTGGCGAAGGTGGTGGCGAGATTGGAGAGCGCGACGATTAATGGCATCAGGCCAAAGGAGGTCTGTTCGGTGACCGTGCCCAGTGCGATCAGCGCGACCAGGATCGTGAGGATGAGCAAAAGGCTGAAGCCGTAAAGAGCACGCCAGTCAAGTTTAGGCATGGCTGAGCTTCCGCTGCGTCCTATCGATCTTCGCCAGCTCTTTCAGATTCTTTTTGTACTGCTTGATGTGCTCCAGAGCGTGTTCAGGATGATAACGGTTGGACGCGATCAGTTGCTGGCGCCGGTCCTTAATCTTTTTGACCGCCTCGCGGTGAGCGATGTGGCGTTTGGAGATGGCTTTATCTTCGGCAGTGACGGGCTTGGTCTCGCTTTGATGCCCCATAGCGTCGGACATACCACACCTCAGACCACACTTTTACCATAACGAAACGCAGTAGACTAGAGTGGTTATGATATGTCCACACTGCAAAGGTACCGGATTCATTGAAACCCGATCACTCTGTCGTCTTTGTGGCCGTTCATTCACATCCAGACGCGCCAGGAAACTCTATTGCTCCAAGGAGTGCGTCGCTGAGGTGCAGCGGCGGCATAAACGCAACTGGTGGAGAACGCGGGGTAAGAAGTGGCGGGCAAATGTCAAACTGTCGTCCTCACCTCGTAAGGAGTTCCCTCACGAGTCCCCAGACGCAGGCGCTCAATAACCTCGGTGGAGAATGCGCTGAGATTCGTATGCTGGAAGCTCTCCTCAGGTGTGGCGGCGTAGTTGGTCAGGAATAAGTTCAGCTTTCCAGAGTCTTGGTATTCGGCGCGTGTGGTCTCATACCAATACAGCGTTTCTTTCGAGAGCAGCATATCTTGTCCGACAAATTCCCGTGAAGTCTCGTATACTTTCTTGGCGTGCATCATTGTCAAATCCGAGGGCGTCCATCCCACCGGTGGCGTCCGCCGATATTTGCGCCGCTCAGCATAGTATGGGACGAAACAGTAGACCCAACGGGCGGTGCGATGCTTACGGACACGCTCTGTCAGATCATGCCAGTAATTGCGCCGGCCCTGGGCGGTCGATTCCAAGATGCACAGGGTATATGGACTCTGTGGGAGCGCCGGAAAGAAGTCGTGTTCCAGCATGGCCGGGTATGGAAGGCTTGCCACCTCTGTGATGTGGCTCACATCAAATTGCCGTCCCTGTCCGAGACCCGACTGTTGCTTCCCTTGCTGATAGAGTAGGCGGGAGTTCACCCGGTCCCAGTAGAGGTGCTCGCCCTTCACGTCGAAGCCCAGCTGCGGTTTCAGATACCAGGGAAGACTGGACCAGATCAGCTTGTCGCGATCATACAATTCCAAGACTTTGTCTTCGTCTACCGACGCGGCCATGCCACGCGTATGAGGATGTGTCGTTAAGCGGTGCATACAGAGTGCTCTGGAGAGCATGGTGTGTCCAATTTGACGGTCCTTGTGGTCCACAATCAGAGCGCCGTCGGCAGTTGCATCGTTGCGCAACGCATCGGTATCCCGCTCTTCACAGGCGGCAATTGCATTTAAGAGAATGATCTGCGATTCCCACATCTCCATCCGGCCGACACCGCCGCCCACAGCGCCATCACGTTGGATGAAGCAATAGCGTTCGGTCCAGTAGCGGAAATCCAGCTGCGAGACGAGCTGCTCGTTCAAGATGAACTTCTTCTCCTCTGTCGTGAGCGGCCGGCGCAGACCGGTCTCGTCATCCTTCCAGAGACGTTTGAGATGTTCAATAATATCCAGGCAACGGCCCAGATCGACACGGACCAAGGGAAAGTTCAGGTGCGACTCCAGACGCTGCAGATTCTCGTCGGTGATGCGCTGGGAATACAACTGTGCTAGACTCCTCCCAACGCTTTAGGTCCAACACAATATGTGACTGTGATATGTCATGCCACGGAACCCCCGCGTCATCCATTCCGTGGCATTTCTTTTCATGGCATTTCTTTCAATGCGGCTTCCTCTTCCAGAGGTGATCCTTCTTCGGCAGCTTCTCCGCAGGTTTCGCCGCTGGTTTCTCTGGAGGTTTCTCCACGGGTTTTGGCTCTGGCGGTTTCGGCTTCGGCTCGGCTGGCTTCGGTTCTGGCGGCTTCGGTTCTGCTGGTTTCGTCGGTTTCGCCTCTGACGGTTTAGTGGCTTCAAAAGTTCTCCGGTCCGGGAATGGAATCCCGCGCTTCCAGGACATCCGGCCCAGACCGTGCGCCTCCGTACGGTAATCGTCATAAACCCAGCCCGTAGCTTTGATGTGCTCTTCAATCGCGCGGATCATGTCCGTATTTCGCGTGCCGTGCATATACGTATCGTGGAAGAGCCAGACCGTTTCTAGGCCGGCGACGGCTTCCCAGACTTTCAGTTCACTTAGTAATTGAGCGTAGGTATGGACGGTATCGACGAAAATGAGTCCGGGATAGCGTGCTTTGTCCGGCGCCACTTGTCCTATGGAAGCTTCCGACCGGCTATCGCCGATCAGAAGCTTCCAACCTTTCGTGTCAGGCTTCCAGATCATCCGGTCTAGGAGGTCGATGGAGAAGTGCAATGCATCGGGATGACCCTGCAATCCACGCTGAATCGCATACGTAGATCCGGTACCGAGGCCAGAACCTAACTCGATAACAAAACCGTTGGAGAGACGGGCATGGTCCTCGATATCCCGCATGAAGTTCTGGATTGAACCGTCCTGACCGATCACGCTAGGGTCGAGTTCCCTCATTGTTCCGATTCCTCCGGCTCTCTATACTTTTCAGTCTTACCCAGCTGCTCCGAGAGCTCACGGAAATAATCCTGCTCTTCGTCGGTATAGCTAACCTCAGGCGGAGGACCGGAAGTGTCGGCGACGGGAGGCTTGATGTAAAGGCCTTGGTAGGCCAGCTCGGTCTCGCGCATATCGTTCATGCGCTTCAACTCCATATGGATGCCCTGGACCGCCTTGATCAGCGGGCGCAGGCGGAATAGTCCGATGTTCACATTTCCTCGCTAGACTCCTCAGTTACCAGTTACCAGGCGACAGAACTCCTTATCCAAATACTTTTTGACGCCCTGCAGTATTTCAAAACCGGTGAATACATCCGCAGGTATAGGTTCTCCAGGGTCACGCGTCGCCACAAGCTTTCTGAGTTCGTTGCAGGCGTCTTGGAAATACTGACACGCCTGACCGAGACCTCTAAGCTCGATGTCGTCGATCTCGTCTTTGTCCATACTCACCACCCTGTGCTCATCGGCCTGGGCCGATGCGCAGAATATTGTCGAGACTTGCGATCAGGCCCAATCCCTGCAATAGCCAAAGGATCAGGAAGATGATGACGACGGCATTGAGCAGTTTCTTGATCGTCGCATCCATCGGAATGTACGCGTTGATTAAATACATGACTACACCGACGACCACCAGAGCCACGATCAGACTGATCAAGCTCACAATCCTTTCTCCTTCCGGTCCAGATCCCGACGCGCCAGGATATTCATCGCCATGGTACGGTAGTGTTCGCGATGTTCGGGAAAAACCTCAGCATGTAATGTGAACGCAAACGCATTGATGACGTCCAGAGGCAGATATTCGGCAAGACCGTACATGGCGGTCGTCACAAGCTCGGCACATTTCGCAAACTCCGCGTTCACAGCAACGGGTTTGCCCACCATAATCGCCGTTGCCGCACCCAGTGCACTGAAGAATTGCCTACGGTTCATCTTTACCCTCGCGGATGACCTTCTGCGACATCATTAATACATCACTGAGGTCCATATCGAGGCCAAAGTTCATCTGGATGGCATTGGAGGGCACTTTCTTGCCGATGACACCTACGGATTCCAGGTAATGGTCGCGGGAGGCCTTATCGCCGACGGCACGCATCTTTCCCTCGCCTTCGCACACCGGGCAGATCTTCTTTTTAGTGGCTACACCGTCCTCAGTTGTACCTACACTAACCATGCCCTCGCCGTCGCACCGTGAACATGCGGCCATCCGCGTGTAGGAGTCTTCGGCGATGTCCTTGATAATGCGGGGATAGTGGTTCATCGCCTCCATCATCCCGGTGTGGAGCTGATGGGAGCGCCACAGATCGTCGGCATCCTGCAGGCTGATCGAGAATTTCTTGCACAGCACGGCAAAAGAGACATCCTTATATTGAGGATCCAGGCGCGCTCTCAATAAGTCCTGATATCTCTGCTCAGTAGAGGCGAGTAAGGCCTCATTAAATTCGGAGCCGGGTACGGTCTGGGCGAACCGGCGCATTGCAGCATCTTTTGAGGCGGAGCCGTCGTCGGCCGGGATGCGGCGGCCGTGCTTATCTCTTTTGATTAGTCTCATTTATCCTTCTCCACGGGCCGGCGTTCCCAGCGCGGCAGGCCGTAATCCTCATCCTCTATATATACCTTCTTCTCGCGGGGTGGTGTCGGGATGGGGTCGACCTGCAGCCAAGCGTCCTTTGGCTTATCGAAGTTGTAGTTCTGGCGGAGCATCCCGGCGAAGAACGTGCTGTGCGGGTTGTAAATCCAGTCGGCAACGACATGGAAGCTGCCGGCCTCTCCTCTCACCCAGTATGCCCAGATGCCCGAGCCCATCACGACACGGACTCTCCGCCAGAGGGTATGTTCATCGGGACGGTAGAACTCTCCTAAGCGGACATCGGAACCAAAGTCGGGACTGTCATGATCGTAGGTAGGTGCAATGTCGTCAGTAGCGTCGGGTGTAGGATCTTCGGGCATTTCAAGACTCTACTCCTCCCCTGGACGGATTTCTACCTGCGCTCCCCGCTTGTGCTCTCCCGCTTGTGCTCCCCGCCTTCGGCGGATCGCAGCGGGATCGCAGCGGGATCGCTGCGGTCGAAACCGTCCCCCTCCTGCTGTCAGTCCTCCACGGCTTTCTCCAGGATTTTCAGCGCGTTCTCCTTTAGGGTGCGGTCGATCTGGACGACGAGGTGTCGGATCCGGTCGTAAATACGGCTGGCCTCGGGCTCGTCATCTAAGGAGTCACCGACGAAACGGATGCGCTCGACGCCGAGCGCGTTGACGAGAATCTCTACGGTTACCATGGGAATCCCTCCTTATATATATATGTACATGGGGGTAGTCGGGGCAAAAAGGTAAGTCGAAAAGGTAAGTCGATTCGGGAAAAAAGTAAGTCGGAGACCGGAAGAGCCGCGAAATCAGGCATTTGCGAGAGATAAAAGGTAAGTCGGTAACCACAAAAGGTCAGTCGGTAACCACAAAAGGTAACCTCTATATATGTTATGGAGGCTCGTCGGCGAAAAATATAAGGGTCGTGTGTAGAAAATGTCGGGAGATTTCTCTACGCCGACAGCCCGGCAGCCCGCAGCCCACAGGCCCGCAGGCCGCCGAGCGGGGGCCCCCCGCGAGGCGGCGAGCAGTGTAGTGGATGGCGGCGAGCAGTCTACTGGCAGGGACGGTGTAGGATAAGCAGGTGAAAATAATCAATCCTTTTGTTTCTTTAATGACCGTCACCATCGTCATCACATGTGTTTTCGCCGGGCTCATCGTCGCTTGCGGAATGCTGGTGCATCAGAATCGGCTGTTGCGGGAGGATCTGAATACTTGCGCGGCATATGCGCATCGGTTGAGCTTGGGACCGCTGGGCAGGTAGTCGGCCGGAAGGCGGACTGTCCGGGAGTGCGATTCCAGGTACCGCCATATCGCTGACCAAGCGATCCGGCCGCTGGCATTCTAGCATTCCGCCGGGAAAATGGTGAACTGGACACAGACATCAGAATAGAATCATGGATGTTCGTTTCTGGATTTTAAAAGGCCTCTCCGAACCAACTCACGGCGAGGCCTACTTTTTTTTTTTGGTGAGGCCTACTTTTTTCTGGCCTACTTTTTTATTGGCTTGCGGGAAACCTAACGTGATAGCCATTGGGAATTTATTTTATATAGCGCGGAGTTTTAAGGCAGCGGCAAACCCGCCGCGCCCGGGGCCCCGCTGGACAATCAGAAGACAATGGCCGGCCGAAAAATAACCTAGCGCGCCGAAACCTAACACGCGGAGGAGGCGGAGGTGGCAGTAGGAGGATATCGAGTAGGAGGAGGCGTATAAGAGGGTGAAGAGGCGGTTAGGATGGCAGCAAAAGTGGCAGCAGACGGCAAAATGCGGCTGTAAGGCCAATGGAATCAGCGATGCGTTGATGTCTGCAAATCATGAATCGCCAGCTGGATGCGCAGCTGCGGCGCGGTCAGTCGTCGTGTTGGGTTTCGTCGTGTTGGGTTTATCGTCGTCAGAACCTAGCACGTAGCGGTTTGCGGGCTGACCACTGCGCCATCGCTCTGGGAATATTTCTGAGAAGAGCGGAGCGATCCGATCGGGAGGGGGCGAATGGTGTCCGTTGGGCGATTTCATTAGGCCAAAAGCGTAAACGAACGTCAGCCGGCATTCGCGATTCTTGCACTCAATTGTCACCGACCGATAGCGTACCTGGGAACGGTTGAAGTATTCGCATTTCGGGCACCACCATTCAATCACGCCAGAGAATCTGCAATATAGGTTAGGTTTGATCTCCACTTACACACCAGAAGGAATTATATAGCTGTGTCCAGTTCACCGTTTTTTCAACATCAGGCAACGGAATAACAAATTTATTTCTGGCGGAATAAAATAGTGCTTGACATCTTACGCGTATGAGAATATATTCGTATTCATAAGGAGATTGAACAAATGATTACAGTCATTAACCAGTTTGGCGAGCTATTAACCGACAACGGCCACTTCACGGCGGAATATCCCGACGCGGCGCAATTTAAATCCATTACAGCTGCGAAGAGATCCATGCGACTGGCAAAGCAATCGGGCCGATACTCGGCAATATATTACGCCGTCACGAGTTACGGAGCCGCTGACAGCACATCAGTAAGGATTGGATAACCGCGCTACGGAGTCGGGGGTTCAACTCCCCCGCGCGGTATGGAGGTTACGAATATGAAAAACATGATTGACCTACAAGTAATCAACGGAGTGATCCATGCGATCCATACCGGACCACATGCCGCGAGAATCATCGAACTGTTTGGCACACCGATACTCCCGACACCGTTTACCGCGGCGTATGGATTAGATCGTGCCGTTAGGGAGATACAAAAACTCAATCCTGACGTCATTGTTTATCCGAAAATAGTGCTTGACAGTATGCAAGCATGAGCGTATATTTGTATACATAAGGAGATGAGAATGAAAGTTTACAAAGTGCAAGTTGAAACGACGACAGGGAAAAACAAAGGCCGGATCCAGTACCTGGTAGTCCGCGAGACGGTGGACGGAAAAATCACAGTGCCGCGGGGCTACAAATTGATTGCTGTTATCAACGAGATCTAACCGCGCAACAGTGCCGCGGGTGCAACTCCCGCGCGCGGCCTGACCGAATAACAAAACGAAAGGCAGAGCAAATGAAATTGCAATGGAAAGCTATCGACGAACGATACATGCACGGAATCTATGCCCAACGCGATGAACGCACAGCGGAAGTGGTCAAGTGTTACCAAGGAAAATGGACAGCCTTTTACGTTGAGAATGGTACGCAAGTGATCTTAGGTTTCAATCCACCGTACCGCACATTTAATGGCGCGAAATCCGATGCAGCGTATTACCTGAATACCGGCCGGATCCGATTGTTTAACAAATAAGGACAAATGAAAGGACAGACGACAATGAAAACACCAACTGCAATCTACGACCAATACCAACGAATATTTAATAAATCATGCAACCTAGCGCATCATTTTGCCTCCATCGCTGATCCCGCGACTGGTGGAAATAGTCTCCATGTCCACAATTGGGGCAACGACGCCAGTAAAGCGGTTTATGACCGACTGCGCACACGTTGGTCGAAGATGCGTCATGCAATGGAATATCTATACGACAAGGCAGAGCATGAGCAGCGACATTCGACCGACTTTAAACCGCTGTGGTGTAAACACTGCCAAGGAAACTAACCGCGTAGACAGTGCTTGCGGGGTGCAACTCCCCGCACGCGGCATGCCCATTTAATGGTATGATTGGATCAATGTATGATAGTATTAACCAAGGAGACGATATGAACACAAGAATACGTGACTTTGACCTGATGAATTATGCGACCGCTCAATATATTCGTAAGGCGACTCCAGAAGAATTCGCGTCAAGCGTTGCGGCATCTTGGCACGATGGCGGTGCTGGCGTAATTGACGTAGACGGATTGAGTTGCTACGTCGATGGGGATGCTTATCCGATGATTCAGTATAGTCACGACGCCAGCATCTGCTTAGTCGCTACAGAGCGAGGTGAATTTCGCGTAGCGACCCAAGACGACATGGATACATTGCCGGTTGGTCCGGATTTGAGCGACGAAGAGATCGAGCTACTGGAGGAGGAAAAATGAAAAAGACAGTTGCAGTCAAACCACAGAACGGCGATGTAGCTCAAAAGCTAACGCGCCCATCTTCGACGTTGGTCTATATGTCTGACGATCTGATTAGGCGCCTAGGCAGTTTTATGCAGGACAAATACGCGGGCAGGCAGCATATGCGCAGTTCAATTATTGTGCAGGCGGTAGAGAAGATGTTGAAGGAGGAAGGATATTGAGATGAGTAAATTAACTGTCAGCGAAATGATGGAACGTATGGGGAGCGAAACGACGGAGTACGAAGCTAAGGCCATGCTGGATATTCTCAGCCGGCGCGGATTGGACATTGATGACTTATCGGATAGCGAATTCTTTGCACTAATCCCTGAAGCAATTCGCGACACGGAGTTGAACGAAGATCGACGCCGGCGGAAAAATGGAGACAAGCCACAAGGAGAAACCAATGGACCATCGATATGAGCGCGACGCAACAAATGACCGTCGCATCGGTCGCGGAGATGACTTCGCGGGCGATGCCTACATCAATCTCGAGACTATGAAACAATTTTGGGTGACCGTTGGTCATGACCCAAACACATGCATCGAGTGCCGCCACTTTGAATCGCTCGAAGACCAGGCTGTTGCTCTTCCGCATCCCGCCAGATCTCAACCCGCCCGTAGTTTTTCGGAGTAGTACTTTTACTTCACTGGAATAGCTAAAAAGGTGTAGGAAGTTGATCACGTGTGGTGTAGGGTGTATAAAACGCCCTTAATTGGCTTGTAATCGATTTCAGAAAGAAGATCTGCCCCGCATTGCCTTAGAGTGCGGGGTAGAACTTTATTTGGGAGATAAGTACCACATGTGCAGATGTACTCAGGCTACAGACGGCACACGTACCAGTACCAGGACTACAATGACGATCATGAAACATTGGCCTAACGGCGAACCGATTCGATTCTACAGACGTGACGGCACACCATACCCTGAGGGCAATGACGGGGTGCTCCAATGGGGGGACGATATGCTGGATCTGGAAGCGAAAGTCGTCAGACAGGAAGTCTTACCCAATGGTTACAAAGTCTCAACAATTTGGCTGGGACTGGATCACAGCTTTGTGCCAGAAATGGAACCGCAAATCTTTGAGACAGAGGTCTGGGATCCGGCCGATAACAATATTGATGCGGCCACCAGGCGTTACTCCACGGAGGATGATGCGATTGTGGGCCACACTGAAACTGTTAACGAATACACGAAAAAGGATTAGTTGAGCATGGTGTAGTTTAGAGAGGGAGGCCCTGCTAAATGGCGAAATGCCCACGACATAAAATCAATCTCGTTTCGTTTTGCCCCGCCTGCCGGGGTCAAGTGACCTCGAAGCGAAAAGCCGACAGTTCCCGCCGCAATGGCGCGCTCGGCGGTCGCCCCCGGCGTAAGTCCGTATAAGTTGATCAAAACTCGGCGTCCTAGGGATCAGCGACCCCGAGTGCAAGTTGAAATTGAAATTCAAGTTCAAAGAAGTTTGACTCTTTGAGGTCGCTGTGATTGAAGGCTGCTGTTCTGAGTGTATTCAACATCCCATTGAAGTCCCTATCGAAGGGTCGACCGTCCGTCTTCTCGGCTGTCATAACCACACGGCTCACATCGCACAGCAGATAAAAGACATACGGGCTCTGGGCGGGTTAGAGGTGGACGCCGCGGAAGTGGATAGGATTTTAGAGAGCTTTGATTGGCTGAAAAAGTTGCCCAAGCATATGCACCTGCCATTTCGGAAGCTTGCCGAATCGGCCGGATTGCTCGCGGGGTTCTATTTGGAATTGCGAAAAGTCCTCCGGAGAAAGCTGAACGGGCATGGTGAAAAGCTGAACTAACATTTCGGTGACTGACGGTGACTGACGTTGACTAGTGTAGTGTGCCTGCGGTATGCTCTCCTTCAAATGGAAGGATTCAGAGGAGAGGTTATGATCAACGATCAAACGCTGCCGGCAGCGTCAGGAAGTGGTACCGTCGATGGATCTGCACGGCCTGTCGATCTTTACCGCAGCGCGAAAGCCTTAGAGGAACTGGAAGCTCGGATCGCGATCCGTGAGAGCGAGCTGGCGAGCTTGAAGAGTGAATTGGAGCATCTGAAGGTCACCATTGCCCGTGGCGTCTTGAGCGGCACATCCAGCGACGTATGGATCGGGGACCGATCCAAACCTGCAACCGTTGCCGATGCGGTCGAGCAGATCCTGACCGAACGGGGTAGTTTGGAGATTTCCCTACTTCTGGCGGAGTTGGATCGGCGGTACGCGATCAAGACGACCAAGAAAGATCTTGCCAACACACTCAATCGCTGGATCACGAGCCGAAATAAGAGATTCCGGCGTGTCGGCCCGAACATATTTGCGCTCAAAGAGGAGGAGCCGGGGCGACGGTGGGTTCACTCGCCGAAAGAGAGGGCAAAGTTGCAGCGCAAAGTTTCGAGCCTAACCTAATGGCAGTTGTGCTACCCTGATTCTGTCGTCTGACTTGGTTTCTGTTCGGGACGCTTCAACCAACGAGCGTGTCGAAAATTGCGGCCTGGGTGAACCCAAGGCACCCGGGCCGCACGTTTTCTAAGACCGGATCACCACACCATAGACCACACTTTTCGCTACCCATACACCACACTTAGGCGTTATAGAAGAGTGTCATGCCGCAGACACCGACCACACGCATTGCGATTCCGTTGCCCGATAACCTGTACGAGGCCTATGAGCGGATGGCCGTCGAGACCCGCATGGATATCGAGGATCTGCTCGCGAAGCGCCTCGCTGCTGCCACCACACACGATGCGGCCAAGCCGATCTACTTCAACGATGCCGAACGCCAGCAGTTAGAGCAAATGTTGGGGAAGAACGTGTCCAGTGCCCGCGATGTGTTGTCCTTGGTACGCAACTGTGTGGCAGTGAGGATCAACGGTCTGAAGATCACGCTGAAACCGAGCTTACTGTCGCGCCTCAAAACGCGTTGCCTCGGCATGCAATGGGACAAATTTCTGGAGAAGATCATCGTCGAGGACTTGGAACGCTACGTCGGAGTGCGATAGATGCCTCTGCACGACATGATCTGCGACTTCTGCAACGAGATCTACGAGGACATGCCGCTCTACGTGGAAGGCACCCAATGTCCCTGCGGCGGATATTTCGAGATCTACTGGCACGCCAGACCACGCGATGCCGCAGCATTCGGTCGAGACGAAACCACTGTGGTGTACGAACATCCCGCGACCGGCAAAGTTGTGTATCCGGGCCGGAATGATCAGCCCATGCCGGCGCGGTACGAACAGGCAGGTTATGTGCGCCGCGAGCTGAAAAGCCTACACGAGGTCGACACGTTCTCGAAGGAACACGGCGTAGTGAACGAGAAAGCCAATTACAACAGCGGCAATTCCATTAACGATGGCAAACGCTAGCGATGGCTGACGATTCCACTCTCCCTCCACCCAACGGCAGCTACGAAGGCCAGCTTCTCGGCTACTTCAAGGAGGCTATAGAGGAAGGTGACGGCTTCCTGAAAGCGCAGAAAGGTTACAACCACATTGCGGACTCCATCTCCGACATCATGGGAGAGCCGCAGGATCTGCGCGTCAGTAACTTATCCGGTGTCACCTCCAACCACGTCGGTAAGATTGCTCTGGATCTTTGTGCCGGCCTCACCGACGTCAAGCCGTTCTGGGAGTATAAAACCAGTAATAAGCGATACGAATCGCACACGAATATTTACGGGGTCGTCTCCCAGCACATCTGGTTACAGTCGCTGCTGGATCTAAAGTTCGCCGATGTCGTCAAGTACTCGCTGGTTGGAGGCACCGGCTGGGCGGAACTCTTCTGGAACACCGAAACGCAGTCGATTGATCTGCGCTCCTGGGATCCGCGCGACGTCATCCCGATCCGGCCTTCCAATTCCCTCTCAATCCAGGACTCTTATGGTGTGGTCAAGAGGCGCCCCGTCACGGTGAACTACGCGCGTTATCTGTGCCGGGATGTGTATGGAGTGCCCGAGAAGATCCCGTTCATCCGCCCCGACCGTGATGGCTCGATGGTGAGTTTGTCTCTCCGCAATACGCGTGTCGGGCAGCTGATGGACAAGTTGGGCAATCCTTTCCGCGAGCGTCTCTTCGGCAATAGACCACATCGGGAACAGCCGCGCATCCCCGCTGTCGACCTATTTGAGGCTGAGCTGAAGGACGAAACGCTCAACGAGAACTCCTACAACGTCCAGATGGGACAGTTCGATACGCAGGGTAACCCGAAGAACAATTGGTCCTACATCGTCAAACCCGGCGAGAAATTGTATCCCGGTAAGCGGATGATCGTTTTCACGCCGACAGCCATCCTCTACGACGGGCCAAATATCTATTGGCACGGGATGTTTAATTTGTGCAAGTTGACTCTGGATCCCTGGCCTTGGAGTTGGTTAGGCAAGGCGGTGATGTGGGATTTGCTGCCGCTGCAGAGGAGTCTGGATAAACATCTGCGCGTCTACGATGACTGGCTGGAAAAGCTGGCGCGTCCCGACATCCTGGCCGACAAGAACAGTGTCTCTCGTGCGGCATTGGATCGTATGGATACCCGGCGTGCCGGCGGAAAATACCAGCACAATCCCATCGCGGGCAAAGGTATCCAGATCGTTCCGCCGCCGCCGCTACCGCCTGAATTCTTCAAAGGACTCGAATTTTATCTGAACGAAATGTCCACGCTGTCGGGCGTGAATGACGTTTCGTCCTTGATGAGACTCAATCAGATCCCGAGCGCCGACAGTATCGAACAGATCCTGGAAGCCATGACTCCGAGTATTCGTCTGCGGTCGCGTGTGATTGAGGCCTTTATGCGTGAGTTTGCGTTGCAGATGGCCTACAACATCAGCCAATTCATGACCGTCGCTCAACGGTTGACGATTATGGGGCCAGACGGTTTGACGACGGAGGATTTCGATTATGATCCGAATACTCTCATCCCGGCGTTCGTTCGTGCTGAAGATTTCGGCCCTTCTGGCGAGCCGACCCTTGAAGCTCTTTACCGCGGACCTTTGCCCCGGTTTGAGCGTGCCAGAGAGTTCCTCCGACAGTTCACCTTCCAGATCGCACCCGGATCTTTATTGTCAGCATCCGAGATTCAACGCAAACTGCTCTATCTGCAGTTATCGCGTGCTGGCCTCATCGATCACTGGACATTGATGGACGTGCTGGGTATTCCGAATGTCGGTAACCCGCCGACCGGCGCCAACTCGATCACCGACAGATTGCTTGCGGAACAGCAGATGGGACTGGGAATGCAGGTAAACCCCGCCGGTCGTAAGGCCAGCGGCCAAACGATGCCGCGCCTTGTGACCAAGGAATCCTAGTTTTCTTGCCATATTATTGTCAGACGTAATAGGCTGCTCCGGAGGAATTCCATGCGACGCACAATTATGGCGATACTTTTGGTCGCCCTTCTTGCCACGGCGGCGGCTCGTCCAGTTGCGGCAAATACGATTGTTTACCCTCTGGTGAGCACCTTAGATCCCGCGAGCACCGGTCCACAACCAACAGGGACTTTCCAGATCGATGTCTTCGCCAATCAAGCCTTTGTCACGATCGCCTGGGGACCGTTCACGCATCTCGGCGTTGTGCTGGATCCGATTTTCGGCGTGCCCACCGATTGTCCGGGTATGGGCACTGGCCAGTATTTGGCATTGTTTCAGGGAATTTGCCCGAGCGGCGCTCCTCGCTATTTCCTGCAGGCTATCGCCGTTAGTAATGCCGACGGGATCGAAACCGATGAAGTGACCATCAAGATACTCGAGGGAACAGGTCAGATTATTGCTGCACCACTCCCTAGCGATTTCACGCCAGGGCTCATCGGACTCCATAAGAGCTTTACCTCTTCGGGCACATTCATCATCCCTGCAAAGGAGCCACCAGCACGGGGCTTTCTTGTGATCGGTCTAATCGCTGCTGCTATCGTCGCCGCAATCTCCCGCCAACGGTCATTGTTACGGCCGGGGGTGGCACGACAACATCCAACGGGTGCGGGAAGGTGTAAGGCATATAACTAGCATTCGTCCAGGTGTTGGTTGCGCTGCAGACGTCTAGAACGCCACTAAAATAATCGACACTGTCGAGTGTATATTTGAAGGCGACATCATTTGTCGTGTTCCAACTGCCCTGATCCACGCTCCAGTACGCGACTCCGGCAGTACAGGTCGTCGGTCGATCCGCTCTCTTCCCGATACCAACCCCATGCGACGACGATGCTATCCCGGTAAATGCGCAATTACCCACAGTATTGCAACCGGTGTGGTTTGGCGTGCCTGTGTATATGTAATACTCCCTGTTCTCGGCCATCCAATTTTCAAGAGGAATCCCCACATTATTGGGAGGCAATCCCCCACCGCCATCAAATACACCGAAGCCGCCACCATTTCCATTATTCCATTCATACATAGGGCTGAGTATTTGATTGGGTTTGAATCCCGGCTGATCGCGGCATGGATAGCCATGCGATCCATTCGCGTCAAGGAATCGAGTGCAAGTTCCCGAAATTGCGCCCCTACAAAGATCGTCTGGAGTTACCGAGGAAAATCGAGCACCCGTGCCCGCAGGCACACCGCAAGCTCCGATTCCATTCGCTGGGCCAGCCTGTAAAAAACCCAAAGTGCAGCTTGGGTTTGGTGCTGTATCCGTTCTGAGGTCCCATTGTGTTCCATCACAAAAACCCCACTGATTTGGAGCATAGCCAGCCCAAGCCCGATACAATACGATCGTGGACCCATACCATGCTTGGGTTCCGGTGAACGTATTTCCCCATTCTATTCCAGTTCCACCGCGTATAGTCATACTACGAAACTGACTAGAGGGGATGTTATTCGTAAACACATTTCCGTAGATCTCCCAACTAACCGGACTCCTGAAGCCTCCGCTATCCAGGCCGTGGAAACCGACGCTTGAATTATTGAATTGATTGCCCCGAATCACCATACGAGCCCCCGTATAGGCGTCGATAACACTCTCCCCGTCCACCGCCCCGTTCCAGATGTTATTCTCCAGGTAAACGGCATTGGTAGTCCCGAGCGTTAGAGGGAGTTGCCATGCCGTAAAACCGCCATCTGCGCCGCTAGCACCTGTAGGGGAAATGATTTGACAGCTACACTCGGTGTTCAGTGTGTTGTGGTGAATGATTCCATATATCCCTTCTGGGACTAAGCCGCGTGTGGATACTTGTGGCGGGTTACAGCATATGACGTCAATTTTATTATTGTGAAAATTAAACCCCTGCTCAAATGTCCCAACGGTCGAACCACGGAGATAGAGCAAACCGTTTCCACTAACGAATATGCTAGTCGATGGATCCGTTTGAAATGTGATGTTGGATATATCCAGAAAGTTTGTAGCACTAATACCGTTGACGACAAAGATGTTACCGAGCCCTGTGAGTACAGTATTGCCGACTCCAGCGCCAATTATTGTCAGTTTCTTACCGCTCCACGTTACCGGGACAACGTATTCGACTGGTGTGCCTGCGGAAATGTTGATCGTGTCTCCAGAGGATGCGGAAGTGACGCATTTTTGTACCGATGGTTGATCTGGCGTCGTTGTCCATACTGGACTAGAGCCAGAACATCCCAAATCAATATGATTAAAGAGACTCACGTTCATGGCCACCATGATTCCCGTGCCGCCCCATGTCCATGCGGGGTTTACCGATGTCGCTGTTGTTTGGATCTGGTAGCCGACGGCGAGGGTATATGCGTTTGGACCCTGCGGTATCTGTGCAGCGGCAGTAAAACCGGCGCTCACGCCACCCCAGCTTGATGACGTGATTCCTCCTGCTGCGGCTGAAATCACCATCTGATTGGTTGTTGTTGGCAAGATGGCGCCTGCTGTAATCGGCGAGGCGGTTGACCCGTCCCCACGGACAAGCTGATCAACGATGGACCCCGTAAGATTCTCAGAGTTATTCCAGGCCATTACCGCGATCGACGCGTAGGAAGGTGCACCTGATCCGAAACATCCAGAGACATTGGGCTGAAAAGTGTGCCCAGGTCCGGTATGATCTGCTTTGGCCCACCAGATATCCACAGTCGGTCCCATCCCCGCCGCATTGCTCGATGCCAGCAAAAGCCATGTATTCCCCATGCTGTCCTGGATTCCCGGGGTATTGCAGTCCCATTGTCTGGACATTGCGGCGACAAACACTTTTGCCCCCGTAGAATTCATCGCACCCGTAACAGCAGAAGCATTGAAACTATCCGTAGATTGTCCGATGACCGTGGCTATGGGAGCTGCGGGCCATGTCGCCCAAGCCGGTGTCGATAGAAATAAAGTGAAGAAGACTAGACCGAAGCGTTTCAATGTCCAACTCCTAGCAAAGTGAGGTTTTTAGCCGTCACGCCTCCACAGTTTGGTAAAGATCCACCGGTTTCTAATATCGTGATTACCGTTTGAGACCACGTTGAGGGCATACTTGAAGTCCAGCTCGCCGTTTCGGGAGCACAACCGGCAGACGGATTTTCCCTATACTGATCTGAAAAAGCTATGAAAGAGCTAAAGTTCAGTAAGTTAAAACCAGCTCCTGGGACAGGTACAAAAGACTGCAATGCAGCGCTATAAACAATGACTTTGTTTGATGCCGCATTCATAGAAGTGCTCGTCGAATGTGTCGTGCTGAGCGTTGTGGTACTTGAAATGCCGTTCTGGTCCATACATGAAGTCGGCGTTCCGCTGAATTCCGTAGCCGAAAGGGTCGGATAAAACATGGACTGAAAGTTGGAGTTGACGGTAAACATATTGACAGCGACGGATGTGTTTGCATTACACAACAGCCACGTTATAACTCTCCACTGGTTGGTAACCTGAGTATCCGCAATTTTTGGATAGAGGCCGTTCACGCCGCCGTTATCCGTCAGAGATGGATTGAAATTCGTTGTTACACTAACGCTGCAAGCGCCGTTGGCACAGAAGCCGAGAGATACGACAATTGCATGACCGGACGTAACATTGCTCGGAAGAGTTACCGAAAAAACACCTGCATTACTTCCGCTTGCAGCGATATTGGTCTGGACGCACGGCGTAACACATTGAGCCCAGGATACCGATGCCGACATCAGAAAGACGGACAGAAAGATCAGCTTGCGCATAAGCGCCATCCCTAGTTGTAGGCTATCGTAATAAACACTCCGGCTGGAGGAGCCGTATTATCGGCATTTCCAGCCCCGCCGGTCACACAATAGGCAACGCCAGCGCTGTAGGGAAACGCCGATAGGATATCCACGATTCCGGCACCGGTCGTCGAGGCTGGGATCGGGATGGATTCCACAAATCCCGTCGCGGAACTGCATGTTGGAGTCCCGCCCAGGTTGTACATCCGCACATAGGCGAGTGTGCCACTGGTATTGATCGCGCGTAATCCTTTGAACGTTCCCGCAGTGGACTTGCAGTTCGCAGAAGCTACGGCGGCGCCGGTTCCGACTCCGTTCAGCACATAACAAGGGCTGTCGGTGCCTACGGTGACTTCGAGATTTCCTGAGGCATTGACGAGCAGCGGCGTCAAGACGTTGGTTGCAGTCCTGCCGAGTGCGACAGTTCCGATCGGTGTGGTATTGACCGTTCCGGACGGATATTGCACCCCGCCACCGCCTCCGCCGCCGCCGGTACCGGAGGTACAGGAGTTCCCGGTTAGATCCATCGTCACCACTCGCGTCTGGCCCGCCATATAGGCCTGCATTCCGCATAGCGGTACAACAAGCGCTGTATTGCCTGCCTGGGCGTAGACGACCGGCACGGGTCTTTCGGAACTGACGAACATCAAAAGGGCAAAAGCGATCATCGTGACTAGCACCACCATCGCAGCCTTACCCGCTCGGTTATTCCTGTTCATCACATTACCTCCGGAAGTAGCGCACCCGGACGCTATCGCCCGCAGTGCCGATCACGAAGATCTGTTGAAGATCGTAAGGTGAAGGAACTCCCACTTGGGGATATTGAGGAGAGCCGCCACCCCCGGCCGGAGGAATCTGATCGCCGTTGGCAGCCGTCAGATTTTTACCGCCGTGGTGGATCACGCCAGTATTGCCAGGGTCCGCGAATAAGACAACCCATGTTGCCGGGGTATGCGTTGTCGCCAGCGGCTGGGCCGTATTGGTCGCCGTCAGCGTGACCAGAGCCGAGTAAACCATACTGTCTCTCCTCAGGTGTCATCTCATCCGTTCCGATCTAGAGGGGGCTTTTCACCGCGTTGAGCCCCTCGAAAACGAGCAAAGTCGTTGACAGGTGTGGTGTGATTGAGGTATCCGGTGTAGTCATTGGAATCATGAACGCTGTAGTCTGAGTGTGGTGTGTATCATGGCCGAGAAATTTCTGCAACGTGCGCGAGAATCCATGGAACGGCGCGGCACCGTCGGTGCTTTCGGAAAAGCGACGCCGTCGAAAATTAAACGCGGTCTTGCCAAAGGCGGCGTGATGGCGAAACGCGCTGCATTCGCCAAGGCGATGCGGACCATCGCCAGGAACCGGAGTAAGTGATGCCAGCCCTAACTCAAAGACAACGCGCCGCGATGGCGATCGCCGAGCATGAGCCCGACAAGTTGTATAGCCGCAACCAGGGAATGCTCAAAATGACCCAGGGCCAGCTGCACGATTTCGCGGCAACCAAAGGTCTGGGCCGAATCAAACCACCGCGGCAACCCAAGAGTCTGGCCAAGAGCGTTTCCATTCCCAGCATCCCTTCATTGAAGACCCCCACTTAAAGGAGTTCACATGGCAAGAGCAGGAGGAAGAGGCCGAGGCAGCCTGGCACCAAATCAGGGACCGAGGACAAAGAACGGAATGATCACGCACAGCAAAGCGCAGACGGCCTTTGTGTCTACGCCGGCCACCGGATTGGCACAACCGAAATCGGCGCGTTACGGTAAACGCTAACCCAACACGCTAGGTTACCAGTTTCGGCGTTTTGGTGTTCGTGTAAGAAAGAGGGAGGCAGGTGGCCGTCGACGTCGGGTATGGACAAGTCGCAAGTCCGCAAGGAAATGATTCGAGCGGTCAACGGTTGAACATACCGCCGCCCCAGCCTCCGGATGTACCCGCCAAGGCCAAGCAAAAAGGCGACAGTCTGGTGGATTCGCAGCTGAAAGGCCAAGCCCGTGCGGGTCTCGGCGGCAATAAGAGCAATCCGCAGATCATGGCGATGGGGTTCGTGGGAATGATCCGGAAAGGCTATGACGGATTGTCGGCATTGTTTCCGCGGAATGCTGCGCAGTATCAAATGATGGCTGCCGCAACAGAACAAGTGGTCCCGCAAGACATGGCAAGTCAACTCTCGGGCATCGACCAATCTGGCGCACCGGTATCACCTCCCGGAGGAATAGGCATACCACCTGCCGGTGGAGTAGGCGGAGCACCCGCTCCGCCGCCGCCCTTTCCCCCAATGGCACCGGTTGCAGGAGCGTGAGATGTCTACCACAAATAACAACTTTAACCTCCAACCGGCATTAGGTACTGGCGGACGGGAAGGCATTCCTGTTCAGGTACTGGCAGGCAGGGATTAGGAGCTGGTGCACGGTCATGACACTCGACGAAGCCAGACAACATTTCGCCAAGCTGGCGCAGGACGCAGGTCTGGATGCAAAACAGACCGAAATTGTCTTGCAGGCAATGGAGAACGACAAATTCCGTAACAATCTCAGCCAGGGTTACAGGCGTCACGAAGAATACTCGCGGGATATGGACGCCCTTCGCAGTGAGAAGGAGCGCCTGAAAAACTGGTACGAGAATGAAGAGCTGCCGAAATACCAGACCTATATCGCCTCGACTGAGGAACTGCGTAAGTACAAGCAGATGTACGGTGACCTCCACAGTGACCCGCAGGGTCTCAATAACGGGCGCAATGGTATGGCTGGCAACGGAAATGGCCCAGGTCCAGGCATGACCAGAGAAGAATTCGACAAGTTATTGCAGGAAAGAGACAGAATTCGCGACGGCGCCGTCGTGGAGCTGATGAAGAGCGGATGGAAAGCGCAGGGCGATCATTTCCGGCGTTTCAACCAGCCAATCTCGAATGAGGACATCGACCAGATCGAAAAGTATGCCGTCGACCACGGCAAACAGTTCACCGATGCCTACAACGCGGTCATGGCTCCAAGGATCGACGCCGCTCGCGAAGCTGCCCACAAGAAAGAACTCGAAGACGCCAGAGCCGAAGGCGCCCGCGATGCCTTGTCGAGGCTGCATCTACCTGTCGATACCAAGCCCAAAGAAGCGCACCCGTTCTGGGATCGCAAATCGGTCGAGGCCGGCAAGACCGAACTTGATCAGGACAGAGCTTCGCGTGAGGCGTTCTTCCAGGGCTGGAATAACTACGAGCAGGATTTGCAGAAAAAATCCTAACCCGTTCGCAACTCTTGGAGTAATTCCCAATGGAGCTGGATCAAATCACCGTAGCGACGCATCGCTATATCCGGGAGACACCAAAACTGGTGGATATGATTTTCCAGGAAGGCCCTCTCGTCGCTTATGCCAAGGTCAATGTCCGCGAAGATTATGACGGCGGCCGACTGATTGGCGAGAATTTCTACTATAACGGACTGATTGGCGGCCCTTTCATGAAGGGCAAGAATTTCGACATCACGCAGCCGCAGATTGAACAGCAGCTGCAGTTCCTGCCGAAGTTCTTCCAGATCAATGTCACCCTCTACAAAGAAGACATCCAGGTCATCAACAAAGGCCGGGCACAGGCCTTTTCGCTGATCGAATCCAGAATGACGAACGCTTACATGACCATGGGCGCACATCTGGAAATCGGAATGTATCTCAACGGCATCGCCGCCGGCTTCACTCCGAACTTTAATGGATTATCGGAGGCCTGCAACGACAACACTCCGGGCTGGGATGGTGTTCCTTATCCCACCTACGGAACGATTACACGTGGCGGCGCGGTCGGCACGGTCCTGAACTCGGCACCGACGAATGTGCAGGGCACCATCGAATACAACGTGTTGGAAGAGACCTACTCCGCCGGAAGCTTCGGTCCCGGCAAAGAACCAAACGTGGGAATCACCACCTATCTGGGTTACTCCTTTATCAAGGAGAAATTTCAGACGCAGCAAAGGTTTAACAACATCCAGGATCCCAAGATCGGTTTCAACGGCCTCGCCTTCAACGATGCGACGATCATGCGCTCGCGCTATGCACCCGGGACTTTCATGAACACCCAAGATCCGGTCGTCGTCACGTTCATGCAGCAGATGTCCAACGGCGCGCTCACGAGCTATCCGATCGCCAGTGGCGAGACATTGTGGTGGCTGAACTGCCGCAAACCCTATTTCAATTTCTATGTCACCGATGATCCCGAGTATGGATTCGGGTTCACCGGATTTAAACCGGCGCAAGGCAACACGGTGGTTGCAGGTCAGGTGCTCTACGCGGGCGCCGTGACTTTCAGCCCACGTAATAACCGCCAAGTGTTCGGAATCACAGGTTGAAGGGAGGAGACGAACATGCCGAACAATCTGAACAGAGTAGGTACGGTTTACCTCCCGACAGGGAATCCGGACACCGTCAATTACGATCCCAACTACGCTCCAGGCGAGCTGGGAACGTGGTATTCCTGGCAGCAGAAGCGCTATCAGATCGTCCAGCTCGACTCGGGTGCAGTAGCCTTGAACCCATCGAGTACAGTATCGCCCAACACCCTTGCGTTCTGGCTGAACCGGGAACAATACATCGTCACCAACGATCGGCGATCTGCTGTCGGAGGCGCAGCAGCTGCCCAAGTCCAAGTCGCGGGCCGGTTCGGAACCTTTGTCACTCCCGGATTCACCTGTCACGTCCAGCAGCGTGGCCGGGCGACGCTGAGAACGCAAAGTGCGGCATTCGTCGGTGGCGATAGCGTCATTGCCATGAACGATTCCAGTGCGATTGCCGATCGCGTGGCTATGGCTACACCCACACCGTTCACGATCGGGATTGCACGCGGCCCGGCCGTATTGGGTCTGGTCACGGTCGATCTGGATATCCCGTCGATTGAGTAGGAGGAGAAGATGGCAGCAGCAATCATGACAGGCCGGACGCGCAATCTTGTCGCAGGCCATCTACGCGGGATCATTGCAACCGGGCTCCAATTCTTGGCGGCGGGCGATACCTACACCGTTCCTGGGATGAGGATCATCTACAGCATCGACGTGATGCCGCAGACACCGCCCCCGGCGGTCCCGGCGCCCCCGTTGCCGTACACGTTTCAAATCACCGGGAATGTCTTAACCTTGGTCGCGACGGCGGGAATGACCTTCGGCGCCGTCACGATCATGGGTCTTTAACATTGGCGGGGTAGTGTGTGGCGCTCGATACCTACAAAGAAGTCTGGAATCGCGTGCTATTGCGCTGCCCCGCAGTGTCTCCGAAACTCAGTGAAGACTGGGTCAAAAACGCCTTCCGTCAAGTCGCGGAGCGCCGACGCTGGTCCTGGCTGATCCGCTACGGCCAGTTCATCGCACCGCCGCTGAACAACCAAGGCAGGGCCAGTGTCACTACCGGCTTCACCACGGTTACTGGAACTGGAACGAACTGGGATGCCTCACTGGTGGGTCGGCAATTCCGAACTTCCACTGCAAGTCCGTTCTACACGATCACCCAGGTGACGTCGCCCACATCCCTGGAATTGGACTCCGTCTGGGGCGATCAATCCTTTACCAATCAGCCCGTTGAGATTTATCAGTGCTTCTTCACCCCGCCCAATGACTTTCATGCCCTGATCACGCTCTGGGATCCACGGATGAACTGGCAGTTGTGGCGCCATATTCAGCAGGTCGAGTTGAACACCTATGATGCGCAGCGATCCACGCGTGGTCAGGCTTTTGTCGTGGCGCACCGGGACTACACCCGGTCGCAGGTCGGTGTGGTGTCTCAACCCATACATACGCATGGTTTCGGCGCAGTTCCCTACTCCGGCGGTACTTATAACGCCCCGGCGGATGCGATCTTCAACATCCTGATCACCGTCTCGGGCGTGAGCGGAACTGCGGTCTTTCTCTGGAATAAGAACGACGGTCCCTACACCACTGTCCAGACCGATGTCGATGGCGGCAGGCAGTATCTGCAAGACGGGGTCCAGATCGCCTTCCCGCCCGGTGCGACCTACGTCGTCGGGGATACGTTCGTGATCCGCGCCACAGCGATATCGAATGCGGGATTACCGCGCTATGAACTCTGGCCGCACCAAACTGCCGCGTATGTATATCCGTTTCTGTATGAGGCTAGAGCCCCCGACATCAGCGACATGGGAATCGTCATCCCACGCTACATACGCGGCGACGTTCTGCTGGAAATGGCGCTGAGCCAAGCGGCCTCTTGGCCCGGACCGTCGGCGGACAAACCCAATCCCTACTTCAACCCGAGGCTCTCGGATACGCACTCGCTGAAGGCCGAGCGGATGCTCCTGGAGCTGGAGCGCCAGGATGACGAAGTCTATGAGCAGGACATGATGTTCCAGAGGCCTCTGGGATTTCCATATGCCACACCTCTGGGTGATTCGGCATGGCTCCAAAGTCATGCAGTCTAATATTTTCCAAAGGAGTTAGGTTATGGCAAACAACAATTTTGTTGAGTCTCCAATGACACCGCCCGCGACCTCACCACGGGATTATAAAGGCGGTCCCGGCTGCTACGACGGTGAGTACAACTATCCGCCGCGCACGCCGACAAAGAATGGACCACCGGAGAAAGTTCGTGACGAAGACATCACCCGCTATGGGGATCTAGGCGAGCAGACGGTCGCGGCAGTTCCGGGATTTCCGGAGATCCGGGATTACCCGTCGACGCCGAACGGGACCGATCGGCCCGGACGCAGCAGGTATTAAGACCAAGGGAGGGGGTCGCTATGCGACGAGTGTATTGGTTTGCCTTGTTTCTCCTCGTCCCGTCGTTTGCCCAGGCCCAAGCCCAGCAGTTCACAAGACTCCAAGGCTGGTGCGAGGACGGCAACTACAATGTCGTCATCCCAGGGACACAAGGCAGTGGCAATCAGAGGTTCCAGCGTAGTTTCCCCTCCTGCACCGTCACGGTGTTTCTTGCCGGAACGACCACGCCCGTGACGATCTATGCGAATGCCACCGGAACCGCCAGACCGAATCCATTCACGGCTGCAGCATCGGGACAGTGGTTTTTCTACGCACCTCCTGGCGGCCGCTTTGACGTGCGCTTCTCGGGCGGCGGTATTCCGACACCGTTCACCATCGGCGATATGATCGCGCCAGGGGGTTCGGGCGGGACCGGGCCACCCATCGTCATTCCTCCCAGTCCTCAGGGTAACGGCGCGGGCACGCTGGATATCTGGACGGGACCAAACTCCGGCTCGACGGTTAGCTGCCCGGGGTTGATGGGGATACAGCCCGACCTTACCGGTTCAACGACCCTTGGCCTGCAGGAATGTATCAATTACGCGAGAGCGAACTCCTACGGCAGTGTGCACCTGCGTTTCATGGGTGGCACATCCCCCAGTAATGCGCAGTTCGACCTGCCCGGTTGTATCACTATTCCGCAGTTTCAACGGTTCATCATGGAAGGCGGGTTCATCAATTACGTCGGGCCCAATACTTGCGACAACATCACCCTCGATTCGCATGTGGACTCCGAGATCCGACTCACCGAGATCGTCGGTAATGTCGACGCCGCCCATTGTGTGGTCCGTATCAAGCCCACGGTGGTCGTGGATCAGGTGATCGCCTGGTCGGATGTGGAGTTCTGGATTCAGGGGATATTCGATAAGCCGCCGAGTACGGGTTCCGGACTATGTATTGATACCACACTGGGCGCGATCACCTACAGCCGACTCACTTGGCTGCAGATCGCCATGGAAGGTAGCGCGACGGTTGGACCCATCGTCAATTTTGTCGGGACCAACAGCTTCTGTTACAACCGGATATTCTCAGGGCACATCCCGCGAAGCTCGAATAGCGCGGTGATCCAAATCGATGTCCCCGCCAGTGCGTGCGACAACACTTGGGATGGGACCACAGCCAATGGTGCCGGTGCGACCCAGCCGGTGATCCGTACCGCCGCCTCGACCGACACCTATCGTCTGACGGCGCAGGGCTGGCCAGTTTCACCGTTTGTGTTCGCCGCTGCCGCCCTGAATAACACGTTGTATATGGAGCCTGGGAGTGCCAATACCTACACCTGCAATGCGACCATGGCGAACTATATCTACTGGACCGGCGAGGGCAGAACTGAGGCCTGTCCGGCCAACGCTGCGAATCTCGCCGTACCCTACAGGTTCAATGGGCTTCCGGTGGTTTTCGCGCTGAATCCATCCAACACCTCTCCGGGTATCTCCGTCATCCCGGCCAACGGACCCCAAGATGGCCAAGCGCAGATATTTGCAACACACTTCGGAGCGGGAACCTCACCGGATTTAGAACTCGGCGTGGATAACCACATCGGGATAAAGATCAAAAACAACGGTCAAACCGTTATCGACGCCGGTAGTGGGGTATTCGCGACAGACGCTGTACCGACGACTATCGTGGGCCATGCGTTGGGGATTGTCACGAACGCCGCAAATGCCACGGAACTGGATCTGACCGCCAATCCAGGCGACCCCGCGACACGGATCAAAACGACGCACAGTGGAGCCGGGGTGACCCTGCCATTGCAGATTATGAGTGACACGACGATAGCGGCCACGTTCACTGCAGCAGGTCACGTGACCGTCGGGGATCCCTCATTTTCCACGGGTCTATTCAACGTCGTTTCAACAACAGGGTCGGCGCCTCCGGCGGGTGACCCCGTGGCGTGGTTCGTGTCGAACGGCCCGAAAGCGGTTGTGAGATTGCAAAATTTCAGCGGCACCAATGGCACACAACCCGTGCTGGCTGGACTGGGTGCTCGTGGGACTCTTGCAGTCCCGGCCCCGCCACAAAATGACGAACTTCTTCTTTCATTAGACGGTCGAGGCTATGACGGTTCCACCAATAATATGGGCGAATACGCGCCCGGCTGGACCACCAGCCAAGCCGTTGTGCAGTTACTGACGAGCGAAAACTGGGACGCCACGCACCATGGCACCCAAATTCGATTCTATGTGACGCCAAGAGCTGGTGGTGCCGTCCTTCCGCATCCGGGGATGATCGTCGGGGATACCTCCATGGGTCCTGGTCCCCCTCCCGGTAATTCCGTATGCATCCAATTCGCGTCGGGGCTGCGTCTGCTGACCACGAATGGAGTCAATATCACGGACGGTGGTCCATGTCCGTTCTGAGACGCATACTTATTGTTATCGCAATCATTCTGATTCCCGTTGTCCTCGGCTTCG
>AF_2010_repII_A1DRAFT_10000014_pt1 | contig 25490 bp, 27 predicted proteins | sample AmaForreplicIIA1_FD_9195 | JGI IMG/M metagenome (IMG submission 9195)
AACCTTCATTGGCTCGCCGACTGTGAAAGCTTTGATCGCACGGGAGGCTGGTGAACCCTCCGCACCCTACTTGCCACAGAACTGGCACAATCCGGGTGAAGTGGTGCTGGCTCGCATTGCGTGAAGATCCAGTAATTCCTTTGCCCGGGCCATTTGAGCGGGGGTCATTTTCTCGGCATAGTACTCTCGCGCTTCTACAGCATGGACATTTCCTTGGGCTGCGGCAAGAGTGATCCAATAGTAGCCCTCCGCATAGTCCTGTGGGACCCCTTGCCCGTTGGCATACATGAGCCCGAGGTTATACTGCGCCCGTGCCTCACCCTGTTCAGCCGCTCGGTGATACCAACTCATCGCTTCATGGCTATCCTGTGGTACCCCCTCCCCCGTGTCGTACAGCACACCGAGATCGTACTGCGCGNGTACGTCGCCGTGTTCGGCCAAATTCTGCAGCTCCTTCGCAGTCTTGTTATATTCCCCATGCTGATAGGCCCGGTCTGCACGTCGATCTTCGATACACCCGCCCATCACTAGACAGAGGACGGTGACCTCGACGCANACCGCAGCCGTCTTGGTCCACATTCGAAACCAGCTGGGGATTCGGTCATCCTGCTCTGTCAGACACATCGGACACATCCTTTCTGTCACTCACTGACCAGAATGAGAAGCATACTGCTCGCCATGCAGCGTGGCAAGAGCGCTTCGCACGTTTCCCAGCACGCGATTCTTGCATCGTTGGCCGTGTTATTCCAGACTGATTCGTTCGACTCACGCTCGTTGCCGTACAGGACCATGTGGTATCAGTTGCTCGCCGACCTAGTGTTGCTCGTCCACATCGCGTTCATTGGCTTCGTACTGTTTGGCGGGCTGCTCGCACTGAAGTGGCAGCCTGTGATGTGGGCACACCTGCCAGCCGTTGCCTGGGGGGCGATCGTGGAATTCAGCGGTTGGATCTGTCCCCTGACACCGTGGGAGAATTGGTTGCTGGAACAGGCCGGCGGACACGGCTATCGCGGCGACTTCATCGCGTATTACCTGCTGCCAATCCTCTATCCAGATGCCCTCACCAGGGAGGTACAAGTGGCCCTGGGGCTTGTGGCCGTGCTCCTGAATGCCGCCGTTTACTGGTGGCTCTGGCACAAAGGGGTCTTTCCTCGATCCCTCGATCACTGAAACCGGCCGGTTCCCCATAAAGAGGGATGCAAGGGGAGCTCCTGTTCCTCACCCAATTGAATTCATGCACTTTTGTTTTGTACGGAATTTTCGCTGCAAGAGACGTATAACGATAGGCCTTCGGTTGGTGACCCGATGCGGGGAGCCAGGGTTGTTGACCTAGTCCCCCTTCTCTTGATACTTGATACATGGAGAATCGAGCATTTTTGACGAGGGGAGGAGACGATGCCGATCGATGACATCGCAAAGACGGTAAGTGACCGATACGCGCGAGCCGCATCGACTGGCGAACGGATATGTTGTCCCACGAGCTATGACATGGCCAATCTCAAGTCGTTCATTCCCGAGGAAGTACTCAAGATTTCGTATGGTTGCGGCACACCAGCCGGTTTGAAAACCGTCCGAACCGGAGAGACAGTGCTGGATATCGGATCGGGCGGCGGGATCGACTGTTTCGAAGCCTCTCGGCTCGTGGGTCCAAGGGGTCATGTCATCGGCATCGACATAACTGATACGATGTTGACGATCGCCCGTAAGAACGCTGCGATCGTCGCGTCCAACTTGGGTTACCCGGTTTCCAATGTGGAGTTTAGAAAAGGGATGGCTGATGCAATGCCGGTGGAAGATGAGACGATCGATGTGATCATCTCCAATTGCGTGATCAATCTCGCCCCCGACAAACGGAAGGTCTTCCGAGAAATGTTCCGCGTTGCCAAACCTGGCGGTCGATTCACAATCTCCGACATCGTGTCAGACCACACAGTCCCGCAATACCTCGTGCACGATACCGAGAAATGGGGCGATTGCCTATCCGGAGCGTTGACACTCACCGACTATATCGCCGGGATGCTCGATGCTGGCTTTCTTGGCATCCATCTGATCAATTTTTCCCCCTGGCGGATCATCGACGGTATCCACTTCTTCTCTGTCACATTGACGGGTTACAAATTAGCCATGACCGACGTCGCCTCTCTGGTCCACTATGCGACCCTCTGCGGGCCATTCAGTCGCGTTATCGACGAACGTGGAACGAGTTATCAGCGCGGCATCCCACAACCTATCGGGCCTGAAACGGCCTTACTGCTCAGCCAACCCCCGCTCGCACCCTATTTTGTCCTGTCGCACGAACCGCTCTGGCTCAAACGTGGTGACTCGCGCTGGGCTGCTATTTTGCCCGCTGAAGAGCCTTGTGTCTGGCGTGGACATTATGCCCTGCTCGCTGGCCCGTTTCTGGAAGTCGCCGACGACGACCATCATCTCTACCGCCGTGGAGAACCATTGGAGATTTGCTCGAAAACATTGAACGTGTTAGCGACGGACGCCTACACCCCACACTTCGCCATCCTGAATCGCGCCGGATGCACGGTGAGCGGTGAGGCCGTCAACTGTTCGCCAGAGGGGAACTGTTGCTGATGCAGTGATCGGTCCCTGAAAGACTCTTCGCATTCCGTCCGAAAGCGCTATGGCCCTGACACTTTTGGCACGAAACAGCCCTCTTGCCACCACCTCCAAGCAGCTGAAGCTGCTGGCAGAGGTACCGAGCTGTCCGCCGTTTGAGCAACAGCTCGATCATGCCGGTCTATTTCCGCTGCACGCTGCCGGCATTACGGTCTTTCAAATCAACGTGGGCAAGCTGTGTAACCAGACCTGCAGACACTGTCATGTCGATGCGGGACCGGATCGCACCGAGCGCATGACCCGAGAAACGGCGGAGCTGTGCATGAGAGCTCTCGCGCAAACTGATATTCCGACGGTCGATATTACAGGTGGGGCGCCTGAACTGAACCCAAATTTTCGTTGGCTGGTCGAGCAGGCACGAGCCCTCGGTCGTCACGTGATCGATCGGTGTAACCTCTCCGTGCTACTGCTGCCGTCTCAAACAGACCTAGCCGACTTTCTCGCCCAGCACCACGTGGAAGTCATCGCGTCACTTCCCTACTACCGCGCCCCACAAACGGACGCCCAACGCGGTGATGGGGTCTTTGAGAAGTCGATCGAAGGCCTGAAGCGACTGAACAGCTACGGTTATGGGCGTGAGGGAAGCGGATTGGTCGTGAATCTCGTCTACAACCCTGTCGGGGCCTTTCTTCCGCCGAAACAAGACGCGATCGAAGCGCAGTTCCGACGCGAGTTGGGGACCCGCCACGGAATCGTCTTCAATCACCTATTTACCATCACCAATATGCCGATCAGTCGCTTCCTGGAGTTTCTGGTCGAGAGCGGGAATTACGACGCTTATATGGAACGTCTCGCCAAGACATTCAATCCAGCGGCTGCGTCAGGCGTCATGTGCCGATCGATGGTTTCCATCGGCTGGGATGGCACCCTGTATGATTGTGACTTCAACCAGATGTTGGACCTACCTGTCGGTCACGGTGCCCCACGACACGTGCGTGACTTTGACTCAGGTCTCCTTGCTTCGAGACGAATCGTGACCCGCAATCACTGCTACGGCTGTACTGCGGGGGCTGGCTCCTCTTGCGGCGGCGCGGTTACCCCGTGACGGCATCTCCTAGACCGGCTTCTTTTACGAACTGTTGAACTTGTGTGGCGATCTCGTCGCGCACGCGGAGAAAGATCTGGCGCCGTTGAATCGGATCTGTCTCGGCGTCCGGATCGTCGAAACTCCAATGCACCAGGTGCCTCGCGCCCGACCACACGTGACAGCTTTCTTTGGCACAGTCGCGGACAGTATTGACGTAATCAAACAGCTTCCCGCTGAACTTTGCGAGTGATTTCGAACGATGCTGTGCGATTTGGATCCCAACTTCTGCCATCGCCCCTACGGAGCGGGGTTCAGGTCAACTGGGTGAGTGCCGGCGAAGAATGGCTTGCCCTAGCTCATCACGACTTTGTGTTGCACCGTTCACAGCAGTCTGCTAAGGTGTGGCCCGCTCCTTACCGCACGACATCTTCTTCCTGAAGAACTACGATGGTCTGGGACCCCAAAGATCCATGGAGTAAACGAGGCGATCCGTTCGACGACGCCTTCAGGCAGGCACGCAACCAATTTCGGAATCTCCTTCCTTCCACCGGCTTTCGGAACATCTTCATAGCTGTTCTGTTAATTGTTTTGGTATGGCAAAGTGCGTTTATCGTGGCGCCGGACGAAGAAGGTGTTGTGAAACGGTTCGGCAGCCCGGTGCGGACTGTCGGCCCAGGCCCCCATCTCAAGATCCCGCTGGTGGAAGATGTTCTTCAGCCGAAGGTGGCGAAACTGCATCGCGTGGAAATCGGCTTCCGGACTGATCGGCAAGGCCGTCAACAGATGATCCCGCAAGAGGCGCTGATGTTGAGCGGAGATATGAACATCCTCGCCATCGAGTTTATCGTGCAGTACAAGATCAAAGAAGCCCCGAACTATCTCTTCAACGTCGCCTATATCCAAGAAACCATCGGCAAGGCGGCGGAAGCCTCGATGCGAGAGGTGATCGGCAAGAGCAAGATCGACGAAGCGTTGACGACCGGCAAAGCTCAGATCCAGCAGGATACACAAGATCTCCTCCAAAAAATATTGGACCAGTATCAGGCAGGTGTCCAAGTAGCGGCCGTGCAGCTGCAAGATGTGGATCCCCCGGAAGCGGTTGCCGCTGCCTTCAAGGACGTCACAAACGCGAAAGAAGATCGTGAAAAACTGATTAATCAGGCCATAGGGTATCGGAATGACATACTGCCGAAAGCCAAGGGTGAAGCCGCCCAGGTCGTAAACCAGGCAAAGGGTTACGCTCAGGCTCGACTGAACCGTGCGCAGGGTGAGGCCAATCGCTTCCTCGCGACGCTGAAGGAATACAATCAGGCCAAAGATACTATCAGCAAGCGGATTTACATTGAGACCATGGAAGAAATTCTTCCGAATGTTGAAAAGGTGATCATCGAGGGCAAGGGCGGTGACCGCTTGCTCCCATATTTGCCGCTAGACCGCGCGTCCAGAAGGGCACCGGCTACTCAAGAGGAACGCAAGCCATGACGAAGCAAGGGATTATGGTTGGGCTTGTCATCGTTGTCCTCGGGCTGTTTGTCCTTGGAGCTTCCCCGTTCTACGTGGTCGACGTCACACAAACCGCGATCGTCGTCCAGTTGGGCAAACCAGTCCTCACGATTCTCGAGCCCGGCCTGTACATGAAGATTCCGTTTATTCAGGAGGTCACATACTTCGACAAACGATTGCTCGACTATGATTCGGAACCCCAAGACGTAATTACCCAAGATAAGAAGACACTCCTCCTCGACAATTTCGCCAAGTGGCGCATCACCGATCCCTTGAAGGTGTATCAAAACTTCCAAAGTCAGCGGGGCGCGTTGCAACGACTGCACGACATTATTTACTCCGAACTGCGCGTCGAGCTCGGACGTCACGATCTGCTCGAAATCGTCTCGACAGCCCGAGCCGAATTGATGAAGGTCGTGACTCAGCGATCGAATGACAAAGCGTCTGCCTACGGCATTGAAATCCAAGATGTTCGGATTAAGCGAGCGGACCTTCCACAGGAAAACGAAAAAACGGTTTTCCAACGTATGCAAGCGGAGCGCGAGCAGCAGGCCAAGCAATATCGTGCAGAAGGGGCTGAGGAGGCGCAGAAGATTCGATCGGAAGCGGAAAAAGACCGGGAGATTATCCTTGCCCAGGCCTACAGAGAATCAGAAGAACTCCGGGGTTCGGGTGATGCCAAAGCCTTTCACATTTATGCAGATGCCTATCGGCAAGATCCACGCTTCTTCGAATTTACCCGATCTATGGAAGCTTACAGGAAGACGTTCAACGAGAAATCGACCGTCATCATGAGTCCGGACGCAGAATTCTTCCGTTATCTCAAGCAGCGGTAACCTCCTTACGACTATGTATAATTTGACCAATTGAGAGATTCAGGTCAATTCTTTGGCCCGCCGGCTTTTTCAGCAACCCAGGCAGCAGTTGAATTCCAGACCAAACGGCAGTCACGAAGCCTGAGTGTCATTGGCAAACGGATATGCGCATGGCCTGGTTTTCTCTCGAGGAGAGAAAGTACTCACTTGCCGGAATTACGAACAGGAACGAGTGAAGAGGTTCCGGAAGAGAAATAGTGAGTGTGGGCTTGCAGAATCCGGTGGTTAGTCGAGGATATACTTGTTGGGATCAAGGGCCTGGCCGTTAACCTTCACCATATAGTGCAGATGAGGGCCCGTCGCAAGACCGCTACTACCCACGAGCCCGACAACGTCGCCCCGCTTAACGCGCTGCCCTTCCTTCACCAACGGTTTTGCCAGGTGACCGTAGAGTGTTTCGATTCCAAATCCGTGGTCAAGTTTCACCATGTAGCCCAACTTCGGATCGAACCCCACCGATGTCACGCGACCTTGTGCTGGTGCCTGAACCGGTGCATTAGCCGCTGCTCCTATGTCCAGCCCGTCGTGCCAAGTTGGTTTTTCCGTAAACGGTGAAATTCTCGGACCAAATCCGGACGTAATCCAACCTTTCACAGGCCATATCGAAGGTGTCGCAGCCCATCGAGCAGACTTTCGTTCTGCTGCTTCAGACAACTCTTGAAGAATCTGCTCCTGACTCGTAGCTTCCTTCCTGAGCCAGTCAATCCCTTCGCTCACCACTGCATTCCCTTCGCGACCGGTCAATCCAGGCGTAGTACCTGACGCGTTGGAGAACTGCAAACCTTGAGCGGTGGGTACTAGGCCCGACTGCTGAACTTGAACACCGTTCCCCAATGTGGTATCCGATGCTGGAATGCGGTTTCCCTCAGGAAGTGGGACATCCTCACCGCCTCTGCCATTGATAACATCTCCTGTTTTCGGGGTTTCGATTCCCAGCATTACTCGGAGTCGTTGGTTGACCTCCTTCATGCTGGTGAGGCGCTTCCTCAAGTCCTCAATGGCCGTGGCGAAGGCGGCCGTTTGNTCGCGGGCACTCATCGCTTCAGCCCNGAACGAGGATAGTTCCCAGACCTCGCTAGTTCTAATCACGTAGTGTGAAACGACCAACAGATCGGCCAGGAGGAGGAGAGTCCCGACAATGAGNAGCTTGCGGACGAATATCCGCGGAAAACTGAATCGCAGGGGCTTGGCTGTAGATCCACGAAAAATAACGACGGTATAGGAATCGTTGTTTTCCGATCCGGTCATCTGACTCATTCCATTCACCCCTATCGAAGGGAAGCTTACAGAGTCCAAGTAGGCAGGAAACTCTTCCCCAGTCTACCTAGCCGGTCAGCTTTGGTCAACCCCTCACTCTGGTGGGAGAGTTACCTCTCATTCGCCAATTAGTTGTAGACTTCACTCAGAACCCACTCAAGATATTGTTTCGACCCCCTCTTAATCGGTAAAGCTATGATCTCTGGGACTTGGTATGAGTGCATCTTCACGATCAATTTCTCAAGAGCGCGATACCGTTGGTCTGTTGTCTTCAGCAGGACCAGTGTCTCCCCCCCTACGATGACCTTTCCATTCCACCGATAAACGGAGCGTATGCTTGGGAGAACATTCGCACAAGCAGCCAATCTCGTGTCAACAGCAGCCCTTCCAATTTTCAAAGCCTGGCGTTGATCGGCCGCCGTAATAAAAACAGCGAGCGTGTTTCTTAACGACCTTTTGTTCCTTGAGGACCTTCGCATACGTGGCGCGACCATACAGGACAATCATTTGCCATTTCAACGGTCCTCGCCACTCAACGATCAGAAAGAAAGCAATGTTTGGACCAACTACGTATGCCTGTCACAATTTAGTGTTGTTAATCATACAGTTATACGAATTCTTTTAGCATCCGAATAGAAGCCTGGGTGGTTCAAAAAGCGGCAAAATGACGAAAAAGTGACAAAAATGTACAAATTTTGATTCTTTTTTACTTCACGACCCTTGACGTTGTGATCACCCCTTCGAATGTTCACCAACCTCGGGGAAAGAAAGGAAATGAAAGGGCAAACCAAGGGGGTCCGGTCTTGGAGTTTGCTAATTGACAGTCCTTTAACTCCTCGCATATTATGCCTTTAAGCGGAGGTCATGCGATGGGTTGTTCTATTTCCCCCAAGGAGCTGAGGGCACGACTGGATAAAGGCGATCAACTGGTCTTACTCGATGTACGAGATCAGTGGGAGTATGATCTCGCCAAGCTGCCTGGCTCTATCCTTATTCCTCTGGCGACGCTCCCTCAGTCGATGGCCAAATTGGACCGTAAGACAGAAATAGTGGCGATTTGCCACCACGGTATGAGAAGCGCGGACGCCACGAATTTTCTTCTTCAGCAAGGATTCGCGAGTGTCAAGAATTTGGTCGGTGGGATCGACGCGTGGTCAGTTCAGGTGGACGGGAGCGTGCCCCGATATTAAAACTGTTCACGGATTCTCACACCCACAACTGGGGTCTATCCTCGTTTTAAGGGCTAACCCATTCGTTCACGGAAATAGCTGACAGTGCGTTTGAGCCCCTCAGGGAGTTCAACTCTGGGCTCCCAAGAGAGTTCGTGCCGAAGTTTTGTCGCATCAATGACGCTCCGGGCTTGCTCCCCTGGCTTCGCTGGCCCATGGAGCTCCTTGCACATCGATCCTATCTGTTCGACAAGGATTCTAAACAGGTCATTGATCGACGTTTCCTTTCCCGTCCCAACGTTATAGGTGCCCCCAATTTGCTGCCCCATCACAGAGAGGTTTGCCTCTACCACATCATCCACAAATACGAAATCTCTCGTTTGCCGACCATTGCCGTTTATGATCGCCTGTTCACCATTGAGCAGTTTCTGAATGAAGATGGCCACGACGCCGGCTTCGCCATATGGATCCTGGCGAGGGCCGTAAACGTTGGCATAGCGGAGATTCACCACTTGGATCCCCCCGACCCGCTGGTAGTAGGAGAGATATTGTTCACCACAAAACTTACTCAGCCCATAGGGCGAGAGCGGCTGCGTCACATGAGTTTCTGACGCAGGAAATACCTCCTGCTCGCCATAGATCGCGCCGCCAGAGGAAGAAAAAATAACTTTTCGTGCTCCATATTTTACTGCCTGCTGCAACAGATTCAGCGTCCCAAGCACGTTAACTTGGGCATCGAGGATAGGATCTTCAACTGATTTTCGGACATCCATTTGAGCCGCAAGATGCATGACGACGCTCGGCCGTTCATTACGGAAGACTCGCTCGAGCCTCCTATTCTGAATATCAATCTTGTAGAAACGGGCAGCCCGATTAATATTGCGCCGCTTTCCTGTGGACAGGTTATCAACTACGACCACCTCGTGGCCTTCCAAAACTAACCGATCTACCGTCTGAGATCCTATAAATCCTGCGCCTCCAGTCACCAATACCTTCATGTCTGTCCTCGTTGTGCGATTGCCCCATTGATCCGGTCTTGTACCGGTCTTCTACTTGGTTGGCTGCCCTCGTTCAAACCCGACAAGGACCTCACGGTTTCCCTTTCGTCCTTGCAAGGGGGAGTCGAGCACTCCCGTCACACGTAGCCCATGCTGCAGCCCGCATGCAATCACTTTTTCCGTCACCCGTCTCCGCTGGGCATCGTCTTTAACAATCCCTCCCCGCCCCACTTCCCCTTTACCAACCTCAAACTGAGGTTTCACTAAGGCCACAACCGCTGCCGTGTCCCCTAAGAAGGAGACTACACGGGGTAATACCAAGGTCAATGAAATAAATGAAATGTCGATCACGGCGAGATCAATAGGTTCCGGTACCGCCGTATGGTCAAGAAAGCGGATATTAGTCCGTTCGATCAAAATGACGCGTCCGTCTTGCCGGAGTCGCCAGTCGAATTGGCCGTACCCTACATCCACTGCATAGACACGAATGGTACCTCTCTGCAATAGACAGTCGGTAAAACCACCCGTCGAACATCCAACATCCAGTGCGACCTTCCCTTGTGGATCAATCTGAAACGCATCCAGCGCAGCAGCGAGCTTCACACCAGATCTGCTGACGAACGGTGGGGATTTTTCAACTTCAATTCGCGCACCTGATGGGATGAGCTTTGCCGGTTTGTCGATCACTATCCCATTAACAAGGACTCCTCCAGCCAACACCGTTCTCGCAGCGATTTCTCGACTTGAGGCGAGGCCTTGACTGACCAACACGCGGTCTAGTCGTTCTTTATATTTACCCCTTTTGGGATCCATGAAGAAAAGCCAGTAAAGTCGCGGGAGAGCGGGTTTCTCGCAGGAGATAAACCAGAGGGCCTAAGCAGAAGGTTCATCGGCCTCATCATCAGGTGAAAAGGCATGAATTCTCTTCTTTCCGTTCTTATCTTGCACCAACACTTCGACTTTTTTCTCCGCGTCCTCTAGAACTTTCAAGCAACTCTTCGACAGACGAATCCCTTCCTCAAAAATCCTGAGAGATTGCTCCAATGGCAAATCTCCTCTTTCCAACTCGCTGACGATGGCCTCCAACCGTGCTATCGCCTGCTCAAACTTCACTGTGGCCACAGCCGTTCCTCCGAGTTATCGAAGACGATGTCATTATACCTTTCACCCGTGAGAATTCAAGCTGTGGTATGAGGGATCACATCTTTAACGATGCAGGCTAGTTGACCTTTCGCGAGGCGGGCCGCCAGTTCGTCCCCGACACGAACATCTTGTGCATGACGGATAATCCGCCTTGTCCTCACATTCTGAAGAATGCTGTACCCGCGTCCAAGAATCGCTAATGGGCTGAGGTTATTCAGTTCTGCAACTGCCCGCTGGATTCGCTGACGATGATGTAGCGTCACGATTTTCATTTGTCGGTGGAGTCTTGTCACGAGCTGAGGAATTAAGGTGAGGCCTTGCTTGATGAAAATGACCGGGCTGCAAGAAAGAAGATCATAATAGCGGGCACGCACACGCTGTTTCATGTTTCTGTTCAGTTCGTCAATTGCATGGCAGAGACGACCCGTGAGCTCGTCAACACGCTGAGATTTCTCTTGGACATAAAAGCGCACACTGGAGAGCTCGCTTAGATAGCTCTGGAGCCGGTGGCGTTCGAACACACACCGTCGATTCATCACCTGTTGTATGCGAACGGTCCGATCCTTCAATTGCTCTACCAGGTGAGACAGAACAGGCACTACCATTTCAGCGGCCGCTGAGGGGGTCGGGGCTCGGAGATCAGCGGCGAGGTCCGCTAACGTCACATCGATCTCATGGCCGACCGCTGACACGACTGGGATACGTGAGGCCACAATAGCCCGCACGACAGCCTCTTCATTAAAGGTCCAGAGATCTTCCCAGGATCCTCCACCTCGGCCGACGATGATGACGTCGATCTCTCTAATGCTATTTAATGAGGCCACCGCCTCCGCAATCTGCTTTGCTGCCCCCTCGCCCTGCACCTGTACTGGTGCGATGATGATGTGGAGAAGTGGCCACCGCTGCTGGAGGACCGTAAGGATGTCGTGGATAGCCGCTCCGGTGATCGAAGTCACGAGACCGACGGTACGGGGAAACGCCGGCAGTGGCTTCTTCCGCTCCTGATTGAAGAGGCCTTCCGCAGCTAGCCGTTCCCTGAGCTGTTCGAACGCTAGCTGAAGGGCACCGATTCCCTTGGGCTCGACATGCTCGAGCACGATCTGATATTCGCCTCTCGGCTCGTACACGGTCAGACGGCCGCGGACGATCACGTGTAGGCCCTCCTGTAGAGTAAATCGAACCCGCAGCACATTCGATCGGAAGAGCACAGCCCGAACCTGGCTGGTACTATCCTTGAGGGTACAGTAAAGGTGTCCCGAGCCCGGGGTGCGGAGATTGGAGATTTCGCCTTCCAGCCAGATGTCCGAAAACTGTGTTTCTATCGATGAACGAATCAGACCCGTGAGTTCCGCAACGGTCAGAATCCGTCTCGGCGGATTGTTTTGGGAGAGTGAGGCAGAGGATTCGCGTACGTACGTAGCCGACTCCGTTAGTCGATGATTCGAACCCGTTCGATGGACAGAGCCTTACCCAAGCGGGGATCTAACTCAACTAGGGCCGCACAGAATACGGTCGGACCGGCCGCTACCTCGAACCGGCGTGGCATACCGGTCAGAAACTTTTCAATAGCCAACTCTTTCTTCACTCCGATTACGGAATGGAGCGGACCCGTCATCCCAATATCAGTCATATATGCCGTTCCCTTCGGGAGAATCTGCTCGTCGGCGGTCTGAACATGAGTATGGGATCCGACCACCGCTGTGACTTCACCATCCAGATAGTGCCCCATCGCCATTTTTTCCGATGTGGCTTCGGCATGCATATCGACGATAATTGCGGCAGCACGATTTTTCAGCCCGGCTAACTCCTTTCTCGCCACTTGGAACGGACAATCCAGCGTTGGCATATAGACCCGGCCCATCAAATGGAGCACAGCGAGACGTTCCCCGCTGGAGGTCTCGATCACGTAACTCCCATGTCCAGGAACTCCGACAGGGTAATTGGCTGGTCGAAGGAGTCGTGGTTCACGGGGAAAATAATCGAGGATTTCCTTCTTATCCCAGGCATGATTGCCGGTGGTAATGACCGCCAATCCCATCTCGAGCAGTTCTTCCGCCAGCTCCGGGGTAATCCCAAATCCCCCAGCTACGTTTTCGCCGTTACCAATGACGACATCGATCTTCCGCTGAGCGATCAGACGAGGGATAGCCCTAGCAACAGCCCGGCGGCCTGGCTCTCCCATGATGTCACCAATAACGAGGACTTTCATTTGGCGTATTCCACGTAGCGGCTTTCGCGAATGACCGTCACTTTGATCTGACCAGGGTAGGTCAATTCTTGCTCGATCTTTTTCGCTAGGTCCCGAGACAGTTGGAACGATTCCGAATCGGTGAGATCTTCCTGCCGGATGATGACACGGATCTCTCGACCTGCCTGGATCGCATAGGCTTTCTGCACCCCCTTCATCGATGTGGCCAGCGACTCGAGCTTCTCCAGTCGTTTAACATAGGATTCCAAGGCCTCGCGTCTGGCCCCTGGTCTTGCGGCTGACAGTGCTTCTGCCGCCGCCACCAAGACCGACTCCGGACACAAAGGTGATACCTGCTCATGATGGGCCGCAATTGCATTGACGATCTTCTCGCTTTCCCCATACTTCTTCGCTATCTCGGCGCCCAGCATGGCATGCGGCCCCTCTTCCTCGTGACTCACCGCCTTGCCTATGTCGTGCAACAAGGCACCTCGCCTGGCTAATTTCACATCTAAGCCGAGCTCTGACGCCATGATCCCACAAATGTAGGAAGCTTCTCGAGCATGGTAGAGATTGTTTTGTCCATAGCTCGTGCGATATTTGAGCCGGCCTAGAACCTTGACAAGTTCAGGATGGAAATCTGAGAGCCCTAACTCGAAGATGATTTTCTCCGCCTCCTCGACCATCAGCTTGTCGATGTCCTCTTTGACCTTCTCGACAATTTCTTCGATTCGAGTCGGATGGATCCGTCCGTCATGCATCAAGCGTTCGAGAGATACCTTGGCAATCTCCCGCCGTAGCGGATCGAAACCGGACACAACAACAGCTTCTGGAGTTTCGTCGATAATCAGGTCGATCCCAGTCGCAGCCTCGATCGAGCGAATGTTGCGTCCCTCGCGTCCTATGATCCGTCCCTTCATGGCATCATTCGGGATCGGGACGACTGAGATCGTTGACTCAGAGACGTAATCGCGCACGACCCGCTGGATGGAAGTGGTAATGATTTCGCGCGCCTCCCGCTCCGCATTCTCTCTCGCTTCTTCGAGAGTTCGTTTGGCAATGCCCGCGGCATCAAGCCGAGCCTGACTTTCCATTTCTTGGAGCAGATGCCTCTTGGCTTCATCAGCCGTCATTCCTGCGACACGTTCCAGTGCGTCGCGATGTTCCTTCTCCACTTGGGCACAGGCCACTTCTTTTGCCGTGAGTCGCTCTTCCCGCTTCGCGAGCTCTTGCTCCCGCGATAGGGCTTCACTCTCTCGTCGATCCAGTCCACTGACCCGTCTTTCCAAGGTCTCTTCGCGCTGGACCAAACGCTTTTCGGAATTCGACAGTTCTGCTAACTTCTGTTTCTGCTCCTTCTCGAGTTCCGCTTTCGACTGCAATATGAGATCCTTCCCTTCGAGCTTGGCTTCCTTGACAATGTTTTCCGCCTCCCGTTGTGCATTCTGGACAACCTGACGGGACTGTTCCTCCGCACGAGATCGTTTCGCAGCACTCGCCATTCGACAAATGATCTCGTACAGTCCGATTCCGATGACCGCTCCAACCATCCCTATGAGCAGATTTGCCATGATCGATGTCGAAATGGGACTCACCCCCTTCTCACTTCAGGACGAGACATATCGACTCTCTCAGTCCCGACTACACACCATTTGCTAAAGTATCGAACGTGTAAGGTGCGTTAACGAGGATGGGACATCAAGAGCGGAGGTCAGAAAGAAGGATGGCTAGCTACTCACTCCGAGAACGGAACCGTGAGGGGAGGACATGGTGTTGAAAGGAGAAGCCGTGCAGGTCTTGTACTAGGCACCTTGACAGCGAAGCGTGTTCGTCGCACTCCCCTTGATGTACCGAGAGGAGACGCCACTCGGACCAATAGCGGCCGTGGATCACTTCCAGAAACTCCACAGGCATTTCGTCCCAGGAAACCCGACCACGCCATGAACTGTCCGAGCAAAGCCTGCGTGAAAAGCTCGAACCTTAACGCCCACCTCCACTGTCTCAACACCATCAACATTGAAAATCCTACTGATATCCTTACGGTTTCAACGTCAGATTCTCGGAATATACCGGCCACAGATGACCTACTCTCTCACGCCTATCGTCTTAAAACCGCACCGGTTGCTGCCTTTTCGCGATTTACGATACCAAACGAATCCGGCCCTTTGCAAGCTGAATCTACCGAAATAGCGAGGTCGGAACCTCCTCTTCGATGGAGGCCATGAGGGACATCATCCGACGTTCGATGTCCGCTTCTCCCTGGACTCGCTTCTTCTCTAACTCAAACAGCTGATGGGCCAGATTGAGAGCTGTCAAGACCGCCAACCTCGAGGGTGTAGTCGTATTCATTCCTTCCGCCACCCGCCGCATTTGATCATCGATGAAGTTCGCCAGACGCCGAATGTAGTCTTCATCTGCATCACCGCTAACAGTATAGCGTTGCCCATAAATTTCTACGTCGATGGTCTTAGTCAATGGCCACCTCCTTGCGTTCGTCGTAGCTGTCCAGCAGATCAAGTTCTCCCAAAACCTTTTCGATCCGAGACTTGATGTCGACGCGCTCCCGTTCCCAACGCCGGTTGGAATCGTCCTGCTCGGCAAGCCGTCCCCGTGCGATCTTCAGCTCCCCTTCGAGTGTGGCGTTCATGTGTCTCAGCTCCTGTACCATCTTCACAAGCTCCTTGATTCGACCCTCTAGTGCGTCCAATCGATCCAAAGACATTGCCTGCGCGCGCTCCTCTTTCCTCCATAGATCCCCAAGGAATTGGGGGGAACTATAGAAACTTGCCCAGATATTGTCAAGAAAGGTGGTCAGGACGAGCCGTTCAAGCGAGTGTATTCGCGGTAGCTCCGCAGGACCCGCTTCACGTATTGCCGTGTCTCCTGATAGGGAATCAGCTCGACGAACTCGTCCTGACTTCGACTACGATGCAACGCAACCCAGTTTCCCACAATGACCGGTCCCGCATTATAGGCTGCGATCGTCTGGACCACATTGCCGGAAAACTGATCGAGTAACTGCCCGACGTAGTGCACGCCGATCCGGATGTTTGTCTCTTGATCGAACAGATCGTCCCGTACCACAGTCGGAAATCCAAAGCGTTGGGCCACGGCATTCGCTGTCCCAGGCATCACCTGCATGAGCCCGATCGCTCCCACACGGGAAATCGCCTTCCAATTGTATTGGCTCTCCTCTCGAATAATCGCTGCGACCAGATAGGGATCGACTCCCTTGGCTCCTTGATCCTTAATTGTTGGAACCAGACCGGTCGGGTAAGCCACTTGCCACATCTCAAGCGCAACCGGGCCACCAGTCCGTTCCAACTTGTCTCGGAAACGGGCCCGAGCCAGCCGGAGCGCATCGTGATAAGCCCCAACCTCGTTCAGCATCACCGAAAGAGCCATCAACGTGTCAGCATCTTGAGCGTAGCGATCGGTCAGGATAGCCAACTCATGGGCCGCGTCCGACTCGAGGCCTAAAACCTTAAGCTCGATGGCGCGACGATAGGCTGATTGTTGCTCAATCTCTGATCGGTTGCTCCGAGGAAGAGACGCGTCTGGTCCCATCGACGATTGTGTGTCGGCCGTGACCCTCTCAGGCGTCGGAGGTTTCGGTGTAGGAATGTCGCTCCGCTCGCGCGCCAATTGACAGTAGTACGTGTAGACATAGCGGGCGCACACTTGTAGATAGTAGTCGCGCGCGCGAGATGGTTCCGTCTGTTCTGAGGCGCGTGCCATCCAATAGAGCGCCTGCGGTTCGAAATCGCTGTCATGCTGATCGGCAATGACACGAAGCGCGTCCACAGCTTCGCGATTGCGAGCCGTGCGATAGTAGACCCACCCGACTCGCCAGAGCCCCTCAGCCCGCTGGGATGCCGGTTCTCCGGATTTCGCCACCTGCCGATAGCGGGCTATCGCATCATCAAATTGCTCTTGGTCTTCCAACCAAACTCCAGCCAACAGAATAATTTGCCCCCTCTGTTCGCCCGTCAAAGATCCATTCTGGCTGGATCGGGCCAGATCCAAGAGTTTGTCTCCTTGGTCGAGCCTCAGATAGACACGGGCGAGCCAAACGGACGCTTCATGGGACTCGGGTGAACCATTTTTTACTAGACCTTGAAAGGTTTCTCGTGCCTGATCGTACTGTTTGAGACGCACCTGTGCGATGCCGATTTTCAGCATAGCTTCCGACCGTCGAGGTGATCCCGGCTCCGCAGCCAAAAATTTTCTCAATTCGTCGATCGCCTCTACATGGAACGCCTGCCCGAGGTAAGCCTGAGCCCTCGCGAGCCGCTCTGCCGGTTGGGGTCTCCAGGGTTCCCCTCCGAGGTTAGAAGCTAGCAAGGTGTCCGCCTCTTTGCCTTCAGCTGTGTACGGAAATCGAGCCCATAATTGCTTCAGCGTCTCTCTCCCGTCTGCAATCTTGTTGTCTTTGAGCTGACAGGCTGCACGGCGGAGCAAGGCCTGTGGGGTGCCCGACTCTTTGTCGCTCAGTCGAACAGCCCTCTCGAACCACTCGGTCGCTTCGGAACAACTGGGGACCTGATACCACGCCTCCCCCGTCCGATAGGCCGCTCTGGTTAGAATGTTCGAGTCAGGGACTTCGCGCGGGATGCTTGCGAACTGCTCTGCTGCTTGCTTCGCATCGCCGAGATTCAACAGAGCTTCGCCGATCCAGAGTCGAACATAATCATCCAGGGCAGGAAAATCGCGTTGTGCGCCGCGGAGAAATTCAATCGCCACAGCGGGATTCCGCTCGATGAGCAACACACCAGACAAGAGCCCCGCGCGCTTAGCCCAGAGTGTGGCGGGAAATCGTTCCATGATTCGCTTCAGGCGGTCCAGCTTGAGCGACAAGACTTGATCCTTCGTCAAGGTTTTGCCCAACCGTTCTTTAGGCAGGGCGGCCCCTTTGAAACACTCCTCTAGTACCGCGCAGGTCTCCACGTATTCTTGCGTTGACGCAGACGTTGCAAGCGGTTGGTCAAGAGGAAGGCCCGTTCCCCACAGAGTCATTAGGACAAGGGAGAGGAGTATCCGTAAAAGAGGAGCGTCATTAGACATGGGTGCCTTCTTCGCGACTGCACGTCTCGTCTCTCTTTATATCAGCGTCTTCTCATTGTTGCCAGCCAATCGGGGGTGACCCAACCGCTTGTTCCACTTTTTTGCCCTATGCTAGGCTGCCCGGATGCCTACAAAGCACGAGCAACCAATCACGGCCCACTCAGCGACGAATCTCTTGGCTCTTGATGAACCCAGACTACGTCTGCTCGTCGAAAAGCTGGGATGGCCTCGGTACCGGGCCGCACAGGTACTCCGGTGGCTCTACCGGCGAGGTGCGCAGACGATCGACCAGATGACAGACCTCAGCCTGACAGAGCGAAGAACCCTGCAGAGCATTGCGACGATCCGGCGGACCACCGCCTGCCAGGAATTGCGATCGACCGATGACACTAGGAAGTTGGTGCTCACGCTCGAGGATGGATTGAATGTTGAAGCGGTCCTCATTCCAGACCGTGATCGATTAACCCTCTGTCTTTCAACCCAAGTGGGCTGCACATTGGACTGCGGATTCTGCCTGACGGGCACGATGGGGTTGAAACGGAACTTGAAACCGCACGAGATCGTCGAACAGGTCTTCACGGCCCACGACCATCTCGACGAAGGGGAACGGATAACGAACTTGGTCTTCATGGGCATGGGAGAGCCGCTGGCAAATTTGGATTCGCTCTCAGACGCGATTTGTCGACTCACCAATCAGACTTGGGGACTCAAGTGGTCGCCAAAGCGGATTACCGTCTCAACCGCTGGCCTCGCATCGCGATTGAAAGACGTGGCCCCACTGGGAGTCAATCTGGCTATTTCACTGAATGCGACGACGGACGAACAGCGCGCGCGCCTGATGCCAGCTGCCAACGGACTCGCCTCCCTCAAAACCTTACTCGCTGCCTGCCGCCGGTATCCCCTGCCACCGAACCGACGGCTGACCTTTGAATATGTCCTCCTAGCCGGCGTCAACGACAGTCGTGAAGATGCTCAACGACTGACGAAGCTTTTGCGAGGCCTTTCCTGTAAGGTCAATCTCATCCCCTTCAATGAATTTCCGGGGAATGTTTTTCCGACGTCCGTCAGAGCAAGATGTGTTGGCGTTTCAAGCAATTCTCAAACGTGCGCGGATCGACACCTTCATCCGAAAGAGTCGTGGACGCGATGTCCTCGGTGCCTGCGGCCAGCTGGGAACTCTGCCGTCACCTCAGACAGCGCCAACCTTGACACAAATTGAACCTCGTTGTTAGCATGCAACGTGCCTTTCCTCATGACACCATTATGACCCTGTTGCCCCTCCCCCGCCAATTGCCTCGACTCATCTGGATGGCGCTCTTCGTTGCCTGTTCCCTTTTCCTGTTTCGGCCGGCCTCGGCGACAGAACCTCGTGAGTTCGTGCTCACCAACGGGATGAAGGTTCTGCTGAGCGAAGTGCCCAAGGCCCCTGTCGCGACCGTGCAGGTCTGGTACAAAGTCGGTTCGCGGAACGAATTGATGGGCCGGGCAGGACTCTCTCACATGCTCGAGCACATGATGTTTAAGGGGACGGCCAAGTACCCCACGGGTTCTTTCTCTCGCCTCATCCGAAAAAACGGCGGGATGGACAACGCGTTCACTGATCAAGACTTCACCGCTTACTTTGAGAATCTGGCAGCTGACCGTGTTGAACTCGCCTTGGAACTTGAGGCAGATCGAATGCAGGGCCTCCTTTTTGACATGAACGAGTTCAAGACAGAACGAGAAGTTGTGAAGGAGGAACGTCGCCTCCGAATTGAGGACAACCCGCAAGTGACACTGGTTGAAGCCCTGTTTGCTCAGGCCTTCTTGAGCCACCCGTACCATTGGCCGGTGATCGGCTGGTTTGGCGATCTGGACGCGATGACGCTGGACGACCTTCAGCGACACTATGACACATATTATTCACCGAATAATGCTACTTTGATTGTCATGGGTGATATCAAAGCCGACACTCTGTTGCCTACCATCACGCATTTCTTCGAACCCATCCCTCGTGGACCGGAACCGAAGCCGCTGACAGCCATGGAACCGGACCAAAAGGGCGAGCGCCGGTTTGTGCTCAAGCGGGAGACACAAGTCCCGTTCGTGATGATGGGATATCGCGTCCCGAATTATATGAGCGAGGACTCGTATGCGCTCGACGTTCTCGAATCGATCCTGCAACGGGGGAAGAGCTCGCGCCTCTACCAGAGCCTCGTCTACGAGCAGAAATCCGCGCTCGCTGTCGGTGCCGAGTACAGCTTGATGCAAACCGATCCGAGCCTCTTCTATTTCTATGCCCTTGTCAGTCCAGGACAAAAGGTCGAAGCGGTTGAAGAGGCACTCAACAAGGAGATCAAACGACTACAATCTGAGCCTCCGTCGGATCTGGAACTCCAACGGGCTAAGAACCAGGTTGAAGCCGCTCGGACTTTTGAACAGGATTCGAACTTCTTCCACGCCATGTTGCTGGGACGGGCCGAATCGGTTGGTGCCGGCTGGCGCAAAGTCGACCAATTTCTTGAGCGAATCAGATCCGTCACCGCTAAGGATGTGCAACGCGTCGCGCGTCAGTACCTAATCGACGACAATCGCACGGTCGGGTCTCTGATTCCTGTTGCCAGCAAGCCACCCGACGCCCCGGCTGCAGCCACGCATTAGGGACAACCAGAAGATGCCGCGTTCGACCACACAATCAGCACGTGTTGGGCTCCCGATGATCCTCGCCACCGCCACAGTCTGGATCTCGCTATGGGGATTTTCCATCGTCATAGCGGCAGACATCACCCCAACAAAGTTCGTCACCGCGAACGGAATAACGGTGCTGGTGCTTGAACAACATTTCCTTCCCATCGTGGAAATTCACGCCCTTATCAAAGCCGGCTCTGCACAAGACCCACCGGAGAAGGCAGGAGTTGCCAATCTTACAGCCAGTCTCTTAGACGAAGGCACAACGACCCGGACTCCAAAACAACTAGCGGAGCAGATCGACTTCGTTGGAGGATCTCTCGAAGCCAAAGCTTCAGAAGATTTCACAACCGCTTCCGCACGTGTTCTAAAGAAAGACGTCGAGCTTGGGTTTACTTTACTTGGCGATATTCTCCAACATCCCGCCTTTCAGAAGCAGGAGTTCGAGAGGATTCGGACACAACTCCTCGGCGAGATGGCCAGTGACAACGACGATCCCGGTCACGTGGCGATGAAGGCCTTCAATCAGTTGGTGTTCCATGGACATCCCTACCGCTGGCCAGTGAATGGGACCGAAGAGACGCTCAGCAAGGTCACGCTCGCCGACGTCCAAGCGTTTTATCTCAAGGAATATCAACCCTCACAAATCATTTTAGCGATCGTCGGCGACGTGACGCTAGAACAAGCCACCGCACTGGTGCAAACGCATTTCGGGGCCTGGAAAAAGGGGGGTGACGCCTCAGCGCAATATCAAAGACCCCTCACCAATCAAACGGAAAACCGTCCAGCTGATTGAGAAGGACCTGACTCAATCCACCATCATCTTGGGGCATGGCGGTATTCAACGCGCTCATCCGGATTTTTATGCCGTCACCGTCATGAACTACATCCTTGGCGCTGGCGGATTTTCATCTCGTCTGATGGAGTCAATTCGAGACAAGCAGGGACTCGCCTACGGGATCATGAGCCACTTCGACGCACGACTGTTGCCCGGGTCCTTCTGGATCAATCTGCAAACGCGGACTGAAGCGACGAACCAAGCCATCGCTGGCGTCCTGACCGAAGTCAAGAATATCCGCGAAGCTCAGGTATCAGATCAGGAGCTGGCTGACGCCAAATCATTCTTGATCGGGAGCTTTCCGCTTCGGTTCGATACGACCGCGAAACTGGCCCAAGTGTTGGGGCAGGTCGAATTCTACGGGTTAGGATTCGAATATTTCTCGCAGTATCCCAAATTGATTGAACGGGTCACCAAGGAAGACGTCCAGCGTGTTGCCAAACAATACCTTGACCCGCAACACTATGCTCTCGTCGTCGTCGGTAATCTGGCCAAGGCGAAAGTGAAACATTAGGCGGTGTGGGCCCTGGGTGGAGCGAGGCGATCGTGCCGACTGACGCACTACATCGAAAACTCAAGACGCTTCGCCACACCCTCACCGACATGCAGTCCGTCCTCGTGGCCTTCTCAGGTGGGATCGATAGTTCTTTCGTCCTAAAAATTGCACACGAACAACTCGGACGTCGCGCCCTCGGCGTCACGGCAGTATCCCCTACCTTCCCGGCCAGTGAACTCGATATCGCGACACGAGTAGCGGCGGGGATCGGGGCTCGCCATGAGATCGTCCAGACCGATCAGCTCGCGATTCCCGCGTTCGTTCAGAACGATGCAACCCGCTGTTTCCACTGTAAGACCGACCTCTATCAGCTCCTTGATGGACTCCGTGAACCCCGCGCCAGTCGCTGGATCGTGGATGGAACCAACCTCGACGACCTGGGGGATGATCGGCCGGGAATCAAGGCGGCACGTGAATGGAACGTTCGCAGCCCGTTGGTTGAAGCAAGGCTTTCAAAATCCGACATTCGGACATTGGCAAAAGAGCTTGGCCTCCCCAATTGGGATAAGCCGGCGGCGGCCTGTCTCTCTTCGAGAATCCCACGCGGCACTCCCATTACGGTCGACAAGCTCCGACGCGTTGAACAGGCTGAAGAGGTCCTGCTCAGAGAAGGATTTCGCCAGATACGAGTCCGAGATCACGGTGAGATTGCACGGATCGAGATCGGTCAGGAAGAATTCGCTCGGCTGAATGAGCCTGAACGCCGAGGGCGAATCAGCTGTCGCTTTCGGGAAATTGGCTTTCGCTTCGTCTGTGTGGATTTACAAGGCTATCGGCCGGGCGGAATCAGTGTGGGCTGACCCCGGGTCGTCGATTGTTCAATCTACTGGTGATAGGATTTCTCGAGCGCCGCGAGTGCCTCATCCGCCAGCTTGCGATGATCAGCATCGGTCAAACTGCGCTCCACCACTTTCTCGGCGACCATCAGGACCAAATCGGTCGTCTGGGTCCGGATCTCCTGAATGGCTTTTCGCCGTTCTTGATCGATTTCACGCGTTGCATCACCTTTGATCCGCTCGGCTTCAGCCGTCAGGCGTTGTTCGTTCTCTTCTAGCACACGCTGGGCCCGTTCCTTCGCAGCAGTCAGAACGCCTTCCGCCTCTTTTGAAGCGGCACTCAACTTGGCTTCATACTCCTTGAGTCGCTGCTCCGCCTCAGCCCGGTGGCGCTCAGCCTGATCGAGGCTGTCCCTAATCTTTTTCTCCCGCTCCTCCAACAGGCTCAAGAGCCAGGGAAAAGCAATCTTGTAGAGGACGAAGAGAAGAATGGCGAACGACACCACCTCCCAGAAAATCAGCGAAGAAAAAAAGTCCGTTTCGAACTGCGGCATCTCAAGTAGTCAGGTACGGGGCGCGCGGCGAGGGACTAGAGGAATTCCGGGTCTACCTCTTGCCAATTGCCTGCAGCCTTTCACCTGCTCCTATTTGCGTAACCCCATAATGATGAACGCAATGACCAATCCATACAAGGCGATGGCTTCAACCAGCGCGAACCCGATCCACATGTATTTGCCGACTCGGCCTTCTGCTTCAGGCTGACGGGCAACGGCTTCGATCATCTTGCCGAAGATAAATCCGATCCCCACACCGGCTCCGGCAAAGCCTGCGGCGGCGAGGCCCATACCCAACAATGCTGCGGCTGCTGAATCCATTGTCTCTAATCCTCCTTTGAACAATAGCTGTTCAACCTTCAATGAGCAGGTTCGTGCTCACTGTGACCATGCAGCGTGATTGCATCCCCAAGATAGACGCATGTCAAGGTGGTGAATATGTAAGCCTGCATGAAGGCAATGAATATTTCAAAAGCATTAATGACCACTGTAAATACAAACGGTATCCAGCGAATCCAAACGACCGTCGCTAATGCCAACCCCAGTAAAATAAGTCCGACCAACCCCCAAGTGCCTGCGAAAGCAATGATCCTCTGACGTGCAAAGAGTAAGATAACTAATAGAATTAGCAGACCGAATCGTACGGGCACTGGCAGCGGTATCAAGGGCATCGTAATGACCATACCAAACAGTACCGCCAAGACCGTATGTCCTGCTGTCATGTTTGCAAAGAGACGTACCGCTAATGAAATCGGCCTCGCCAACTGACTGACCAACTCAATCGGTACCATGAGTGGAAGCATCCAAACTGGTGTTCCCGGAGGAATCAATATGCCAAGGAATCGGGCTCCGTGAAGGAAGAAACCAAGGACAAGACATAACCCATACACAAACACGGCAAAGGCGGCGGTGACGACCAGCTGGCTCGTCACGGTATAGGTTCCAGGAATTAGGCCTAGAACATTGCAAAAGAAGATGAAAAGAAAAAGCGTCCCGATCAGGGGAAAGAATCGCATGCCGTCTTGGCCCATCGTATCGAGGATAATCCCGCGTATGAACTCCACAAGCCACTCAGCAATGTTCTGCAGCTTACCTGGCACGAGTTGCCGAGCATGACCTGCCATCAACATGAGGGCCGTGACGAGGACGACTACGACCCACATCATGATCACGGCCTTATTGATAGAAACATCCAGGCCGCCCACATTGATTGGAATATAATTGTGCAGCTCGAAAGGGTGCAGTGGGCTCTCTTCCATTTGACCTATCCTTGCGTGCCTGAATTACCCGATGAATCTTGCCACCGTTGGGCAGCTCGATAGGCATTACGAACGCCAGCGGCCCCACCAAGACTGAGTCCAACTACGAGACTCCATGGAGTCGAATTCAGGAGATACGTGTCCACGATCCACCCTAGCCCTCCTCCGACAATCAGCGCAGCCAATAGTTCGGTCCCAATCCGAACCGCTTGGCCAAGCCCCGCATAAAACGGATCTTGTGAAGGGGGCATGTTCTAGCCCGGAGTATCCCTGGATGGAGGGCGCGCAATTCAAGCAGAATCTTCGTGAGGTTGTCAAGCCGCCGCGACTGTGACAGGAGACAAATCCCTGGAGTATAGTGAAGATCGCACAGCAGCCTTTGAGGCTCGTGTCGACCATCATGACGCATTTCACGCAACCATCATTCCTTCATGGGGCTCCACAGCCGCTGGTTCTCACGCTCGAGGAACAAGAGGCCGACCCTTTTGATCTGTATTGCAGACTCGCAACTCCTTCTCAGCCTTCGTTCCTGCTCGACAGCGCCAAGGCTTCTGCTGATGGGCTCCACTATTCCTTTCTGGGCTGCAATCCCTCCGCGACTCTGACAGGAAACCAGGACGATCCTCATACAGAACTCGGGAAGGACGAGAGATCACCTTGATTGATCCTTTCAGTTATTTAGGGAAAATGATGGCCGACGCTTCCATCCAACACATCGATGGACTCCCCCCATTCATCGGCGGAGCGGCTGGTTATTTGAGTTACGACCTTGTCCGACAACTCGAAACTCTTCCCTCCCTCGCTGCAGACGATTTAGCTCTCCCGGACCTACAGTTTGCTTTCTTTGACATGATCGCGGCAGTCGAACACCACACCAACCGCCTTCACCTCGTCTATTGTCCTTCCGGAGAGCGGTTTCTTGGGGAGCCTCGCGAAAAACTCTACCGCGAAGGGCTAGATCGGCTGGCCGCGTTCGCAGCAGAGATAA
>AF_2010_repII_A1DRAFT_10000016_pt1 | contig 24432 bp, 19 predicted proteins | sample AmaForreplicIIA1_FD_9195 | JGI IMG/M metagenome (IMG submission 9195)
CTGCCGCTGTTGCGGCGGCGTGGCTCCGGGCGGTGGCGATGGCGGCGTCGCCTGCGGCGGAGTCGGCCGTACGACATTCGGTTGCTGCGACGGTGGACCGCCGGGCGGCCCGCCAGGCGCACCGCGATCGCGATGCTCCTCGCGCGGACCGGGTGGCGTTGATGTCGGCGGTGCCGATGGTGGCGGTGTTGTCGAAGATGGCGGAGCAGTGCCTTGGGCTGCACGCGGCGGGGTCGCCCCCAAGCGCCCCGGCTCATTTCTGCCGAGAGGCTGCGGTGCGGTGACCGCCGCGCTCGGCAGAATCACTGTTGTGGTGCGCTGTATGGAAACAGGAGGCAGGCGCGGCGTTGGAGCAGTGCCAGGCCGTCCTGGGCCACCGGGGCGACCAGGTGGGCCGCCCGGCGCCGGACGACGCAACTCGTCGCGATCGATTTGCACGGCGCCGGACACGCCTTGTGTCGAAGCGAAGACGCGCGGACGCACGCGGTAGGTCGCGACCGGCGCTCCGCTCACGCGTGCGACATAGGCCGGCGGGATTCCCGGGTTAACCGCGAGACGGGCCCCATGCACCGGAACAGTCCGATTGACGATATTTGTCGTGCGCAGGATGACCGAGCGACGATAGACCGGCACGTAGTAAGCACGCAGTACGGGTGCCGCCAGATACCGTCCAGGCACGAAGGTCCAGTACGCGGGTTCGGCCTCGTACACGCCGAGCAATTCGTCCGGTGGAAGTGGTGCCCAGCCGACATATTGGTCGCCGTAGCGCCAATTTACCCACGCCGGCGCCCACTCGTCGCCTGGCACCCAGAACCAGCCGAAACCGCGCTCGAACGCCCATCGGCCGTAGTGATAAACGACCCAGCCCCAGTTAGCCTCGACGTCGTCGGACACCCAGTACCAGCCCCATTCATCCGTGTAGACCCAGTGCCCGTATTGATACGGCCTCCAATCGGGCGGGATGCCGGCGGGCACCCAAACATCACCGAAGCGCGGATGTGGACGCCACATACCGTATTGCTCGAGCGCGATCTGAGCATCTTCGGATATTTGCGCCGCGGCTGGCGTCGATGTGCCGGTTACAATCGGCCCGAACAGCAAACCGATCGCGATAGCGACGCCGGTTATGAGGGCAAAAACCGCGCGGCGTATCCTCCAAATGGGCGCCATGATTTGTTCCTTTGTTTTTCGTCAGGCTCCGACAGCCGCAAAGTCAGACAAGTGCGGCACGCGGGCTAAGTTCCGAATCATTTTCCTACAGGCTAGAGCCCGGCTTCCTACAGGCTAGAGCCCGGCCCGGAGCACGGGCAATGAGTCATAGTGGGGTATATAGGGTGATCACAAGGCGAGCACGCGTGCGTCCCCGGATTCCGTGCCGAAGGCGAGTGTCTGGCCCGTTTCATTCCAGCCGAGCGCGCTCACCGGTTGCCCGTCAGCCTCGCGCGCGAGAATCAGCGCGTCGTCCTCGACCCGCACCAATCTCACCGCGCCATCGGCATAGCCCACGGCCACAACGGGCTGACGCGGATGACAGGCAACGACCACAACGCGCGATTCAGCCCGCGCCAGAATTGTCGGCTGGCGACCCATAGGACCATCCTTGCCGTCGAACGGCCAGAGGATCAGTTGCTCGGAGCCCGACGTCGCAAGAAATTCGCCATCCGCACTCCAACTGAGGGACCGCACACGAGCGGAATATCCCGACATGCGCATGTGCTTGGCATCGACCAGCCGCCAACCGTGGAGTGTTGGCTCCTGCATTGTGGTGACCAGAAATTTTCCATCCGGGCTGACGGTTATCCCGAGATGCGACCCCTTCCATTCGAGCCGTTCGGGCTGAGCGCCGGCCGCGTTCGGAAACCAAAGTGAGGCACCATTGTAATGCGCGATCGCAAGACGGAATCCTTTCGGCAGAAAGCAAAGTCCGGCAACGGTCGAGGCCGCCTCAAACGTGCGCAACTCACCTTTCTTCGTGCGGACATATGCAGTTTTGCCGGCCGACCAGGCAATGGCGTCGTCTGGGCCCATCGCGACGTTGTCGATCCAGCGTTTCTTCTCGTCGGTGGCGAGGATCCGGTGCTCGCCATCCGGACTGGTTTCCCCGACCATGCCGTCATCGCCACCGGTTATGATACGCGTTCCGTCGGACGCGCTTGCCAGGATAGCGCCCGCGTGAGCCGGGACGCGGTGTTCAGCCTCGCTGACAAACAGCAGTTCCTCCTCGCCAAGCACGAACACGGCTGTTCCCCCAAGGAAGTGCAAGCCGACGATCGGCGCACCGACATCAATGCGGCGCGCTCGGTCTGCGAGCGAAGGAATGCGGGCCGGCGTGTCGCTCACCTTAGGCGATGCAGCTTTCGAAGCCCTGCCGGATCTTCTCCTCGGACAGATTGCGGCCAATGAAGACGATACGGCTGTCGCGTTTCTCGTCGGCGCGCCAGGGGCGCTGGTGATCGCCATCAAGGATCATGTGCACACCCTGAAACACAAAACGCTCGGCGTCATCCTTGAACGACAATATGCCCTTGCAGCGCAGAATATTGGGACCGTCCTTGGCGACGAGGTCCTGGATCCAGGGGAAGAACTTGTCGGGATTGAGCGGCTTGTCGGTCTTGATTGAAACCGACTGCATCTCCTCGTCGTGATAGTGCTTGAGGCCGTTGCCGTGATGATGATGGCCGTGACCATGATCATGGTGGTGTTCATCGGAGTCTAAAAACGATGGTTCGATATCGAGAATGCGATCGAGATCGAAGGCGTTCCGCCCGAGCACCTCATTGATGTCGATCTTGGCGCGCTGGGTGCGGTGCAGCCGCGCATAAGGATTGAGGCCGCGAATACGCGCCTCAAGCGCACCCAATTCTTCCGGCGTCACCAGATCGGTTTTGTTGACCAATATGACGTCCGCGAATGCGATCTGGTTCTTGGCCTCCGGCGCGTCCTTAAGCCGGTCCGCCAGCCACTTGGCATCCGCGACCGTGACGACTGCATCCAATTTAGTCTTTGCCCCGACTGCCTCATCCATGAAGAACGTCTGCGCGACCGGTGCAGGGTCTGCCAAACCAGTCGTCTCGACGATGATCGCGTCGAATTTGCCCTTGCGCCGCATCAGGCCATCGATGATCCGCACGAGGTCGCCCCGCACAGTGCAACAGATGCACCCGTTGTTCATCTCGAATACTTCCTCGTCGGCATTCACCACGAGGTCGTTGTCGATGCCGATCTCGCCGAATTCGTTGACGATGACCGCAAATTTCTTGCCGTGCGGTTCGGACAGGATGCGGTTGAGAAGCGTGGTCTTGCCGGCGCCGAGATAGCCGGTGAGAACCGTGACGGGTATTTTTGAGGCCGAGTCAGGGGCGGGCATTAAGGACTGGATCTCCGTGAGGACGGAGATATAGGCAATCTCGGGCGCAACTACAAAGGCCCGAAGGCCCGCCCTTTCCCCGCACCCGCCCCCAGCGCTATGTTTGGCGAATAAAGTGCCCGGACGATCAACGTCGTGTGGGCAAGGAAAAATGCAATGAACTTTTTGACTGATTTTCCGTCGATCAAGGATCAGGTTTCGCCGCAGGAATGGCAGGCCCGTTTAGAACTCGCCGCCTGCTATCGCCTGGTCGATGTCTACGGCATGACCGACCTCATCTATAACCACATCACCGCGCGTGTTCCCGGCGAAGACGATGTCGTCCTGCTCAATCTTTACGGCCTTCTCTACAAGGAGATCACCGCCTCGAGCCTGGTCAAAATCCATGTCGACGGCGAGATTCTCTGGAAACCGGAGACCGACTACGACATCAACAAATCCGGATATGTGATTCACGGCGCGATCCATAAGGCCCGTCCGGACGTTGCCTGCGTGTTGCACACGCATACCCGTGCCGGGATGGCGGTTTCCGCGATGAAATGTGGCCTCCTGCCTCTGTCGCAGACATCAATTCGCTTCGTCGGCCACATCGGTTATCACGACTATGAAGGTCCAGCAGTCGAACTTGATGAGCGCGAGAGACTTGTACGCGATCTCGGTCCGCACGAAGCGTTGATCATGCGCAACCATGGCCTGCTGACCTGCGGCGCGACCGTACAGCAGGCGTTCAACACGATGTACCAACTCGAACTGTCTTGCCGTTCGCAGGTGGACGCGATGGCAGCGCGAACGGAACTGACGATGCCGGGTGAAAACGTGCTGGCGCACACCGCGCACATGTATCAGCCGGGCACGCGCAGAGCGTATGGCGTGCTTGAATGGCCGGCTATGTTGCGCAGGCTCGACGCCGAGCAGAAGAACTCGGCTTATCCACCCTACTGGCACTGAAAAAAATCTGCACTCCGGGAGGACTCATGCTGACACTGTTGTCTCGAGTTTTGATGGCTGCGTCGCTGCTGCTCGCCCTGGCGCCAAATGCGTCGGCCAACGACTATCCGAACCGTCCCGTGCGGTTGATCATTCCGTTCCCGCCGGGTGGCAGTAACGATGTGGTCGGACGCCTGGTCGCGCAACAGCTCAGCGTAAAACTCGGACAACAGGTCTATGTCGACAACCGCGGCGGGGCCGGTGGCACGATCGGCACCGAGGCTTGCGCGAACGCCGCGCCCGATGGCTACACGATCTGCATCATATCGATCGCGCACGCGGTCAATCCGGCGCTCTACACGCTCAAATATGATCCGATCAAATCGTTCACCCCGATCTCGATATTCGCGACCGGCCCGAACGTCCTGGTGGTCAATCCGACGTCACCTATCAGATCTGTCAAAGAACTCGTGGCACTGGCCAAAGAGAAACCGGGCTCGCTCAACTACGCATCGGCGGGCGTTGGCAGTTTCCAGCATCTGGGCGCTGAATTGTTCAAGCTGCAGGCGGGTGTCGATATCGTCCACGTCCCTTACAAGGGCGGCGGACCGGCGATGCAGGACGTGATCGCTGGCCACGTGAAGATCATGTTCTCTTCGCTGGTGCAAACCACCCCGTTCATCAAATCCGGACAGCTTATCGCGCTGGGAACCGGCGGCGCCAAGCGCAGCCCCGTTCTCCCGGATGTGCCGACGATCGCGGAAGCCGGCGTGCCGGGCTATGTCGCGGATAACTGGTGGGGCCTGGCCGCACCAGCAGGACTGCCCCAGCCCCTTGCAGACAAGCTTTATGCGGCATCGCAGGAGGCTTTGAAATCGCCCGACCTGCAAGCCGCTTTCGACCGCGAGGGCGCGGCGACGGTTGAAATGACCCCGGAACAGTTTGCCGAATACATCAAAACCGAGATCGCCAAATGGGGCCGCGTGGTCAAAGAGGGGAACATCCACGCCCAGTGAAAATGTGCGGTCGTCGCTTAAGCCGTTTTAAAACATAAGCTTTTCGGCTCGGATACGATCAACGGCTTTACGGGCCAGCACGAGGAATTGAGTGTCGGTCTTGCGCGCCTGTGAACCCGTCGAAATGATCGAACGGCTGCATCCTCGTTGCCTGCAATGCCGCCGACCCACGGTGGCCGACCTTCCAGGCGCTCCTCAAGGCCCGGTTCTCTTACGATCTGTCGGCGATCGACATCTCGCAGACGAAGTCCGACTACCTCAAACTTCGGTCCCAACCGCGCCGGATGCTTCGCTTCTGGCTTGTCCGCGGCGCGACCAACACAGACGCCTGACACTCTGCCTTTGCTATCTGAATGTTATAATGTTACATTTTAGGAGCAAATCACTGGAAACCGGGTCTTCCGTGAAAGCTGCGCTTGCGGGCCTCGCCTTTGCATTCAGTATCGGCCATGGCATTTCCGCGCTGGCCGCTGAAGATCAGATCGCTGTTGTCGCGGCCGAGAATTTCTATGGCGACATCGCGCGCCAGATCGGCGGCGACCGTGTGGCCGTCGTCAGCATCATGAGCAGTCCGGACCAGGATCCGCACCTGTTTGAAACGACGCCTGGCGCGGTCCGCCAGATTGCCAAGGCGCAGATCATTATCGCCAATGGCGCCAACTACGATCCCTGGATGGAAAAACTCTTGGCAGCGACGCCACGTGCGGGGCGCGTTGTGATCACGGCCGCTGACCTAACCGGACGCAAGGCCGGAGACAATCCGCACCTTTGGTACGATCCCAAGACCATGCCGGCGGTTGCAACCGCCATCGCCGAGGCGCTCTCCAAGGCTGATGCCGCCCACGCGTCCGACTACGCCGCGCGGCTGAACACCACGCTTGCAACGCTCGAACGCGTTGCGGCGCGCGTTGCGCAATTGAAGGCAAAGCACGCGGGTTCGGCCGTCACTGCAACCGAGCCGGTTTTCGGGCCGATGGCTGAGGCGCTCGGCCTGACCATGCGTAACCAACGCTTTCAGCTCGCGATGATGAACGACACCGAACCGAGCGCGCGGGATCTTGCGCGGTTCGAGCGCGATCTGCGGGAACGCGCGGTCAAGGTTCTGATCTACAACAGCCAGGTATCGGAGAAACTGACCGAGCGGCTACGTGACATCGCCATCAAGTCCAAGGTGCCAGTGGTCGGGGTCGCGGAAACGATGCCGGCCAATACAATATTCCAGGACTGGGTGCTCGGTGAACTGGACGCGATCGACAAGGCGTTGAGCGGACCAAACTCGTGAGCGTCATCACCTTCGACCACGCCACGCTGCACATCGGCGGGCGCTCCGTACTCTCCGACGTCAGCTTCACGATCGAGGCGGGCGAATTCATCGGCCTTCTCGGCCCGAACGGTGCCGGCAAGACGACGCTGATGCGCGCTATCCTCGGTTTGCTCCCCCCAAGCGGCGGCCGCGTGGAGATTTTCGGACGCACACCCGAGCGTGGAAATCCGGCGATCGGCTATTTCCCCCAGCTGCGCACCGTATTGCCCGATCTCCGCGTGCGCGGGCGCGACTTCATCGCAAGCTCACTGAACGGTGAACGCTGGGGCCTGCCTTCACTCAGTCGCAAGGAGCGCCTTGCCGTCGAAGCGACGCTCGAATCTGTTGGCGCGCGCAAACTTGCCGCACGGCCGCTCTCTGAAATGTCCGGTGGGGAGCGGCAAAGGCTCTTGCTGGCGCAGGCGCTCATGGGCAATCCGATGCTCCTGCTGCTCGATGAGCCACTGATCAGTCTCGACGCACGCAATCAGGAAATCGCGATCGATGTGGTGCGCACGGTATGCCGCCAGCGCAAGATCACGGTCTTGTTCAGCGCGCATGAGCTTAACCAGCTGCTGGGAACGCTTGACCGCGTACTCTACCTCGGCAACCGGCAGGCGGTGCTCGGGACGGTCGACGAAGTTGTGAAGGCGCCGGTTCTTTCGCAGCTCTACGGCGCCGACATACAGGTCGTGCGCGCCGACGGCCATATCTTCGTGATGTCGCGCGGGCGCGACGTGGAACGCGTTGATCACATGCACGACCATGATCATGGTCACGGTTATGATCATGGCCACAGCCATCACCATCATTGACATGTTTGCCTACGAATTCATGACCAACGCTTTCGCCGCCGCCGGCATTGTGGCGGTCGTGTCGGGTCTTGTCGGCTATTTCCTGGTGATGCGCGGGCAGACTTTTGCCGGCCACGCGCTGTCCCATATCGGTTTTGCAGGCGCAACCGGCGCTGGCCTGATCGGAATCGCACCGCTGTGGGGTCTGCTGGCGTTCACTTTGGCTGCCGGCATCGCGATGGGAGCATTGGGAGAGCGCATCAGCAACCGCGACGTTGCGATCGGCGTGATCCTGGCGCTCGCGCTCGGTTTCGGCCTCTTGTTCCTTCACTACTACACGTCGTTTGCAACGCAGGCCACCGCGCTTCTCTTCGGCAACGTTCTGGCTGTCGATCATTCCATGATCGTCACGCTGGCGGTGCTGGGCGCGATCACGCTTGCGGCACTCGCCGCAATCATGCGGCCGCTAATATTTTGCAGCCTGCAGCCAGAACTGGCGGAAGCCAAAGGCGTGCCGCTGCGTTTCATCTCGACGGCTTTTCTCGCCATCGTGGCGCTGGCGGTTTCGGAATGCGCGCAGATTGTCGGCGTGCTGCTGGTGTTTACCTTGATGGTCGGCCCACCAGCCGCCGCGCAGCGCGTAACCACCGGGCTGTGGAGCGGGCTTGTCGCGGCGACAGTGTTTGCCTTGGCCGAGTCCTGGCTCGGCCTGACGATGGCCTTTTACACCGACTGGCCGGTAAGTTTCTGCATTGCCGTGCTGAGCGCCCTCGTCTACTTCGCCTGCCTCGCGCTATCGATGCGAATGGGGCCGGCGCATCCCGTGCCGGCCCCATAAAGCGCCGCAAGCGCGCGTGCGTTACATCTTCACGCCATGTTCGGTCATGTATTTGATCGCGCCCGGATGCCACGGGATCGGCGAATAATCCTTTACCTGGTTCTCCAGCGAGAAGTTCTTCGCTTCGCTGTGCACCGCGACGAGATCCGCCTTCTTGTCGAAGATGGTCTTGACGATGTTGTAGGCATCTTGGTCGGACATTTTCGCGTTCGAAACGAGGATGTTCCACACAACCGTGTTCTTGTTGTCTGTCGTCTGTCCGGGATAGGTGCCGGCCTTGATGGTGCTGCCGGCATACAGGTTGCCGTATTTTGCATTCATCTTGGCCGCGAGGTCGGCGTGATCGATCAGCTTGATCTTGACGCCTGGCGTGGCGCCGAGGTCCGTCACGGCCGAGGTTGGCAGACCGCCAACCCAGAAGAACGCATCGATCTTGCGATCCTTGATTGCGTTGACGGACTCAGCAACGCCGAGGCGCTCGCGCTTCATGTCCTTGTCTTTGTCAAGGCCGGCAGCTTCGATCACGCGAAACGCCATGACTTCGGTGGCGCTGCCGCCGGACCCCGTCGACACGCGTTTGCCTTTAAGGTCGGCGATCTTCTCGATGCCCGTCCCTTCGATGGTGACCACATGCATCTGGTTCGGATAGAGCACCATCAGCGTGCGGACCGGCACTTCGGTGCCCTTGAATTTGTCCTGGCCTTTGTAGGCGTCGAGCGCGGCATCGACCATCGAGAAGGCGATCTCGCTGTTGCCGGAATTGATCAGCTTGAGATTGTCGACCGAGCCGCCGGTCACCTCTGCGGTGGCCTGGATACCGGGCAACGCCTTCGACAGTACGTTGGCAAGACCGCCGCCGAGCGGATAGTAAACGCCGCCGGTGCCGCCCGTCGCGATTGAGATTGCCCGTTGCTGGGCGACGACCGTGCCAGCGACAAGTGTGCTCGCCAGTGCAAGCGCGGTCAGGCCTGCCCTCCAATTCGACATCATTTCCTCCTGATGGCTTTGTTTTTGTCCACCTTATGCAGCAAGTCTGGCCGGAACGAATTTCTGTTTCAATAGGAGTGCGGCGGCAAGGGCAAGACCAAAGGGCGCAGGGTGAGGCACGTCGAGACCCGTGATTGTTTCGGCCAGGGCTTCGAGCAGGCTCGGGAACACGAGCAGCAGGCCGGCGAGCAGCCACAATCCCCGCTCCACCTGGGTATTTTTGCGCACGGCCCAGTTCTGTGCTGCAGCAGCGAGCGCGCCCAGACCAATGGCGGTCTTTAGCGTAATCCAGACGATGTCATAGACCGAGCCGTCTTTCGGGACCTTCATCAGCAGGCCGACGCCCTCCGGGTCGAGCACGAATACGAACGGCACAAGGAACGCCGGCAGCGTGTATTTCCACGCCTGCATCGTCGTGACGTAAGGATCACCGCCGGTAATGGCGGCGGCCGCGAAGGGCGAAAGCGCGGTCGGCGGCGACACTTCCGACAGCACGGCGTAATAGAAGATGAACATATGCGCGGCGAAATCCGGCACGCCGAGCTTGGTCAAGGCAGGCGCCGCGATCACCGCGCAGATGATGTAGGACGCGGTCACTGGCACGGCGAGACCTATGATCCAGACCACCAAAGACGTGTAGATCGCTGTCATCAGCAGGCTGCCGCCAGCGAAATCGATGACGATGGCGGAGAACTTCAGACCTAGACCCGTCAGCGTCACGATACCGACGATGATGCCGGCCGCCGCGCAGGTCGTCGCCGCGCTGAGCACGCCGATCGAGCCGTCGGCCATGGCAGCCGTGAGCTTCTTGGATGATGGCACCAATTGCTGACCGGCCTGCGTCAGGCCGAGGACCGCAAGAACGGCGATCAGCAAGAGGATCAGCATCGGAAAATACGCTTCGAACGCCGCGGCGAAGGCAGAAGCCCCGATAGGCGGAATCATGACCAGCGCTGCGGCGACAAAGCCCACCACCAGGATAGGAACGAGGATTTTACGCGGGCCGAGAGTGGTGTCCGGCGCGAGCGCGCTCATGATGAAAGCAAGAATTGTCGAGTAAAATACGGAGAGCATCGGCGAATAGCCGATCACCATGAAGACGACGACGGCGACCAGTGAGACAAAATGGAATCCATATCGCTTCGTCATCTCCCATACGGTCATCTCGGGCTTGAACACTACCTCGTGCGCACCAAAGCGCAGCGAGTCGAGCTCGACCATGAACAGTAGCGAGAGGTAGTAGAGACACGTCGGAATTGTCGCCATCCAGATGACGTCGAGGTAGCTGATCTTCAAGAACTCGGCGATCAGGAAGGCGGCGGCGCCCAGCACTGGCGGCGATATGATGGCGCCGAGCCCGCCGGCTGCGAGCAATCCGCCGGCGGCGTTTTTCTCGAACCCGGCCTTGGCCAGCATCGGATAGGCCACCGTGCCGATCATGACCGTCGTGGCGACGCCCGAGCCGGACGGACCACCGAGCAGGAATGACGACGCCACCACCGCGCGCCCCGCGCTCGACGGTTTTCCACCCATCACGGCAAGAGAGAAATCGATGAAGAATTTTCCGGCGCCCGAATGCTGCAGGATGGCGCCGTAAATTGTGAACATGATGATCAACGTCGCCGACACGTCGATCGGCACGCCGAAGATGCCTTCGAGCGTGATGAACAGATGGCCGACGAGGCGCGAGATGTCGTAGCCGCGATGTGTCCAGGGCGGCGGGAGGTACGGTCCGAAATAGGCATAGAGAATGAAACACACCGCGACCAAGGGCATGATCCACCCGGTCGTACGCCGGGCAGCCTCAAGCACCAGCACGATAAAGATGGCTCCGAGAATGACGTCCCATTTTTCCGGTACAGCGGCGCGATCGGTGAAATCGTCGCCCTGCATCAACGCGTAGATGATGGTCGCGACCCCGATCAACGGCGGGAGCACGTCGAACCATTGGATGCGGTTGCGAAAACGATCGGAGACGGGAAACAGCAGGAAACTGAGGACCAGCACGAAGGCAACGTGCGTATAGCGAAGTGGAATCGTGGGTACGATGTCGTAGGCTGCGTAGAGATGGAACAGCGTCATGGCGACCGCGATCGCCGTGACGGCCACACCAACCCAGCCTGACAGCCGGTTGGCGGCACCCTCTTCCTGCTGAACGTATTCCTCGGCCTTGCGCAGTTGCTCTTCGGTAATAACTTGCGCTTCGGCGCCCGCGTTGAGCTGTTCCGCCATCGTCCCCTCACCTGGTGGCGGTGTCCCCCGCCTTCGCAGGCGAAGCTAGCATGGCCGAAAGCGGCCGAATACTCAGCGAAAGTGCTTGGACTCGTACTTCGTCCTGTTGACCGTGTTTTGCCCTGCCGCTAGTTTGACAAGCGATGGGGATGGGGTTCCCCCCGAGAACCGCCCGGCTGATGACTCCTACCTGTAGGATCTGTCCGCCGCAGGGCGGTTTTGCTTTGCCCTGGCGGTATGGATCGATGGGCTATCTGATTGTGTTTATCGGCGGCGGCATTGGAGCTTCGCTTCGGCACGGTTTCAACATTGCCTTTGCGCGTTTGCTGGGCACCGCTTTTCCGTATGCAATGTTATCGAAAATGTGTCCGGCTCGATCGTGATGGGAATTCTGGTAGCGATTTTCGCATTTCGCACCGGCATCCCGCATCACTGGCAGCTCTTCCTGACCACCGGAATCCTCGGCGGCTACACGACATTCTCGACGTTCTCGCTCGTTGTCGCGTTGCTGTATGAGCGTGGCCAGATAGGCCTCGCGGCACTCTACGTCCTGCTGTCGGTCGTGCTTTCGATCGGTGGGCTGTTCGCGAGGCTCGCGCGGGTCCACAATCTGGCCTGAGCTAGTCCATCGCGCGCAAGCCGAGTTTGTCGAGAAGCGCCATGTCACGGTCGCGTCCTGGATTTGGCGTCGTCAACAGCTTCGGCCCATAAAAGATCGAGTTGGCACCGGCAAGGAAGCAGAGTGCCTGCGTTTCTTCGCTCATGTCTTCCCGGCCCGCGGACAGTCGAACCATCGAGGCGGGCATCGTTATGCGAGCGACAGCAATCGTGCGCACGAAATCGAGCGGGTCTATCGTCGCCGTTTCCGCAAGCGGCGTGCCTTCAACACGCACCAGCATGTTGATCGGTACGCTTTCCGGATGGACTGGCAGACTGGCGAGCGTCGCGATCATGCCGACGCGATCATCAAGCTTCTCGCCCATGCCGACAATTCCGCCGCAGCAGACGTTGATCCCCGCAGCGCGGACGTACCGAAGGGTGTCGAGCCGATCCTGGTAGGTGCGTGTCGTAATGATCTCGCCGTAGAATTCGGGCGACGTATCAAGGTTGTGGTTGTAGTAGTCGAGACCGCAGGTCTTGAGCCGCTTCGCCTGCTCGCCCGTCAACATACCGAGCGTGACACATGTTTCCATGCCGAGGGCCTTCACGCCTTCGATCATGTCGCAGACCTTCTCAAGATCGCGGTCCTTGGGCGAACGCCAGGCCGCGCCCATGCAAAACCGTGAAGCACCGCCGGCCTTGGCGGCACGGGCCTCTGCAAGCACTGCCTCCAGGTCCATCAGCTTTTCAGCCTTCACACCGGTTTCGAACTTCGCCGACTGCGGACAATAAGCGCAGTCCTCCGGGCAACCGCCGGTCTTGATCGAAAGCAACGTGGAAATCTGGACTTCGGAAGGATCGAAATTGTCGCGGTGCACCTTCGCGGCACGAAATATCAGTTCGGTAAATGGCAGGGCAAAGAGCGCGCGCACCTCTTCCCGCGTCCAGTCGTTGCGCGGCACACCTGATGCTACCACCGGAGGTATCTGATGCGACAGCGACATAATCTCGGACCTCCAGCGGCACTTGCGCTGGCCTTATATACCAAGGCCCGGCAACCTTTTGTGCAAGATCTCACCGTAATTGAGCCGCTCTTATCACCATGATAGCCTTAGATGGAGGCCGGGATACATCGCCATGAAAAAACTCGCCGTCACTGCTTTTATGCTGGGGACACTGACAGCGCCTGCGTTCGCCCAAAGTAAGGATATGGAACCGTTGGAGCTTATGGACAGGGATAAAAAGCAGCAGGCCGAGGCACTCGACAAGCAATACAAGAAGATGATGGATCGAAACCGCAAGGAAAGTGACGCACAGCAGCGGTCCGATCCATGGTCAAATATGCGGGCCCCAAACGAAGGCAAAGGAAAGTGACGGTGTAAGCCGCGTTGCGCTGTCGGCGTTCGGACCGACCTTCAGCGAAAGCCTAAGAAGCAAAATCCGTTTCACGCCGCGCCAAATTTGCCCTCAGTGGCGGATGTTGCGCCGGACTGTGTGTGGATCGTTTTTCCTGTTCGCGCCCCAGCGCCAGCGAAAGCACCGCCCATCCTGCGACGACCGGCAGAGAGCAGAGCGCAATTGCCCCGAGCTTAAGGCCCATTCCTTGCAGCGTATCGAAGATCCAGCCGGACAATGCGTCAGACCCGCGATACACGACGACATCAACCAGGTTCTTTGCCTTGTACTTCTCCTCGCGGGTGACCACCGTGAAGAACAGTTGGCGCGCAGGATTTGCGATTGCAAAGTTCATCCAGCGTTGCACGACCTGAACTGTCACGACGACGATGAGCGTCGGCATCGCGGCTAAAGCCGCGAAGCCCACGATATAGACCGCCGGCAGCGCCGCCGCCGCTACGCCAGTGCCGACGCGCTTGAGAACCTGCCCGGTAATCAGTAATTGCGTGATCAATGTGAGCAGACTCACGGCGAGATCGATGCTGGCAAAAATGCGAGTCTGAAGGCCCGCACTCTTGACTGCCTCCGAGACGATATGCGCCTGCTCGAAGTAGATGATAGTCGCGGCATAGGACAGGAGCGCGACCCAAACAGCGATGCCTAGAATGTAAGGCGATCGTACCAGTTCGGGTATGGCCGCGAAGGCGCTGCCACCGATGCTTTCAGTTTGCGTTTGCGCTTGCGCTTGGGTTCGCGCGTGCACGACCACATTGCGCTCTAGACGGTAGACACAAAACACCGCCAGCTCGAGAAATATGACGCCGGCAATCATCAGGTTTACCGGCCCCAACGGGACGGAAAGCCAGATCGTGATGATCGGTCCCAGAAGCGCACCCGCCGTTCCGCCGGCGCCGATGAATCCGAAAAGCCGCTTGCCTTGTTCGGATGTGAACAGGTCGGCCATGAACGACCAGAACACGGCCACGGCAAAGAGATTGAAAACGCTGACCCAGACGAAAAACACCCGTGCGACGACGGCGGTTTCAATGTCGAAAGTCAGCAGCGCCCAGAACACGAGGAGATTGAGGACGAAGAAGTGATAGACGATCGGGATAAAGCGTGCTCGCGGCAGTCTTGCGACCAGCGCACCGTAAAGGGGTTGCGCCACGAGCAAAGTGAGGAAGGTCGCTGTGAACAGCCACGGAAGATTCTTGACACCGCCGGCGATGCCCATCTGGTCGCGCAAAGGCCGCAGGACGTAGTACCCGGCAAGAAGCGCAAAGAAATAGGCGAAAGACCACAGCGCCGCCACGCGCTCCTGCGGCGTCGCCGGCATGAGGCGCGCTAGCCAACGTTCCAACATCGTCATGGCAATGAGAGTTTCTGCTTCAGTTCGGCCGCCGAGACTTGCTGCCCGTAGCCGGGTTGGCCGCGCTGAAAACGCCGCGCGTCGGCAAGCGTTCCGACAGTCACCGGATCGAAGCCAGCGTCGCGCACAAGCGCAGCTGCGATCTGCACGGCCTGTGGATTGTCGCCGGCAATCGGTATCGCAAGTTTTGGATCAGGCCGGTTGGCCTCGCGCGCAAACACTATGTAGGACATGGTGTTGAATGCGCGGACGATGCGAACGCCCGGGAAATACTTCTGCGTCGTTACACCGATTCCGTTTTGTTCGACTTCGTCGGCAATGGCGCCATCACGCGTCGACACCGCGTTACAGGCGTCGAGCATCACTTTCCCCTTCATCTTCGCGGAATAGTCTTTGCCGATCTGTGGGATCGCTCCGTACGGGACTGCAATGAACAGTACGTCGCCGAACGTTACGGCTTCCTCCACCGTTCCCGCCTTGGCAAGGCTGCCAAGCTTGGCAATCATGTCCTTCAGCTCTTCAGGATGGCGCGACGAAAAAAATACCGAATGGCCTTTCTTGACCCACAGGCCGCCTATCGTTCCACCGATCTTGCCTGAGCCAATGACGCCGATTCGTGTCGGCGAACCACCTTGGGCACGCAACTGGGCCGGCTGTAAAATCGTGGCCATCGCAAGTAATCCGCCGGCGCCCAGCAGCGCGCGTCGGTCGACCGTTGTTGAGCTCTGTTCACGCATCTATCACTCCCGCATGATGATCGCTTTTGCATCTTTGCAGGGGATTGCGCCGGGGGCTTCTCACGGTTGCGTGAGGCCGACGCGGCACGCGTTCGCGCGGAGGCAGGGCGACAAGAAGTTTCATGTTCCNGCAGATGAGCCTTCAGTAGACCAACTGATCGTCTTGTAATNGAAACCCATTTCGATCGTTGGCTTGATGATTGCAAAATACGGAGAAATATCGAAGTCGCGCGGGCAANAAAGCGANCTGTCGCGAATGCGATAAATCTCCCGTCGCGCACTCGCGCTTTCGACGTGCTCGATAGCCGGCAATATCGGATAGCCAATGGCAGCGAANGCCTTTGCGATCAGCGCGGAACAGATAAGCTTCGTCGGATCGCCGGAACCCAGTGCGATCATGCGGCGCCGAAAACGCTGCGGTACAGGCAGTGGCACAAGATAGCGGCCCAGATCGACGATGTTCTTCAGATCGTACTGTAAGCCGATGCGTTCGATCGCGTAGTCGCAAACCGCCTGACAATCTTCGGGCGACAAGCCGACGGGGCGACAGATACGCGTGTGGTAATCAAAATAGGTCGACAGAGGGACCGAGATGATGCCGGCTTCCATGTTGGATTCCACCAGATCGTAAGGCTCTCCGCTTGATGTGGCCTGACCATCGATCGGCCCGACATAAAGCGCGGCATGCGACCACGTGGACTGAGTAAGATATTTGATGACGCCCGCGATATGCGTTCGGCCCTCGATCAAGAGGATGTCGCCAGGCTTGATCAATGCCTGCAGCGCCTTCGGATCCGCCGGCGTAAACGGCTCATAGCCTGAGGCAGGCTGTTGCAGATAGGAGGCGATATGCCGCCCGACGCGATCGAGCATCCATGCCATGGGCGAAATCCCAGCAGGTTAATCCGTGCGCAAGTCGAACAATATTTAGCGCGGGCAGGCAACACCGTCGGAGCACGTCAGCCACACAGTCAAGAGTTGGATGGAATGGCCTGCTTGAGGTTCCCGTAGAGACGAACGCCAGGGCCACTACCCCACAAGAGCCTACAAGAGCCCGCAGCGCCCCGACGTCTCTTTCTGCCGCTATTCAGCCGCTTCCATCTGCGGCCCGATCGCCTCGACTTTCGCTGCGCAGAATTTGAATTCCGGAATCTTCCCGAACGGATCGAGCACAGGATTGGTCAGAATATTGGCGGCAGCTTCCACATAAGCGAAGGGGATGAACACGACGCCATCAGGTATTGAATCATCCTGACGCGAGTTGAGTTCAACCGTTCCGCGACGGGTAGTCACGCGAACCATGTCGCCGGGTTTAATTCCAAGCTTCACGAACGTGCCGCGTGAAAGCGAAGCGACGGCCGTTGGCTCCAAGGCATCGAGAACGGTTGCGCGACGCGTCATGGCGCCCGTGTGCCAGTGTTCGAGCTGACGGCCGGTCGTGAGGATGAACGGATATTCGTGATCCGGCGTTTCGGCCGGCGGCTGTAGCTTGGCTGACACGAGTTTTGCGAAGCCGCCCGGACGCGGGAAGCCCTTGTCGAACACAACGTCGCGACCCGGCTTGTCGATCGCATCAGCGGGATAGGTCACTGCGCTTTCAGTTTCGACGCGCTCCCACGGGATGTTGTCGAGCGAGGGCATCAATGACGCCATTTCGGTGTAGATTTCGCTGGGGTGTTTGTAGTTCCAGTTGAGTCCAATACGGCGAGCAAGCTCCTGGGTGATCCACCAGTCGGGCCTGGCATCGCCCGGGAGCGGCAGTGCTTGCCGTCCCATCTGCACCTGCCGATTGGTATTCGTAACCGTGCCATCCTTCTCCGGCCAGGCTGAAGCCGGCAAGAAGACGTCGGCATATACGACGGTTTCCGTCAGGAAGAGATCCTGCACCACAAGGTGCTCTAAATGCGCGAGCGCCTCGCGCGCGTGGTTGAGATCGGGGTCCGACATCGCCGGATTTTCACCGAGGATGTACATGCCTTTGATCGTGTCCGCGTGGACCGCGTCCATGATCTCGACCACCGTGAGGCCCTTCTTTGGATCGAGCTTGGCGTTCCACACGTTCTCGACCTCGGCGCGGATCTCCGGATTTTCGACCGACCTGTAATCGGGGAAGAACATCGGAATGAGGCCGGCGTCTGATGCGCCCTGCACGTTATTCTGGCCGCGCAGCGGATGCAGGCCGGTGCCCGGCCGACCGATCTGGCCGGAGATGAGCGCGAGCGCGATCAGGCAGCGCGCATTGTCGGTGCCGTGCGTGTGCTGCGACACGCCCATCCCCCAGAAAATGATCGCGCTTTCTGCGCGTGCATAAGTGCGCGCCACCTCACGCAGAGTGTCGGCAGGGATGCCGCAGACCGGAGCCATCTCCTCTGGCGTGAAATCCTGGATGCTTTCGGAGAAAGGACCAAAACCTTCAACGTAAGTCTGGATATATTGCTGGTCGTAAAGCTTCTCGGTGACGATGACGTTGAGCATGGCGTTGAGCATCGCCACGTCGGCACCGTTCTTGAATTGCATCATGCGCCAGGCGTGTCGCTTGAGCGCCTGACCGCGCGGATCCATCACCACCAGCTTTGCACCGCGTTTGGCAGCCTGCTTGAAGAACGTTGCCGCAACCGGATGATTTTCGGTCGGATTGGCGCCGATGACGATGATGACATCGGAGTTCTTCACTTCGTTGAAGGTGGCCGACACGGCCCCCGAACCGACACCCTCCAGCAATGCCGCGACCGATGACGCGTGGCAAAGGCGCGTACAGTGGTCGACATTGTTGGTTCCGAAACCCGCTCGCACCAGTTTCTGGAACAGGTAGGCCTCTTCGTTCGAGCATTTCGCCGAACCAAAGCCAGCGAGCGCTTTCGGGCCGTCTCGATCGCGAATCTTCTTGAGGCCGGTGGCCGCCTTGTCGAGCGCCTCTTCCCAGGTCGCCTCACGGAAATGTGTCCACGGGTTCATCGGATCGATGAACTCGTGCGGCACCTTAGGCACGCCCTCCTTGCGAATCATCGGCTTGGTGAGCCTCTGGGGACTATGCACGTAGTCGAAGCCAAACCGACCCTTGACGCACAGCCTGTTCTGGTTCGCCGGGCCGTTTTTGCCAGTGACGTACAGAAGCTTGTCGTCCTTAATCTGGTAAGTGAGCTGACAGCCGACACCGCAATACGGGCACACGCTGTGCACTTCGCGGTCCGGATACTCTGTGCGCACGTTCTTGTCGTTGACGAGCGTTGACGGCATCAGCGCGCCGGTCGGACAGGCCTGCACGCATTCGCCACACGCCACGCAGGTCGACTGACCCATCGGATCGTCGAAATCGAAGACAATTTTTTCGCCATGACCGCGGCCAGCCATGCCAATGACGTCATTGACCTGCACTTCGCGGCANGCCCGGACGCAGAGATTGCATTGAATGCATGCATCGAGATTGACCGCCATTGCCGGGTGGCTGCGGTCGGAAGCCGGCATTTTTTNGCGCTCGGGAAAGCGGGCAACGTCGATGCCCATCCGATCGGCCCAACCCCAGAACTTCGATTGNGGATCGCGCGAAGTCGCGCGTTCNGGTTGGTCGGTGACCAGCAGCTCGAAGACCATCNGCCGCGCCGTTTTGGCACGGTCCGAAGTCGCTTTCACTTTCATGCCTTCGGTCGGCTTGCGGATGCAGCTTGCCGCCAGCACGCGCTCGCCTTCGATTTCCACCATACAGGCGCGGCAATTGCCGTCNGCGCGATAGCCNGGCTCCGGCAAGTAGCAAAGGTGCGGAATGTCGGTGCCGANGCGCTTTGCCACCTGCCAGATGGTTTCGCCGTCAAGCGCTTCAACCTCTTTGCCGTCNAGGATGAATTTTACCGATTTGGATTTGCCGTTGCCCGCACTCATCGCTCTTCGCCTTTCGCCGTCACCAGCTTCCCAATGGCTTGGTCAGTTCATCCGGAAAATATTTTAGCACGCACAAAAGCGGATTCGGCGCCGCCTGGCCGAGTCCGCATATGGACGCGTCCCGCATGGCCGTTGAAAGTTCTTCGAGAAGCTTCACATCCCATGGACCCTTGGCCATAAGCTTGGCCGCTTTTTCGGTCCCCACCCGGCAGGGGGTGCACTGGCCGCAGCTTTCATCCTCGAAGAATTTCATCAGATTCAACGCCGCAGCCTTGATGTCGTCCTTGTCGGAAAGAATTACAACCGCGTGCGAACCCACAAAACAACCGTACTTTTCGAGGGTTCCGAAATCGAGCGGAATATCCGCCATCGATGCCGGAAGAATGCCGCCAGAGGGACCCCCCGGGAGATAGGCCTTGAACGTATGGCCGTCTTGCATGCCGCCGCAGAACTCATCGATCAACTCGCGCATGGTGACGCCGGCAGGCGCCAGCTTCACGCCAGGATTCTTCACGCGACCTGAGACCGAAAAACTGCGAAAGCCCTTGCGGTCGTGACGGCCCTGCGACGTCATCCACTCCGCGCCTTTTTCGATGATGTTGCGGATCCAGAACATGGTCTCCACATTCTGTTCAAGTGTCGGTCGGCCGAACAAGCCAACCTGCGCAACGTAAGGCGGACGGTGCCGTGGTAGCCCGCGCTTGCCCTCGATCGACTCGATCATCGCCGACTCTTCGCCGCAGATATAGGCGCCTGCACCGCGCCGCAGATGCAGTCTGGTATGTGGCGTAAGCCCGGCCTCTTCGACCTTGGCAATTTCATCGGCGAGCATCAGGCGCAGCTCGGGGTATTCGTCGCGGAGATAGATGTATGTATCGCGCGCCTCGACAACCCAGGCAGCAATCAGCACGCCTTCAATAAAACGGTGCGGGTCGCGTTCGAGATAGTAGCGATCCTTGAAGGTGCCGGGTTCCCCCTCGTCGGCGTTCACGGCAAACATTCGCGGTGCCGGTTCAGCGCGCACCAGCGACCACTTGCGGCCGGTGGGAAAGCCGGCACCGCCGAGGCCGCGCAGGCCCGCATCGCTTACAATCTTGATCAGTTCGTCACGCGTGCGCTTGTCTTCGAGACAAGCTTTCAAAAGTGTGTAACCGCCAGCTTTTTGATATCCGGCAAAATCGGTATCCGGCTTCCACGCATGCGCATGGTCATTTTTTTTGACCGCGGTCGCGACTGTCTCGGGCGTCGACTCAAATGTTTGCAGATGACCGACGGCACAGACCGGTGCACGATCGCACCCGCCCATGCAGGGAGCGCGCACAACGCGAACGTCGCGTCCGAGTTTGCCAGGGAGTTCTTTCAGCAGTTTCTCGGCGCCGGCTATGGCACACGAGAGTGAATCGCATACGCGCACCGTGATCGGCGGGGGTGGCAATTCGCCTTCCTTCACGACATCGAAATGCGCGTAGAAGGTTGCGACTTCATATACCTCGGTCAGCGCCATCTTCATTTCCGAGGCCAGCGCGGCAAGGTGAGCCGCGGAGATGGAGCCGTATTGATCCTGGATCAGATGAAGGTGCTCGATGAGCAGGTCGCGTCGGCGCGGACGATCGGTCAGCAAAGCCCGCACTTCCACGAGTGCCTGCGGGTCGATCTGTCGGCCCTTTGGCGTACGGCGGGTTCGGCGACGCTCGCCAGGGGCGATCGTCTTTGGGGGGACTTGTTCCGTAATACTCATTTTGGTCCTCTAAACCCAGAAAAACGCCTCTGAATTAGGCTCGGCAAGCCCTCGGTACCGATCAACCGATAGAAGCCTTCTATCAAAAAGCACCGCCTTCTTGTATTTTCCGATTACCTTGACTTGAACCCCGTCATATGACGGCGGGTTCCGCGTTCATATGGGTGCAAAGGGAGCAGCCTTGCTCGAAAAGCTCGAATTTCTGCTCGCCTTGGCACGCGAAAAGCATTTCGGCAGGGCCGCCGAAGTCTGTGGCGTAACCCAGCCGACGTTGTCGGCCGGCGTGAAACAGCTGGAAGATACATTCGGCGTCCTGCTGGTGAACCGTGGTTCCCGGTTTCAGGGGTTCACGGCCGAAGGTGAGCGTGTGCTCGACTGGGCCCGGCGCATCGTTGGTGATACCAGGGCCATGCGTCAGGAGGTCCATGCTCTCAAGCACGGACTTGCCGGCAGGCTGCGTCTTGCGGCCATTCCGACCGCGCTTGCGATGGTGGAGACATTGACGACACCGTTTCGCGCACGGCACCCCGAGGTTCAATTCACGATTCTGTCGCGGACCTCGCTGGAGATTCTCGCGCATCTGGAGAATCTCGAAATCGATGCCGGTCTTACGTACCTCGACAACGAACCTCTCGGCCGCGTCACCGCCGTGCCGCTTTACAATGAGCGCTACCGCCTGCTGGTCGCTGCAGATGCTCCTCTTGGCGATCTTCACAGCGTGACATGGACCGAGGTCGCCCAGGTCCCGCTTTGTCTGCTCACCCCCGACATGCAGAACCGTCGCATCATCGAACGGCTGCTGCGTGACACCGGCATCACGCCGAGGATATCTCTCGAGTCTGACTCTATGATTCTTCTGTACTCGCATGTGCGCACCGGACGCTGGGCGAGCGTCATGCCGGCGCGGCTCGCTGCATCGCTTGGATTGACAGATGTNTTGCGCGCGATCCCGATCGTCGAACCGGAGGCAACTCATACCATCGGTCTGGTCGCACCAGCACGCGAGCCGATGACGACGCTGACCGCAGCACTCGTTGCAGAAGCACGACGCGTGGCGCCGCTGTTGTCCGATTAGTCGACCACGATTGACTTAGTCAAAAGTCTAACGCCCGCGAACAGAAATTAACCTCGCGCCCCCCAGAAAACGAAAAATTTTAGGAAATTTGAGCCGCGACAAATGAAAAGNGCCCGCGGCTGGCGGGCCCTTTTTGCCGTCTGCAATGTGGCAAGGTTTAGAACAANCCGACAATTTGCCCTTGCTTGTTGACGTCGATTGAATCGGCTGCCGGAACCTTCGGCAGACCCGGCATGGTCATGATTTCCCCGCAGATCGCGACAACGAACTCGGCGCCCGCAGAAAGGCGCACCTCACGCACCGCGATGGTGTGGTCAACGGGCGCTCCCTTGAGATCGGGGTTGGTTGAGAAGCTGTACTGGGTCTTGGCCATGCAGACCGGCAGTTTGCCAAATCCCATCTCCTCCCAGCTCCTGAGCTGATCCTTGACCGACTTGTCGGCGGTCGCATCATTCGCGCGGTAGATCTCCTTGGCGATCGTCCTCACTTTTTCGAATAACGGCATGTCATCCGGGTAGAGAAACTTGAGCTTGCCTTTGCCTTCGTCGATCACCTTCACGACGGCTTTGGCGACATCGGCTGCCCCCGCCCCGCCCATCGCCCAGTGATCCGCCATCAGTGCCTCGACCCCGAAAGCCTTGCACTTTTCCTTGACCAGCGCGATCTCGGCGTCGGAGTCGGCAGAAAAACGGTTGATCGACACCACGGCCGGCAGGCCGAATTTCTTCACGTTTTCCACGTGCCGTTGAAGGTTGGCCATGCCCGCTTCGAGGGCCTTGAGATTTTCGGACTTGAGGTCTTCTTTCTTGACACCGCCGTGCATCTTCAGGGCGCGGATGGTCGCAACTAGGACGACGCAATCGGGCGAAAGGCCCGCCTTGCGGCATTTGATGTCGAGGAATTTTTCGGCGCCGAGATCGGCTCCGAAGCCGGCTTCGGTCACCACGTAATCGGCAAGCTTGAGCGCCGTCGTCGTTGCGACGACCGAATTGCAGCCGTGCGCGATATTGGCGAAAGGGCCGCCGTGAATGAATGCGGGCGTCCCCTCGAGTGTCTGCACAAGGTTCGGCGCGATCGCCTCCTTGAGCAGCGCGGCCATCGCGCCGTTCGCCTTCAGATCGCGCGCGCGGATCGGTTTGCGATCGCGAGTATAGGCAACAATGATGTTGCCAAGACGCTCTTTCAGGTCGTCGAGATCCTTGGCCAGGCAGAAAATGGCCATGACTTCGGAAGCAACCGTGATGTCGAAACCGGCTTCGCGCGGGTAGCCATTGGCAACGCCGCCGAGCGAGCAGACGATCTCGCGTAGCGCGCGATCGTTCATGTCCAGCACACGACGCCAGGCGACGCGGCGAGAGTCGATCCCGAGCGCGTTGCCCCAATAGATGTGATTATCAATCAATGCGGAGAGAAGATTGTGCGCCGAAGTAATGGCGTGGAAGTCGCCGGTGAAGTGTAGGTTGATGTCCTCCATCGGCACCACTTGCGCATAGCCACCACCGGCCGCACCACCCTTCATGCCGAATGACGGACCAAGGCTCGGCTCACGCAGGCACAGCATCGCCTTCTTGCCGATGTGATTGAGCGCATCGGTCAAGCCCACCGTCGTGGTCGTCTTGCCCTCGCCCGCCGGCGTTGGCGAGATCGCTGACACCAGGATCAGCTTGCCACTTTTCTTGCCCTGCAGTGATTTGACGTAGTCCATCGAAACCTTGGCCTTGTAGTGGCCGTAAGGTTCGAGATTCTCCGGAGCAATGCCGAGCTTCTCTTTTGCAATGTCGAGGATCGGACGCTTCTTCGCGGACTGCGAAATTTCAATGTCGGACTTAGGGCTTTGATGCTGCGAGGCGGGCATGGGATTGATCCAATATGCGGGTTATGTGACTCGACGAAGTGAGATCTTCCAATTCTGATTGGAGCACGACGTTCGCTGCGCGGGATGTTCGATGCGGTCGGGAGCTAAATCAGGCGAGAATTGCTCCCTTGACGAGTTTGGCAGTGGAGATGAATTCGGAAGCGTCGATCTTCTTGCCTCCGTCGGGCTGAACACGCGTGACCTTGAAGCGGCCGTCGGCGCAAACCACCGCAAATCCGTCGGAGTCGACGGAAACGACCTCGCCAAGCTTCCCGCCGATGCCCTTCGGATCCTTGGCCGGTAGAGGCTTGGCGTCGAAGATC
>AF_2010_repII_A1DRAFT_10000017_pt1 | contig 23595 bp, 21 predicted proteins | sample AmaForreplicIIA1_FD_9195 | JGI IMG/M metagenome (IMG submission 9195)
CTCGTCGCTGCGCCGGTGCGCATCACGTACGCCGCTGCTTTGATATCTGCCGGCGCTCAACTCCTGATGACGCTCACGGTGGTTGCGTTGCAGTCGCCGCCGNCATGTTGGTTGCGCTCCGTGCGCAACCANGGCGAGCTGATTGCCTTTCGNTGCCGGGCCCTTATCCGCCTCGCAGCAATCATCTTTTGGGTCGCCATTTGCCTAAGCGTTGTTGGCGTTCTTGGCGATATCTCGGCCGCCGGAGCAAATTTTCTACAACTGCGCTGGACGGTGGGAGCGGCGGAGATTTCCATCCAGGCCGTGGCGGTTTTCTTGGCAGTGCTCCTTAGCGCCGTTATCTTTTCACAAATGCTCCGCTTTGTGTTAACCGAGGAGATCTTGCCGCGCATCCGTTTGCGTCGCGGGGTGCCGGGGGCTGTGGATGTCCTGTCGCGCTATGGAATTTTGCTGCTGGGCCTTTTCATCGCTTTGGCTGCCGCAGGGGTGGATTTGAGCAAAGTGACGCTTTTGGTGAGCGCCGTGGGCGTTGGCATAGGGTTTGGTTTGCAAAACGTGGTGAACAACTTCGTCTCGGGTCTTATTCTCGTTTTTGAGCACCCTGTGCAAGTAGGGGATTTTCTCGAAGTTGGAACTGTTTCTGGGGAAGTTCGAAAAATGGGTTTCCGCTCCAGCGTGCTACGCACGCCGGATGGCGCCGATGTCGTTATTCCCAACGGCGAGCTTGTTGGGGCAAAATTTACAAACTGGTCCCTTACTGATCGACTCCGAAGGATTAACATTTCTGTAAGTGCCGCCTATGGCACCGATCCCAATCGGGTCATAGATATCCTGCTTGAGATTGCTCGAAAACATCCGGCGGTCTTGGCGGAACCGGAACCGTTGGCCGTATTCGATCGCTTCGGCGACAGCGCGCTTAATTTTACGCTGCTCTGCTGGTCTCTTGTCGACCGGGTTTTCCTTGTTCGGAGCGAACTCACGATAGCGATTAATAACGCTTTTAGAGAAGCAGGCATTGAAATCCCATTCCCGCAACAAGAGGTGCATGTCCACTGGTCCGGCGGGCCCGGCGCCGCAGCCGAGCCAGCTGAACCGTCGCACGACTTGGCACAAAGCAAACGTGTAGAGGGGATCCTCCTTGTTTCGGGGAAGGGCGCTCGTGGCAAGAAATGAAAATGGAGCGGACCAAAATTAATCCATGGTCAAGTCCTTAAAGGAAGATGCCAAACGCAAGAACAAAGATTGACGGTGCCGTAGCGTTCTCGTTTGCCGGCCGGGTCAAGGTAGTAAGCACCGCTTTACCTTGCTTGGCTCTCCACCGTTTCGCCCTCACGCTAGAATCATGCCAGTATCTTTTTTTCTTCTGCACGGGCTTGATGAATTTTCTCGCTCGCTTCCCAGTCGGCGCCATTCATTACGCACTCCTTCCAGCGCCGCGGGCAACTTTGGGAAAACAACTATCGTTGAAAAAAATGAATACAAGAGACACTGTGGAAATGACAAGGCCATTTTTTCCTGACCACTGAGGGCCAAAAGGGGAGACGGGCTAAGGGATCCCCGCTGCAAAAGGATTCGAAGAGGTCTTTCGGTTTGGCTTTGGTCTCGGAAAACTCGTAATCCTCAATTTCTGTGGTAGGACTTATCGTGTGCTATAGAAACCGACCCAAGTCTATCACAGCTTAGAAATTTTTCCTGGTTCATCAAGCGAATACGAGGGCGCGTTAGACTGGGCATCGACTTTTGCACGCCTCGTTTGGATTGAACTGCGTCGTTTCAGATCAAGGTCAGAATGGAACATCGGTCCACTACCACTACACTTGTATTCGTGCTTCATATTCGAATAGCATAATTCAGATATGACGCAGGATGGGGAATTGTTAGCTTTTCGTGCGTTTAGAAAAACGATATGAAGCCCCCGCCGGAGCAGCAAGCGATCCGCGAGAAATGTTATCATCCGTCTGGAACGTTCGTAGAATTTCCCCTCGAAGACGTCGAAGCCTCGATTCCGGAGCGGTTTGAAAAGATCGTGAGGTTGTACCCTGACCGGATTGCCGTGAAATCGATGCACGAGCAGCTCACTTACTCGGAACTGAACGATGCTGCTAATAGAATAGCGAGGGTCATTCTAACTCGCTGCGGAGAAGGCCAGGAACCGGTCGGATTACTTTTTCCGAAGGGTGCCCCGTTTGTGATCGCCCTGCTTGGGCTTTTAAAGGCTGGGAAGATCAGTGTGCCGATGGATCCGGAGTTGCCTCCGGGCCAGCTGGCGCTCATGTTCGAGGACATGCAAGCTCGTCTTCTGGTCACCGATCACGAAAGTTTCGCGTTGGCTAACAGCTTGGCTGGCCCTGACCAGTGCCTCAATATCGTTGAGTTGAAAACGAACCGCGCTGAAGAGAATCCGCACCTCTTGCTTTCACCGGATGCTTTCGCCTGCTTATTTTACACTTCTGGGTCGACCGGTTCTCCCAAGGGCGTGATTGAGAACCATCGCAATCTACTGCACGGCACTATGAGAGACACCAACGACTATCATATCTGCGCCGACGACAAAGTGATGTTCGCTACCTCCGGAAGAGATATCTTTCGTGCCCTGCTCAATGGCGCCGCCGTCTTTCCGATGGATATCCGGCAAGAAGGCTTTACCGGTTTGAGCCGCCGACTCATGGAACAAGAGATCACAATTTACAATTCCGCGACGTCGGTCTTTCGCAACTTTGCGGGCACATTAGCCGGCTATGAGCGATTTCCCCATCCGCGTTTGATCATGACCGGTGGTGAGATGGTATACAGGAGCGATTTCGAGCTTTATCAAAAACACTTCCCCGATGATGGGTGTGTTTTTGTCAACCGGTACGGTCCCAACGAAGCGGGTGCAGTCGTCAGTCAATATGTGATGGATAAATCAACCGTNATCACGAGTAGCGCGGTTCCAATCGGCTATGCGGTTACAGGAAAAGAAATTCAACTTCTCGATGAAGGTGGCAATCCGGCTGATGTTGGCCAGCCCGGCGAAATCGTCGTGACAAGCCGCTATCTGTCTCCTGGATGCTGGCACCAGCCGGACCGTTCCCGCGAAGCCTTTCGGGTTTCGTCGTCAGACAACAAGAGCCGTGTCTACCATACCGGTGACGTGGGAATGATGGGTTCTGATAGCTGCCTCATGTATTTAGGACGCAAAGACTCTCAGGTTAAAATTAGAGGCAACAGAGTGCAGATGACCGCAGTTGAGACGGTTCTCCTAAATCTGGACAACATAAGAGAAGCAGCGGTTGTTGCCTTTGAGGACGACACCGGTGACAAGCGTCTGGTAGCTTACATAGTTGCGCGGACCCATCCGGCGCCAACATCGAGCGAGCTACGGGAATCACTTAAGGCAGTAATTTCCGACTTCATGATCCCGTCTGCGTTTGTGTTTCTAGACAAGCTGCCGGTTACAGGTACTGGCAAAGTGGACCGACGAGCACTTACTGCTCCTAGTAAGGACAGGCCGCAACTTAGTGTTTCCTACGTTGCTCCCAGAAATGTGTTCGAAGAGAAGCTGGCTGCGATATGGGCCGAGGTCTTGGGCTTGGTTAAGGTGGGAGTTCTCGATAACTTTTTCCACTTAGGCGGTCATTCGCTAGCGGCATCGCGAGTCGTTGCCCGGGTGGTTCAATTGTTTACGCTCGACTTGCCGGTCAAGGCGCTATACGAATCTCCCACGGTGGTCGATATGGCACGGGTGATCTTGGAGAATCAATCACAGCGGGCTAACCAAACGGACCTAGAACGTCTGTTGAGTGACATTGAGACGATATCGGAGGAAGAAGCACAGCGGCGCGTGGAGGAAATTAATTCGACAATCGCCAAAAAGTAGATTGCCGTTCCTCGCCCCAGTTCGTGTGAGCGATTCTCCGAGAGATTAGACGTAGATCCGCGCTAGAGGTGACAGAAATTGGATTAGTATTGGTAATAGGGCCATCTTCCCCATCTGCACGTGAGATTGAACTTATTGATTATTAATCTAATCCAGATGAACGAATCAATGCTCGCCATGGTGTGCCGAAATTGTGCCGTAAGTGGAGAGGACAGGCGGCTACTACTACCGAATCAGGAGAAAGAAAATATTCGGGCTTTTCGTAGCAAGGAACCCGTAGTCACAGCCGGGAAAGAAGTGCGATTCTAGCGCTCCCAATTGAGTCAGGACCTCCTTCCGGATCGTTTCTCAATTGAAAGACTCCTCGTTCGAAGATTGGGTTATGAGACTGTCAGCTCGCGCGTCAAACGCACCGATCCCTGGCGACGTACAGAGCCACGAATAGCATCAAAAATTCCGAAGGACCACGGAAAGGAAATGACATGACCGGACTTTGACATAGCGCTGCGGGTTCTTGGGGAAGGGGCTAAGGTATCCCCGCGCAAAGGGGACGCGCTGTTTGGTCTGAACCGAAACCGTTTCGGTTTTTTTTGTGGGAATAGAGAGACTTGCTTTAAGCGCCGTTACTTTGGTGATTATCGTCGTCGGGAATTTAGAGTTGAGTTGACGATTCAAATCATTTCGGTTGCGTCGGTTTGATTTTGGTTTGATCGACGTTAGCCTTTGGGAGCATTTAACCGATTTTGCGGTTCTTGAGGCCCCTGATTTTATACACACTTAGCACTTGCCAATCATTGCTAGCACTGGCACCACCGGGTTCAAATCCCGGCCCCGCAACCAAAACCAAAGGGGTCACTGTGACCCCTTTTTTTGTTTTGTCTTCGCCTGGAGCGTTTATCTTGATCCCGCAATAATATTCGCCATCCCCTAGCGTCAAATGATCAAGCGCTTGGTTACGGGCGGCATTTTTTGTACGATAAAAGGCGTGGGAAAGAACCATTCGAAAACAAACCGTATTCGGTCAACGGTGCGTGTTGGCCTTGCAGTCTTTTTCCTCTTAATTGTCGTTCCCTTTGCGACCATTGAGGCGGCAAGTTACACGGACAAACAGCTCGAAGCGCTCGCCACCCGCGTAGGCCAAATATTTTGGATCGTCTCGGTGGATAGTCGCACGCCAAATTTTCTTTCCACACCGGCAGCCAATGCATCGTCGTTTCCGGCTCCCGCTAATGAGTCCTTTGAAATCACCGAACTAGTAGGCTGGAAGGCCAAAAATCCCTACTACAAAGTCAGATTTGAATCAGGCAAGGAAGGTTACATCAGTCCCGAAACGTTTCACGAAGAGTTCAATATGACCATTTTGACTGTGGAGCCGCAGGCTGACGCAAAGAAAAAAGCGGCCCAGGCGGAGGAGGACAACAAGCAACGTATTGCGTGGATTCAATCTCAGCCGTGGTCAGATGCCGTGAAACAGGAAGCAATAAACGGCCGGGCCGTGCCCGGAATGACCATGGGAGAAGTCAAGAGAGTTGTGGGCAATCCGGCGCGCATAACAAAATCCAAGACCGGACAAAACAATTTCGAGGAGCATTGGATCTACGCCAACGGTTCCGAGCTTATCTTCCACAGTGGCCTGCTCATTCGCATCGCTTCCAGGGAAAAGAAAGAGCCATAGTGTTATGATGGGAGGAAATCAAAATGCCAGCGGCAACTAGAACATCAGTATGTCTGCTGGGGTTTTTCCTGCTCACGCGCTCCCTTACCCTGGGCGCGGACCTGTTTTCAATGGACGGACGCGACGGGAGTCATTCATTTCACCGACAGTTTCAACTCCGTTGCCGAATCCTTGCGCCATTCGCCGAGCCTTATTATAAGAACAGGCTTTTTTTCACCGGCACCGCCGTCAGCGGTCAAGCAGTTATCCATCGAGCAACCGGCGGCAATAATGCCTGAACCAGCCCACGATTCTCAGCTCATCGCCAACAATTCTGGGCCTACGCTTGCGCCCGACGCACCGCAAGAAACCATTGTGGTAGTCAACTCCATCACACAACGGCCAATAAAACCTCTGTGGGTAGTAGCTGTAACCATGTCTCCCACCATCGCTTCAATTCAATGATCCGCGACATGTACGCAACGTCCCTTCGGCGCTGGCATTACACCGGTTTCTCCACTTCGATTTTCGGTGGACAGAGAAGCCGGCGCTAGCGGGTTGGCCCTGGGTTCTTACCGGTATTTGTCCGAAAAAAGGCAAGAATCGATGCTAACCAGAGACCGGTAGGCTACTAGCCTATCAGCCATTCGCGGCAGCTTTTGCACCAATGCCAGAACCGCTAACCCGACGAGTAAAGGCACGCAAGGATTTGTTATGAATAAGAAAAGTCGCGGTTCCGGCGATATTTGCGGAACCACGGAATCAACAGAGCCCCGGCAATGAAACCACCGATGTGAGCGCCGTAGGCTACGCCGCCGCCAGTTGCAGTGACTGGCACAAGGCCNTGACTGAGAACCTGCCAGCCAATCCATACCACGAGGAAGAGCCATGCCGGAATATACATTACNGTAAAAAAGACAAACAGCGGCACTAATGTCTTGATTCGAGCATGGGGATGCAGNACCAGATAAGCGCCGAGAATTCCTGACACAGCTCCGGAGGCGCCTATGGTTGGGATGNTTGAGCCGGGTTGGATGGCGATGTGTGCGCCGGCGGCAATAACCCCCGTAAGCAAATAGAAAANGACGAAACGAAGATGGCCCATNCTGTCTTCAACGTTATTGCCGAAAATCCAGAGATAAAGCATGTTGCCGATGATGTGTAACCAACCGCCGTGGAGAAACATTGACGTGAATGCCCTGTAGTATTCACCCAAATACAGGCCGTGGGTCATGGCCGCGGGAACTACGCCGAACTGATAGATCAATGCCTCCTCTAGCCGCGGATCGCCGACCAGCAGTGAGAGCTGGTACAGAAAGACCGCGATGTTCGTGGCGATAATGGCGATGGTCGCGACAGGCCGCAGAAATGTCGGGTTCTCGTCGCTAAGGGGAATCACGGTTTATTGCCCTCTTTTGTGAAAAGCAATTAGGCTCGGCGCAAAAAACGTATGACATCTCACTAACGATATTTATAGCGGTCAACCAGCATGTTTTATAGTGCCTGACCCTGCAATTTTAGCCCTTTCAGCTGGTAAGTTTCGTGACGTTTTTTTGTGACCGGTTGTCAAAATACCAAAAAACAGGTACAACATGGCGATTTTAGGCGGAGGTTTTTAATCCAGTTGGCTCTTCGCATAACAAAAGCCAGAAGAATTAACGAGTTACCACCGTATCTTTTCGCGGAGATTGACCGGCGAAAGCGCGCAGCTTTGGCCCGGGGGGTGGATCTAATCGACCTTGGGATCGGCGATCCCGACATTCCTACACCATCGAGTATCGTGGAGAAACTGTTTGAAAGTGCAAGTAAACCGGTGAATCACCGCTACCCTAACAGCTCGGGTATGCCGGAGTTTCGCGACGCCGTTGCCGGATGGTACAAGCAACGGTTCAACGTCTCGTTAGATCCCGGGAAAGAAGTCGTTTCTCTTATTGGATCTAAGGAGGGCATTGGCAACATGGCCGTGGCCTTCGTCGACCCTGGGGATATCGTCCTGGTATCCAGTCCGTGCTACCCAGTTTATCACATCGGCACGAGTTTTAGTGGCGGGAAGAACTACTTTCTCTCTCTGAAAAAGGAAAATCATTTTCTTCCCGATCTCGAGTCGATCCCTTCCGATATCGCGAAGCAGGCAAAAATACTGTGGATCAACTATCCGAACAATCCCACGGCCGCAGTGGCGGACAAAGATTTTTTCCAGCGCGTAATCGACTTCGCCAATCGCTATAACGTGATCGTCTGCCACGACGCCGCTTATACCGAGATGGGATACGATGGCTACCGGCCGATGAGCTTTCTGGAAGTCCCTGGGGCAAGGGAGGTCGGTATAGAGTTTCATTCGCTATCCAAGACATTCAACATGACCGGATGGCGCATCGGTATGGCGGTCGGCAATGCCGAACTGGTAAGTGGTTTGGCACAGGCCAAATCCAACTTGGACTCCGGCATCTTTCAGGCGATCCAGGAAGCGGGCATTGAGGCTTTGAAGCTCGGCGACAAGATCGTCGAGCCATCGCGTAAAATCTATCAAGAGCGTCGCGATATTCTTGTCGACGGTTTGCGCGCCGTCGGACTTGAATGCGAGAAACCCCGCGCCACGTTCTATGTCTGGGTGGCGGTCCCCAAAGGTCTTTCTTCGGCTGAATTTACCACCAAACTACTGGATGAAGCCGGAGTGGTGACCACCCCGGGGAACGGCTTCGGCGACGCCGGGGAAGGCTACGTCCGCTTTACCGTGTGTGTCGACAAAACACGACTAAAGGAGGTTGCGGAAAGGATCCGACAAATCAAGCTTTAGGGATACTTTCCATCGAGGGTCGCAATGGCAAATGCTGTGGCCCATCAGGTCTACATCGGTGTAGGTTCCAACGTCGGCAACAAGAAGGAAAACTTCTTGGAGGCGTTAAGCCGTTTGGCCAAGCTACCCGACACGAGGATCATCAAAGAATCATCGCTCTACAGTAGCGAGCCCCTAGGGGATTCGAAGGATTGGTATGTCAACGGCGCCATCGAGATTGAAACTAAGTTTAAACCCGAGATGTTGCTCAAGAAGTTCAAAAACATCGAGCGCGCCATGGGGCGGAAGAAGGTCAAGAAGCGCTGGGGAGCCCGGATCATTGATCTGGACATCTTACTGTTTGACGCGCAGGTCGTGAAAAAGAAAACGTTACGCATTCCTCATCCTGAAATGCCGAATCGCAAATTTGTTTTGGTACCCCTGAGTGAGATCGCGCCCCAGGTCATTCATCCCGAGCTCGGAGTAACCATTTCCGAGCTGCTGATCAATGTTAAGGACGACAAAAAGGTCCATCTGTTTCACTCCTAGCTCCGATGATTCACGATTAGAGTAAAAACTATGACACTCTGTCGATCGAGACTTGAGCCGACTAGCAACCGTAGGTCAAACGTTCCAGTCGTTTAAAACGTTCTAGCCCCGACCCGGATCGAGTCCGGGGCAGGCTCTCTGTCCTTCCCCGCGGACGCGGGGTAGGATGGAGGAGAGGGTTTGAACGATTGGAACTTTTGAACGAATTGAACACCTTAGCGATAGGCTTACGGAGCTCACCCTTTGCCGCTCCGCTTCTTATTCTTTCTCCTGCTCGGTTACATCATCGTTTCAGCGCTCCGGGCGTATTTAATGGGTCGCAAGACCGGTTCCTCGCGCCGCCGCAGCGCCGCGGCGAAGACGGAGGAAATGGTTCTAGACCCGCAATGTCAGAGCTATGTGCCGAAGGGTGAGGCGATTTACCAAGGGGGAAACTATTTCTGCAGCCGTGAATGCGCCAGGCTTTTCCTATCCCGCTAGCGCGCGCAAGATTTTATCTTGCACGCCATCAAAAGCACCATTCGACATCACCAGAACGATATCCCCAGGCGCTGTATCTCGAGCGATCAACGCCGCGATGTCCTGGCTCTTTTCGACGACCTGGGCGCGGGCATTGTTCCCTAACCGATTAATTTCCTGCGCCACGGTCGCAACCGACATCCGCTCTGGTTCGGGAACCTTTTCCGGCTGATACAGCCCGGCCACAACCACGCGGTCCGCCAGCGCCAGGGACTCGGCAAATTCTCGCTCGAAGATGCTTCGTCTACTGGTATTGCTGCGCGGCTCGAAGAGCGCCCATAACCTGCGGCCCGGGTAGGCTTGTTTGACGGCGTCGATGGTGGCTCGAACGGCGGTCGGATGATGGGCAAAGTCGTCGATGACCAGAACTCCCCGCTGCTCGCCTCTTAACTCTTGCCGTCTTTTCACTCCCGCAAAGGTCGCGAAGCCGTCGAGCAGTTTGGCCCGCTCTATGCCCATCGCTCTGGCCATTGCATAAACCGCCAACGCGTTTTTTATATTGTGGTGACCGATCACTCCGGCCTCAACCCGGCCTTCCGAGTGTCCGCGATAGCAAGGCTCGAAGAAACTTTTTCCCGCGCGCATCTCAACATTAGCGATGGTCCAGTCAGCTCCGTTCCCATCACCGTAAACAATCACACCACTGGGCGTCTGCGCCGCGACTTCCATGGCCGCGGGATAGTCATTGCAGACCAGCAGACAGCCGTCTTGTGGAATGATTTCCATCAGTCGCCGAAACGAAGCCTTCACATGATCAAGATCCCGATAGATATCCGCATGATCAAATTCCACGCTGGTCAGTATGACCCGGCGCGGACGGTAGTGTAGAAACTTCGGCCCTTTATCAAAGAAGGCGGTATCGTATTCATCGCCTTCGATAACGACATGATTGCCTTTCCCTGAACCCCAACCACTGCCGAAATTGAGGGGTACGCCGCCAACGAAAAAGCCTGGATCCAAGCCCGCGCCCGTGAGCACCCAGGCGGCGAGCGCCGTGGTGGTAGTTTTCCCATGAGTGCCCGCGACCACGAGCGACTCGCGCTGGCCAATGAGAAACATTCCCAGCGCCTGCGGAAACGAAATGAACGGTATTTCTCGATTGAGCACGACCTGCGATTCTGCGTTGTCCCGCGAGATGGCGTTTCCGATAATCACGACGTCTGGGCGAACGGAAAAATGTTCGGCGCTAAAACCTGGCAGAACTTCAATGCCGATATCCGCCAAGTAGGTGCTCATCGGCGGGTAAACATTCTGGTCCGACCCGGTGACGCGATAGCCCTGCGCCTGAAGCAGTCCGGCCAGCGATGCCATGCCGACTCCGCAAATGGCGATCATATGAATATGGCTGCCAGGGTGCGGACGTTCGTTCATGGGAAGAGAGCTTTCATGATCAGGTCATGTATGTGCGGCCGGAAGTCGCGGATCTTTTCATTTTTCCGCGACGGATGAACCCGGTTGGTAAGCAAAATAATGTGGCAAAGCTTGTCCAGATCCCACCAGACCGAAGCGCCCGTGAAACCCAGATGCCCCACGGATCGAGCCGAGAAGTAGCTCCCGCTGGCTGATTTGGCTGCTGCAGGCGTATCCCAGCCTAACGCAAAGGTGGAGTTCTTTACCGATTCATCTTTGGCGAGAAATTCCTTGACCAACGCCTGGGACAGGAAACTGTCTTTTCCCAGAAGGCAGCGCTGCAGCCGGCCGAGCAGGTAATGAATGTCTCGTGCCGAGGAGAAGATGCCCGCGTGGCCGGCGACACCTCCCATCGCATAAGCATTGTCATCGTGCACCTCGCCGCAAAGTATTTTTTTTCGCCACGGACAGTTTTCCGTGGGTGCAATCATATCTTCCACCGGTTGCAAGCGCTTGGTTCTGAGCTGGGTCAAATCCACGAACGCGGTGGAGCGCAAGCCCAATGGCCTGAAGATGCGTTCTTGACAGAAACGGTCCAACGTCCGCCCAGTAATAACTTCCACAACCTCACCGAGAAGAATAAAACCAAGATCACTGTACAGTCCTTGAGCGCCGGCTGAGCTGACCGGCTTTTCGCGATGAATTTGTTCCAGGACAAAATTCTTTGCCGCCCGGCTAACGACAAAGTTAATCCTGCCCGCCTTTTCAAGCTTGATAATCTCCTCGTAATAAGGTTTCCAGGCGGGTAGGCCTGAGGAATGATTCAGTAGATGGCGAAAGGTCACAGAATGCTTGCCGAAGACACCGAAGGTGGGAATAAAACGAGTCACATGGTCGTCGAGATTAATTTTTCTCTCGCGCACCAGCATCATGATCGCAACCGTTGTCGCCAAGGGCTTGGTCAGTGAAGCGAGATCGAAGATCGTATTTCCCCGCAGCGCCGTCTTTTCAGGAATCAAGGAGCGATAACCAAAGGCCTCCTCATAGACGACTTCCTCATCCTTGCTGACCAGCACGACTGCGCCGGGGAAGACTCCCTGGGCAACAGCCTCCCGAAAACCATTTTCAACAGAATGAAAATCCATGATCGGATATGGTGAGTGGTTGACCCGTTAATACTTCGCTTCAGACATTGGCTTAATCCCGCGCTGGGCTTGAAGATTGTTAGCAAACCCAGCAGAAGAGACATCGCTCTTATGCCACGGGAGATTCGGTAAGTGAAAGTGTTCCCGCTTGACCGTTGAGCGCCATCTTCACGCCAAAGGGAAGCGCGAGATTCTCTTGCCCATGACCAGCGGCCATTCCCATGACCACCGGATAAGGGGCGTCAGCAAAAAGTTCGCCGATTACCTGCCGGACATCCCTCGTGCCCTCCCCATCACACCGTGTAAAATCGCCAAATACTACTCCGCTCAAACGGTCCAACTTACCAGCCATTTTAAGATGCGTTAACATCCGCTCGATTCGGTAGGGTTTTTCGTCGGTGTCTTCTAAGAAGAGCAGCTTACCCGTAGTATCCACTTCATAGGGCGTTCCGAGGGTGGTCACCAACAGTGATAAACATCCTCCGACCATCTCTGCCTCGATCACTCCGGGCCGGATAATTTCACCCAACTCAACTTTCCACTCTGTCGTTTCTCCGGTCAGCAAACCCCAGAAATGCTCTTTGGCGCGCGCGCTCAATCCGTGCGCAATATCCATCGCCACCATAGGCGCGTGAAAGGTCACCATGTGGAACTTTTGCAAGAACCAGTTGAGCAGCACCGTGATGTCGCTGTAACCAACAAAAATTTTTGGCTTGAGTTCGTTTCTCATATGCGGCAAAAGTTGCATCGATCCAAAGCCGCCGCGGGCACAAAAAATAGCGTCGATGTCTGAGCGTTGAAAGAAGTTTACCAGATCGTCCGCCCGCGCTCGTTCGTCTCCCGCTAGATACCCCTTGCGACGGTATACGTTGGGCCCCAGTTCGACCGAAAAACCTTCCTTGCTAACCGCCTCCATACCCTCCTCGACGGCAGCTGGATCAACGCAACCCGCCGGCGCCACAATACCGATTCTTCCCCCCGGCTTTAAGCGCGCTGGTTTATAAACAGGCATGAGACTTTTCCACAACTTCGGTTATGCACTGCGGCTACGCATCATTCGGTCCTGTGGATAACTGCTTTCCTCGAACCGCATCTTTCGCGCACGCGTTTCAATAGAAGTGACATATTGCCAAAAAGGTCTTGGATGCACAAGTTTTCTTACCCCGGCGCTGGTTTCTAGCCCGCAAGGCGTGTTGACTTACCCCCCGGGGGTCGATACAAAAAACAATAAAACAAGAGCATGTTGAGCGAGTTGTTACTGGCTCTTAGCAATTTATCCACAACCTTTTCCACCATCGATGAAGATTAAGCGGGAGCAACTGGATCGGCTTGCAACCATGTTGCTGGCCGCTTACCGAGCAAAGGCTCTAATCAGCGCCGGGAGCCAGGAGCCTGAAATTAAGGCCAAGATCATGGAAATCATCAATCAAAACTTTGCCGAGGAGGAAGCTCTGGAAGAAGAAGCTCGTCGAATGCTTTCTACCTACGCCAAGGTCGCCAAGGATATGGATCCTTACAAGATGTTTCTTCTGGCCAAACAGAAACTCGCTGCCAAGAAGGGGTTTATTTTGTGAACCGTCTGTCGGAAAGCCGAGTCTCGCATTTGGCCCATCTCGTGATCGATGGGATCCGGAAAAGCGGGCTGGCGCGCCTCCCGAATGAGGGCCGCGCACTTACGGAAACGAAACAAGTTCTGCACGACTTCTTTCAAGGGGAAGATCACATCGACGAAATCGTGCGCCAGAAAATCCAATCCCTATCTCGCCACGTTCCGCCTGGAAGCCGGGAGTGGGATGTCCTTTACCGCAAATATTTCGAAGAAGAAACACGAAAACACAGGAAGTAAGCTTTGTGTTGACATTTGACTTTTGCGAAATTCTTAATTAAGAGTGATGGATTGCAGGATATTTTCCGCAGTTAACTCTTGACATTGAGCATTTGATGTTTAATTTTTTTCCGTTTTTTGGACTTTTTAACTGAAACCACGCGCCGAACCGAAAAATAAATCCCTTTTTAAAATCAATTATTTGGGTCTAATTCTGGAAAGGAGAAAGAAGTGAAGATTACGCCTTTGCAAGATCGAGTCATCGTGAAACGAATTGAGGAAGAGGAGAAAAGCAGGGGGGGCATCATTATTCCTGACACGGCCAAAGAAAAACCGCAGGAGGGAAAGGTGATCGCCGTCGGCAAGGGAAAATTGAACGAGGACGGTAAAGTTATCCCGCTCGAGGTTAAAGTCAACGATCGCATACTTTTTGGCAAGTATTCAGGCACTGAAATCAATATCGACGGCGAAGAACATCTGATCATGCGCGAGGATGATATCCTCGGCGTTATCGAGAAGTAATTCTTAAGAGAACACTAGGAGGAAAGAAGATGGCAGCCAAAATAGTTAAATTTGATCGCGACGCGCGCGACGCGATTCTCAGAGGGGTGAATGTCCTGGCCGATGCGGTCACCGTCACCTTAGGGCCCAGGGGTAGGAACGTGGTGTTGGACAAGTCCTTCGGGGCGCCGAATGTAACCAAGGATGGCGTCACGGTGGCCAAAGAAGTGGAGCTGGAAGATAAGTTCGAAAATATGGGCGCCCAAATGGTCAAGGAAGTCGCAGCAAGACTTCCGACGTTGCAGGCGACGGCACTACCACGGCGACGGTTCTGGCGCGCCAAATATTCGCCGAAGGGGTCAAACTCGTGGCCGCGGGCCATGATCCAATGTCGCTCAAACGAGGCATCGACAAGGCCGTCGAAGCCCTCACTGGTGCGCTCAAAGACCTTTCCAAGCCCACCAAAGATCCAAAAGAGATCGCCCAGGTCGGCACCATCGCGGCCAATAACGATTCCACCATCGGCGATGTTATTGCCGAAGCGATGAACAAAGTAGGTAAAGAAGGGGTCATTACCGTAGAAGAAGCAAAGGGCCTCGATACGACCCTCGATGTCGTCGAAGGGATGCAGTTCGACCGCGGTTATCTATCTCCCTATTTTGTCACCGACCCGGAAAGAATGGAATGCGTGCTGCAAGATGCTTACCTGCTGATCCACGAAAAAAAGATCAGCACCATGAAAGACATCCTGCCGATTCTCGAGCAAATCGCGAAATCAGGCAAACCTTTCATTATCATCGCCGAAGATGTCGAAGGCGAAGCCCTGGCCACCCTCGTGGTCAATAAGATCCGCGGCACACTACAATGTGTGGCCGTTAAAGCCCCCGGCTTCGGCGACCGGCGCAAAGCAATGCTAGAAGACATTGCGATTCTTACCGGCGGCAAACTCATCGCCGAAGAGTTGGGCATCAAGCTCGACAACATCGCGCTCCAAGATCTGGGACGGGCCAAGAGAATTGTCGTCGACAAAGACAACACCACGATCGTTGACGGTGCGGGCAAGAAATCGGATCTCGAGGGACGCATCAAACAGATCCGTGCGCAAATTGATGAGACCACCTCTGATTATGATCGTGAAAAGCTGCAAGAAAGACTGGCGAAACTCATTGGCGGCGTAGCCGTGATCAACGTCGGAGCGGCCACGGAAGTCGAAATGAAGGAGAAAAAGGCGCGCGTCGAAGACGCGCTCCATGCCACCCGCGCGGCCGTGGAAGAAGGCATCGTTCCGGGCGGAGGGGTTGCGTTACTTCGATCCTCCGCGGCGCTCGAGAAGCTCAGAGTCCCCGAAGAGGAAAAATCGGGAGTGAATATCCTCAAGCGCGCCACAGAAGAGCCGATGCGCCGCATAGCCACCAATGCAGGCGTGGAAGGTTCCATCGTGCTCCAGAAGGTTAAAGAAGGTAAAGGCGCCTTTGGTTTCAATGCCGCAACCGAGGAGTACGAGGACCTGATGAAGGCCGGAATTATCGATCCCGCCAAGGTTGTGCGCACGGCTCTGCAAAACGCCGCATCGATTGCGGGATTGATGCTCACCACCGAAGCGATGGTAGCGGAGAAACCCGAAGAGAAGTCGGCGATGCCTCCGATGCCTCCCGGAGGAGGAATGGGTGGTATGGGCGGTATGGGTGGAATGGGCGGCATGATGTAGCATATCAGGGCTTTGGACAAGGCCCGTTATGCCCGCCGTTGGCCGGGTATAGCGGGCCTTTCTTTTTCTCTGTTGCTTGACTCCGTTTTCTTTTCATACTACGCTTCCTCAGCGTACTTTTCCTTGAAAATATCATAGCTTAGCTGCACCCACTATGTTTGAATCCTTAACCGATAAGCTTGAGCTGACCTTCAAGAAGCTGCGCGGTCAGGGCAAAATCAGCGAGAAAAATATCGATGACGCCCTGCGGGATGTCCGACTGGCGCTTTTGGAAGCCGACGTCCACATCAAGGTCGTCAAGAATTTTCTCGAATCGGTCAAAGCCAAAGCCTTAGGCCAAGAGGTGCTCCAAAGCCTCACACCTGAGCAGCAGTTCATAAAAATTGTTCACGATGAATTGGTTACTCTGCTAGGCGGCGAACATTGCGAGCTGGATCTCAAGACTGCCCCACCGGTTGTGATCATGCTCGTAGGCTTGCAAGGTTCCGGAAAAACCACCACCGCGGCGAAATTGGCGCGCCACCTCAACAAAGACAAAAAAAGATCTCCCTACCTAGTTCCCGCTGATATTTACCGTCCGGCGGCCATTGACCAATTGAAGATCCTCGGCCGCGAGCTCGATCTACCGGTGCATGACTCAAACCCGGAAACTTCTCCGGTGGCGCTTTGCCAGCAAGCCCTCGCCGACGCCAAGAAGCGATTTTGTGACGTGGTCGTCATTGACACCGCGGGTCGATTGCATATCGACGAAGAGCTGATGCAGGAACTCTCCGCCATCAAAGATGCGGTGCGCCCGCACCAGATTCTGCTGGTGGCGGATGCCATGACCGGCCAAGACGCCGTCAATCAAGCTATGGGTTTTGACGGAAAACTCAGCCTGACGGGCATTATTCTCACGAAATTGGATGGTGACGCCCGCGGCGGCGCCGCTTTATCGATCCGCGAGATGGTCGGCAAACCCATTCTCTTTTCCGGTGTGGGTGAAAAACTCGATGCTTTGGATTCTTTCTATCCTGATCGCTTGGCGTCGCGCATTCTGGGCATGGGAGACGTGCTTTCCCTTATCGATAAAGTGCAACAGAACGTCGAGCAAAAGGAAGCCGATCGCATCCAGAAGGCGTTCCAGAAGCAGCAGTTTACCCTCGAAGAGTTCCAGTTGCAGTTGCAGCAGATCAAGCGCATGGGCTCAATGAGCAGCATCCTCGAAATGATCCCCGGGGGGAAAAAGTTCGCCTCTCAGGTTGATACGGAGAAGGCCGAAAAAGACTTGAAGCGCGTGGAAGCGATCATCAACTCCATGACCTTTGAGGAGCGGCGCAATCCAGCCATCTTGAACGGCAGCCGGCGCCGGCGCATCGCCCAGGGAAGCGGGACGACGGTCGCTGATGTGAACCGGTTAATGAAACAATTCATGGAAATGAAAAAAATGATGCAACGGGTAGGCAAACTCGGTATGCGTTCACTGCTAGGCCGGATGCCGAACCCTTTTCACTAAAGGAGAAAGAAAACGACCATGAGCGTAACCATTCGCCTGACCAGACACGGAACCAAGAAAAAACCCTATTATCGGATCGTGGTGAGCGACCGCCGCTTTCCCCGCGATGGCCGGTACATCGAGCAAGTGGGGACCTACGATCCCAACGCGACAAGTGGCGGAGTCAAACTCAACCGCGAGAAGGTTGAAACCTGGATCAAGCAAGGCGCCAAACCAAGCCAGACGGTTTCGGAGTTAATCAAAAGAGAGAAAAAAGCCAGCTAAGCTCGTTCACATTGGAACTTTCATGAAGGAATTAGTTCGGTACCTGGCAAGATCACTGGTAAACCATCCCGACGCTGTCGAGGTCAAAGAGACCGAAGGAGAGGCCGCTTCGGTCTTGGAGTTGAGAGTGGCTAAAGAGGATCTGGGCCGGATCATCGGCAGGCAAGGACGAACGGCCAAATCGATCCGCACGCTTCTTAATGCCGCAGCTTCAAGAACGAACCGCAAGGTCGTTCTCGAGATCGTGGAAGAATAGTTTTTGCGTTGCTACGCGCGTGTCCGTGCGGCTGATTCCTTTCGGAGAAATCGTCACCACCCATGGCCTGGACGGGTGGCTGAAGTTAAACCCCTTCAACCCAGAGACTACTGGACTGGCCTCAATCGGCAAGATTTATCTCGACAAGGGCGGCATAAAGACAGAATACGAGCTTGAATCGAGCAAGCCTCACAAAAAGCAGGTTCTCATTAAGTTGCGCGGCGTAGACACGATCAGCGAGGCGGGGCGATGGGTTGGCTCAACGCTTTGTATCGCCGAAGAAGCTCTCCCCAAACTGAACTCAGGCGAATTCTATCTCTATCAAGCCGTCGGCCTAGAGGTGGTCGATCTCAAAGGGGAGCAAATCGGGATTATCACTCGCACGTGGGCCACAACAGGTGGAGAATTCTACGTCGTGCAAACCGGGAATAAAGAGCTTTTCATTCCGGCGGTGAAGGAAATTATCGAAAAAGTCGACTTCACGACCGGAAAAATGATCATCAATCCACCTGACGGGCTTTTGGATCTTTAGCGCAACGGATTGATTTTCATTCGCTCGCTTCACGTCCATGCTGAATTTTACCGTCATCACAATTTTTCCGCAGATGTTCGCCTCGCCTTTGGGCCACAGCATTCTGAAGCGGGCCCAGGAAAAAGCTTTAATTTCGGTGCGGTTGGTGGACCTGCGCGACTACACCAGCGATCGGCATCATGTCACCGACGACTATCCCTACGGCGGCGGCCAGGGCATGGTCATGAAACCGGAGCCATTGGTCGCAGCCATCGAAGACATTCGCAAGCGGCTCAGCGGCGCTCGGGTGGTTTTGCTTTCACCGCAAGGACAAGTTTTCAATCAGCAGGTGGCCATTCGCCTCGCCCAGGAGAAGGAGGTGGTGCTAGTCTGCGGGCGCTATGAAGGCGTGGACGAGCGGGTCAAGGCTTTCGTCGATGAAGAGCTTTCCATTGGAGATTACACGCTGAGCGGAGGCGAGCCCGCAGCCAACGTGGTCATTGACGCCGTTTCCCGTTTGATTCCCGGCGTCTTGGGTAATGAAGATTCGCCGCAGGACGAATCCTTTGCGAATGGGCTTCTAGAATATCCGCAGTACACGCGCCCTGAAGACTTTCGCGGTATGAAAGTTCCCGCGGTTCTCCTCACAGGCGATCATGAGCGCATCGAGAAGTGGCGCCGGGAGATGAGCGTTCGAATCACCAAAGAGCGCCGTCCGGACCTGTTTACCCGGGCTCCTGTTACCGTTCACGAACGCAAACAATTCCTTGCGATCCGGGCGCCCATTTATGTCGCTCTGCTTCATCATCCCGTGTACGACAAGAACGGTGAAATCGTAACGACCGCGGTTACCAACATGGATATCCATGATATTGCTCGGTCCGGGTGCACCTACGGCATTCGCGGCTTTTACGTGGTCACGCCGGTAAAAGTGTTACAAAAACTCGCTCTTAAAATTATCGCTCATTGGGAAGAAGGTTATGGCAGCCAGTACAACGCAACGCGCAAAGAAGCGCTCGCCTTGGCCCGAGTCCGGGGCACATTGGACGATGCCCTGATCGATATCGAGAGGGAATGCGGGGAAAAGCCGCTGCTTGTCGCAACCTCGGCAAAAGCTCGTAATAGGATCACCTCTTTCATAGAACTGCGAGATATGTTACAAAAAACAGCTCGGCCTTTTTTGATCCTTCTGGGAACCGGCTGGGGATTAGCCGAAGCTATCATTGCACAATCTGATTACGTGCTCGAGGCGATCGAGGGATTAACCGACTATAACCATCTTTCGGTTCGGTCGGCGGCAGCGATTATCCTGGATCGCCTTTTGGGGCGCTAGAAACTTGGAATATTGGAACAATGGAGCGATGGAGAGTTGGGTCTTAAACGCATTGCTTCATCACTCCAGTGCTCCACACTGTTTGCCCGTTGGAGGAATAAGCCATGGATATAGTACGTGAATTGGAATCACAGCAGTCGAAAAAGGAACTCCCGGACCTGAGACCGGGCGAAACCGTGCGGGTCCACGTGAAAGTCGTCGAAGGGGAAAAGGAACGAACCCAGATCTTCGAGGGAATTGTGATTGGCCTATCGGGCGCGGGCAACCGGGCTACCTTCACCGTGCGCAAGGTCTCTTACGGAGTGGGCGTGGAGCGAATCTTTCCCTTGCATTCGCCCCGCATCGACAAAGTTGAAGTAGTTTCGCGTGGTAAGGTCCGCCGCGCCAAACTTTACTATTTACGGCAAAGGGCCGGCAAGGCCGCTCGCCTCTATGGTGAAGACGGATCCGGCAACTGACTCACACCCGGATACAAGCTGGAACATTAAGCTCCGGGCGGCTACGCTGGCAATTCTCGCCGCTCTCCGCATTTTGGGTTGAGGGTGCATCGCCCGATAACCCTCATCCTACCTTATTCCCGACGGAGAAATCACTGCTTTGGTTTGTTCCTTATTTAGATTATGCTACCGCCCACCTAGGATTTGTCCCTTGCCTTTAAACTCCGCCCCAGGATGAATCTTTAGCTCTCCAGCTCTCGCTTCACCTTGGAATCTCCCGCCCGGCATGATCTCGAAGCAACCAATCACTAGAACGTTGCCGACCAATTTTCCTTCCAAACGTAGTTGTTGGGCAGAAATATGCGCTTCGACCTGAGCGTTGGATCCAATCACCAAAAGATCACTGGCTTTGACCTCACCGATAAATCGGCTGTCGATTTTTACCGGCAGATTGTAGCTCAGCTTCCCCGAAATCGAAGAATCCGGGAACAATACCGTCCTCGGCGCGTTGCCCTGTATGAAGGAGGGATGATCCTTATGGGTTAGGTCCGCCATCGCAATAGTATTCCCGCAGCAAAACGCTAGGATATCACCCAGCCGATATTAACGAAAGCTTTCCCGCTGTCCCATGTAACCTCGCTGCTAGATTATGGTAGCATGGTGCTATGGATCTATTCGATTCGAGCTCGTCTCGAGCGCGGCGTGTCACGCAGCCCTTGGCCGACCGCATGCGCCCCAGGACCCTCGATGAATTCATCGGCCAGGAGCATCTGCTCGGTGCCGGGAAAATGCTGCGAGAAATCGTCAACGCCGGTGAGCTGAAATCACTTATCCTTTGGGGTCCGCCGGGCAGCGGCAAGACGACCTTGGCCCAAATCCTAGCCAACGCCGCAGGGGCAAGCTGTGTCCACTTTTCCGCTGTCACGTCGGGCGTGAAAGACCTGAAGAAAATAATTCAAGAGGCGGAAGATTTGCACCGGATGGGCAAAGCCACGGTTCTTTTTGTTGATGAGATTCACCATTTCAATAAATCACAGCAAGATAACTTTCTACCTCACGTCGAGCGCGGCACTTTAACTTTGATCGGGGCCACCACTGAGAATCCGTCGTTTGAAGTTATCTCTCCTCTGCTGTCACGTTGCCAGGTCCTAGTACTGAATCCACTGTCGACCGCGGACATCGAAAGGATCATCGACGCTGCTCTAAAGGATTCCGAACGCGGATTGGGGCCTTGGAAATTAACCCTTACGCCGGAAGCACGCGAGTTTCTAATTCAACAGTCGCAGGGAGATGCTCGGGTCGCCCTCAATGCTTTGGAAACGGCGGCGACGTTGGCGCGCAAGAACCGCAAGGACATCGACCTGAGCGAGGTGCAGGAAGCGCTGCAAAAAAAGACGCTTCGTTACGACAAAGCCGGCGAAGAGCACTACAACGTGATCTCGGCCTTCATTAAAAGTCTACGCGGCAGCGACCCCGACGCTGCGCTTTACTGGATGATGCGCATGATCGAGGCCGGCGAGGATCCGCTTTTTATCGCGCGGCGCATGATCATTTTTGCCTCCGAAGATATCGGCAACGCCGATCCGCAAGCGCTCCAAGTTGCTGTGGCCGCCAAGGACGCGGTCCACTTTGTCGGCCTACCCGAAGGGCAAATTCCGCTGGCTCAGGCCGTTACTTATCTAGCGACGGCGCCGAAATCCAACGCGTCCTATAAAGCGATGCTGGCGGCGGCCAGTGATGTACAGGCGCAGGGCGCTCTGCCGGTTCCGTTACATTTGCGCAACGCCCCCACCCCACTCATGGAAAAACTGGGCTACGGCAAGAATTATAAATACGCTCACAACTTCCCGGATCATATCGTGGAGCAAGAGCACATGCCGAAAGAACTGGAGGGGCGGAAATACTATTCACCCGCGGAATCTGGGCATGAAAACCAGATCAAGCAGCGCTTGCAAAACTGGGAAGAGCAGAAAAAGAAAAATCACTAGGTCCTTTTCAAGGCGCCGCCCACAGTTGAATTCCGATTCCGCATTTGAGCCGAGGAGTGAGGCGCAAGCTTTCCATTGCGAAGGCCATGGGCCTGTACTTCTAAGGAAGTTGCAAGCAGGTGTGAGTACAGGCCTGAAACGTTGAGAACTGAGTGCCGAGTAGGAAAAATGGCTTTGAAACATTACGCTTCTATGCCTTCGCAACCCCAAGCTCATGCCTCACCTAGTGTGGGCGGTACGTCAATTGCAGAATTCGGGTTGAAGCGACATCGCAATTCACTTGTGCCGTCTCAGCACACAGCTAATAGCGTAAACTATTCCGCACGGAACCCAAACCCAGCGCAGTTCACTCCAGATCACGCGCACACCTGCTTCAGAAAAGAAGCTTGCCACGCCGATGGGTGAAACGAGGATTGGGCGCCAGGGGGGAAGAAATATCGCTCATTCTGAAGTGGAGAGAAAAATGCCACACCCAACCCGCCAGGTCCAATTCACATTGCCGATCTTCGTTTGGCGTGGCCGACCTGTCGATCACTTTTGCGCGTAAAGGCGGTCGATGAAGCCGCTGCGATCAAGTTCCGCGAGCGGGCCCGATTCGATGAACTCGGCGGGTTTGCGTTGAGCGAAGCGCGGATCTCTTTCCGCAAGATGATTCAGAGTTGCCTGCACCGCGCTTTCGGTGGCGTAAGGTTTGGTCGGAAATTTAGCATACCGATAGCCCTCCTCGAGGGCCTCGGCGTTATCGGTAGCCAGGAACTTGGCCAGTATGCGCAGCGTTTCCTCTTTGCGGCTATAAAAGAAATAAACACCGCGCGCGATGGCACGAAGCACTCGGCGGGTAAGATTAGGGTTGTCCCTGATGAAGAGTCTACGGCTGGCCAAGGTCGAGCCCTGATATTCGATCTTGAGATCGGAAAGGTCGACGAGAAAGTTCATTCCCGACTTGCGCGCAAGCAATGTCCAAGGCGGTTGTAGAACAGTGGCTGCGACCTTTTTTGTCTGCAGCGCTGGCCACATGAGCTCGTTGCTGCCGAGATAGAGAAACGACACATCTCTGGAAGGATCGAGTCCTAAATGGCGCAGCGCGAAGCGAGCATTGATTTCGGTTGCATCCCCTGGGCGCTGCAGCCCGACTATCTTCCCTTTGAGTTCTTCAGCTGTCCGAATTTCAGAGCGGGATATGAGGGTCATGGTGGCGTAGCGCCCGAATGCGCCCAGCATGATGACGTCGCCACCTTGAACAGAGAGGGGAATGAGGAGAAATGCCGACATGATGGAAAAATCCACCTCGCCGGCAATGAGGGCCATGGGTGCTACAGTTCCGGCCATCTGCACAACTTCCACTTGCAGGCCCTCTTCACGGAAGAGCCCCGCCTGCGCTGCCAGGTATGGTATGGAATGAGCCACTACCCGGGCTGCATAGCC
>AF_2010_repII_A1DRAFT_10000018_pt1 | contig 22595 bp, 26 predicted proteins | sample AmaForreplicIIA1_FD_9195 | JGI IMG/M metagenome (IMG submission 9195)
TTTTGGTGGGCCGTGCAGGGGTCGAACCTGCGGCCCGCTGATTAAGAGTCAGCTGCTCTACCAACTGAGCTAACGGCCCACCTAGGTGTGTTCGTTGAGGAAATCTCTGTGTGGTCTCTGTTCCTTGCTGGTGGCGCGCCTGACAGGATTTGAACCTGTGGCCCTCAGCTCCGGAGGCTGATGCTCTATCCACTGAGCTACAGGCGCTCCTGCAAGCAAGAGCAACTACCCTAGCACAGCGTTTCGAGTAGTGTCTAGGTGGTTGCCTCGATTGGGATTACGGTTTCATCTCAACGAACCCATAGGCTAAGAGAATTTCCTCTCCTTCTGTCTTCCGCTGCTGACGAAGCCGATCCACCGCCACTGCTTCCTGATGGGTCAGTTGCCGTTCCTGTTCACGAATGGATGAAGAAAGCTGCTTGATCGGGACAAAGGTTTGGATTTCGCAGGCGCCCTGCACGAGACCCTGCTCTTCGAAGGGGATACCCATTGTTCGACAGGTCACGGGGCGTGATGCGTAGATGCCGCAGCTGCCATCCGACTGGAGGGCCGGGCAGGGAAGCTCCGCGAAATCGGTCGCGAGCTGGTCAATGACCGAATCCTCCCATTCGTCGAGCAAGTACGAATGCTTGAGGCGGGGGTAACGGATTTGCATCGCGATAATTTGCTCTATAGCCCGTTGTTCGATGTCTTGTCGTTCCTGAGCAGATAAGCGATCGAGGCCACGATGGATCTCTTCTCTGTCGAGGATCGTAATGGGAAATGGTCCGATACAACAGCGAGCGCAGCCTTTTCGGCAGGGGAGGACGTCGAGGAGCGAAGCTCGTGCTCGGCTAAACCACTGATCTGCTTGGCGAAAGAGCGCCGGCTGAGACGCTGATGGGCGAGAGGGACTCACGGCCGGGCCGGGCTATTCAGTAGGTGTGGATAGATCGACGACGAGTTGGCCGCCTGGTGAAAAGAACCCCTGACCGTCCACTTGTACGATCCCGTTGCACTGTTCCTGGTAGAACTGCAGAATCCAGCCGTTGAAGTCGTAGCCCTCGTCCGTGATATCTGCTGTGTTCATCTGGGTCGTGAGAATGAAGCGGGCCCTGGTCACATATTCCAGCATCAACTGCGCTTCGACGTCGTCAAGGACAGAGAGCGTCTCCTTGAAATATCCTTGCTCTTGTTCAAACAGGTCTTTGAACGAGCCGCGGTCTCGCACGCAGAATACCGTGATCGGCTTCCGTCCTCGGCTATAGCCCAGAGGTATTTGAAGCCAGGCCCAATCATCCAACGCGCTGTCATCGAGCTTCTCAGGCGTAATGGGGGTCTGCCCGCGTGACTTGAGGAATTCCAACAAGAGCCGCAAAGGAGGGGAATTCTCCTTCTGGCAAAACACGCGAGAATAGGTCGATTGGTCAGTCCGCACGGNGTCAGCCGATTGGGCGNTCGATGGGAGAATGGGTAATTCTTTCGCCATGCTAGCTCCGTTGCTCCATGCGGTTGGTGAGCTCGCACATCGCCANGATGGCNATAATCTACGNTGTCTGGTCTCGAAACTGCAAGAGCATGGTGCAGTCTTTTCNCTACGCCAGATGCCTGTTTTTCCGGTTGACAGCGTGGAAGCGCTTGGCTAGACTCCCGCAAGTTTTCGCCGCTTGAGCATTCACGACAGCCTGATTACGAACCAAGGTCGAGTCAGAGCAACGTCAAAAGGGCGATCCATTGCTTTTCACTGTTCTACTAATTGCTGTAAGGAGGTTTTCGCATGTCTAAATCAATGACCAAGTCACAGATCGCCGATCACATGGCTCAGAAGACTGGGCTGACCAAGAAAGCAGTGGTCCAGGCGATGGACGACTTCGCTGCCTTGGCCTATCGGGAGGCGAAGAATGTCTTCGTGGTTCCTGGGATCGGCAAGCTCGTGTTGGCCAATCGGAAGGCTCGCATGGGTCGGAATCCGCAGACCGGCGAACCGATCAAGATTCCGGCGAAGCGGGTGGTCAAGTTCCGCGTGTCAAAAGCGGCGAAGGACGCGATCCTCGGCAGAAAGTAGGCCGGATACCTGTCCCCCGAGGCTGATCACTGGTCCTATACATTCTTCCAGCCTCATTCACACCCGATATAGAACCAAGGGTCGGATTCCAGCGCGATGGGAGCCGACCCTTGGTGCGTCTTACCTCCGTCATGACAGCGAGGGACCGAGTCCGCTACCCCCCATCCCGTCGTGGCCGACGAGTCGAATCGCATCGCCATCCTGAACCATCGAATCCTGGCTCGCAATCTTCTTGTTGATCGTCACCAACACTTTTTTTTCACGAATGAGCTGAAGCAGGTGGCGGAGCTGGATCCCTTGCCGTTGGATTACCTGCCGGACCGACATGGGTGACGGAACTTCGCAGGCAAGATCTCGTTCCCCGTCGGCGGTTTGTAATTGGCCCATCAGCGTGATCGTGACCATTTCAGATACATTCCTCCTTTAACAGAACGAAGACGATGGGAAGCCAAATCTTCGCGTTGACTCCCTCTCGCCCCCCATCGATAATACTCCATCATGCCGTCGCTGAATGTGCAGAACCCAGGGATGCCGGATTTGCAGTTTGTGCTCTTTGTCTCGGCACTCTGTACCTCAAATCTCGAGACACTGAATATTCCATCAGACTTGCGCCGGGCGGTTTTCGATCGCTGCTGGGCCCTCGTGAATACCACGCCTCCTCCTACGAATCCGGAGGAACGAGTGCTCGATCTTCGTGAAGGCACCGAGCTAACCTTAGAAGCCTGCGTGTCGACGATCCGGTCGTTGTTCTCGAGTGCCGGGATTGCCACACTGATCTGGGACCATCCGGTCAGTGACCCCACTCAAGAAAGCTCACCAGCCGCCAAGCCGTTGATCGACCGATTAGGCCGATTGTACCCTGAGCCTCCCGATATCGTCGACCCCGGACCAGCGAAGGCCGGGCCAGGCTGATCGCAGCGAGACTTGAATCGTCTCCCAGGAGGCGTTGATCCAGAGTGGATGCCTATGTTATATGCCGGAAGACTGAGGTTATACGGTCATTCGTCACTGATCCTGAGGCAGGAGGAGGCCGCACAAATGGGGAAGAGCCTGAAAGGCACCAAGAGCCATGAGAACTTGAAGAGCGCGTTTGCAGGGGAATCACAAGCCAATCGGCGGTATCTGTATTTTGCACGGAGGGCCGATATCGAAGGATTTCCGGACATTGGGGGGCTGTTCCGGGACACCTCGGAAGCCGAAACCGGTCACGCGTTCGGTCACCTGGATTTCTTGAAAGAGGTCGGCGATCCGGCCACGGGGGTGGCCATTGGCAATACCGAGGCGAACTTGAAGTCGGCGATTGAGGGTGAGACTTACGAGTACACCCAGATGTATCCCGGTATGGCAAAGACGGCTCGGGACGAAGGCTTTGCGGAATTGGCCGAATGGTTCGAGACCTTGGCCAAGGCGGAACGGTCTCATGCAAACCGATTCACGAAGGGGCTGGACAGCCTGAAGCAAGGCTAAAAAGAGCTGGTTTCAATCAGCGGTCAGCTTTCAGTAAAGCTGGATGAGGAGCCAACTTCTCCCAGGTGCTGGTGGCTGACCGCTGATTGCTTTCTGCCGGAGAAACGTGAAAACTCTCACTTTGATTCATCCGGTCGATCCTGCGCAACTCGAAAAAGAGACCCTGCGTATTTACGAAATTTGTGACGGTTGCCGTCGCTGTTTCAATCTCTGTCCTTCGTTTACCACACTGCTAGATGGCATCGACAAGTATGAGGGTCATGTTGCGAACTTCACACCCACCGATCATCACCGAATCGTCGACGAGTGCTACTATTGCAAACTCTGTTACAACCACTGTCCCTACACGCCGCCGCACCAATTTGCCATTGATTTTCCCCGCTTAATGATCGCGTGGAAAAGACATTTAGCCACGACCAGGGGCGTCCGGTGGCGTGATCGACTACTCCCCAAAACCGATCTGACGGGCAGGGTGGCGAGCGCCTTCGCTCCTCTCACCAACTGGATTTTGGGATTGAAAGCCGTTCGATGGCTTGCCCAGCCCTTGGTCGGAGTCCATCGTGATCGACAGGTATTGTCTTTCTCCTCTGAGACTTTTGCTTGTTGGTGGGAAAGACGAGGTGGACCTGCTGTGCCAGCCTCCGCAGCACGGAAGGTGGCATTGTTTGGCAGTTGCCTGGTGAACTACCAAGCAACGGATGTAGGCAAAGCGACGGTGCAGGTTTTGGAGAAAAATAGAGTCCATGTGGTCGTGCCGGAACAGCGATGTTGCGGGATGCCGTTGTTCGATAACGGTGACACAGAGGCGATCCAGCAAGCGGCTGCCGCGAACACTGCGTCATTTCTCCCGTGGGTCGAGCAAGGATATGACATCGTTGTGCCGGTCCCAAGTTGCAGTTTGATGTGGAAGCGGGAGTACCCTGAAATTGTTGGTGGAGCTGCTGTAAAGAAAGTCGCCGAACGGACATTCGACGTCTGCGAATATCTCATGAGGCTGAAACGAGAAGGCGCCTTGGCGACCGATTTCCAGAATCAGCCGGGGCGAGTCGCCTATCAGGTTCCGTGCCACCTCCGGGATCAGAACATCGGCTTCAAATCGAAGGAATTGATGGAGACGGCTGGCGCCCAGGTTGCAGTCATTGAGAAATGCTCAGGGCATGATGGATCTTGGAGTGCCAAGACAGAGTTTTTTCTCCTGTCGATGACGATTGCAAAGAAGGCCGTGCGGGCTATCGAAGAAGCTCCGGCCGATATCGTGGCGTCAGACTGTCCTTTGGCAGGTGTCCAGCTTGACCAGGCTGGTGCGATAGCCCATACGGGTGGACGGACGACGAAACACCCAATCCAGATCGTTCGTGACGCCTATGGGCTCCTACCATGAAGATGTTGACGCACGAAGACTTGATTCCCAATCTGGATTACGAGCGGCAGCGAGAGGGATTTCGCTCCCGCATCATCGAGTTGAAACGGCGGCGGCGGATTTCTATTGGACCCCTCATCACGCTGGTCTTTGAAAACCGGGATACACTCCTGTTTCAGGTGCAGGAAATGATTCGAGTCGAGAGGATCTTCGACCCGGTGAAAGTGCGAGAAGAGCTGGAAGTCTATAATGCGCTGCTCCCGAGACCGGGTGAGTTAAGCGCCACACTGTTGATTGAAATCGTCGAGCAGGAGAAGATGAAAAAATGGCTCGACCTCTTTATGGGGCTGGATCGAGGCCAAAAGGTCGCGATCCGCGGGGGGCAGGACACGGTGTTTGGTGAATTCGAAGGCGGCCATAGCCACGAGACTAAAATCAGCGCCGTGCACTTCATGCGGTTCAAACCATCGGTCACGTTGACGGCCACACTCGAACACCGAGAAATTCCTGTCACGCTCTCGGTCGATCACGCCACCTACCATGAGGCGGCGGTGGTTCCATGGGACATGCGGCAGGAATGGCTCGCCGATTTAAATGGGTAGCAGAATGCCGCCGGTCATGCTGACCAAACGACTCGAGTTTGCCGCGGCGCATCGCTATATTAGGCCCGAGTGGGACGAAGCGAAGAACCGCGCCGTGTTCGGCCCCTGTTGCAACCCGCCGGCGCATGGGCACAATTACATACTGGAAGTCACGGTTGCTGGAGAAGTGGACCCGCACACGGGTATGGTCATCAATCTCTTCGATCTAAAACGTGTATTGTTGGCAGTCATCGAGGAGTTTGATCACAAGAATCTGAACCTCGACATGCCATATTTTAAAGATTGGATTCCCACGTCAGAGAATCTTGCGAGGGTGCTCTGGAAGAAACTGGAAACTCAGAAAGCCATCGGCACGCTACACGCGATTCGCCTGTACGAAGACGAGGATCTCTACGCCGATGTGACTGCAGCAGGTGGGCCGGACGTCGCGAGCGTGACGAGGCGCTACTCGTTCACGGCAGTGCATGAAGGGAATCAGGGCCACACATGGGATTGCTTCGTCACCATCCGCGGACAAATTGATTCCCTCACCGGCATGGTGACCGACATTGGCGCGCTCGATCGTCTGACGCAAGGGAAGATAGGAAAGGTCTTTGAGGGCCGAGACTTGCGACAGGTGTTCGGTACTCAGGAAGTCACCGGCGAATTCCTCACGAAAGCTGTCTGGGATCGCCTCGTCAAATCCATCCCAGGCGGTACACTCGAAAAGATCCGTCTCGTCCAAACCCGCGATCTGATGTTCGAGTACTCGGGATAGAGACAGCTCAATACACGCGCAGGCATACGAGTCTCGGCGTGTGGTATGAGCAGGTGCTCCGCAATCAGCGAGGCGTGGGAACTAGGAGAAGTTCCCGAACCTTTTCAATGAGTGTTGATGGTAAGAACGGTTTCTGGAGGAACGGCGACTCCCCTGTTACTCCGATGGTTTGCAGAGTGTCCCCCGCATAGCCGGACATGTAGAGGACCCGGGCTTCCGGCCGCATTGCCTTCACAGCTTCAATAAATGCGGTACCCTTCATCCTGGGCATGATGACGTCGGCGATGACCAGGTGGCAGGGGCCCTTGCACAGTTGCAGTTTTTGAAGCGCCTCGATGCCATCTCCTGCAGCCAAGATGTTGTACCCTTGGTCTTGCAGGATGGTCGTTATCAACTTCCGGATGCTTTCGTCGTCTTCGACCACGAGGATCGTGTTTTGTGTGGCGGAGGTCAACGTGTCTCCTTCCGAAGTCTGGGCTTCGATGGCCGGTGCTCCCACGCGCGGCAGATACACGGTAAACCGTGAGCCCCGGCCTGGTTCACTCATGACCTCAATGTACCCGCGGCTCTGTTTGACGATTCCGTAGACGGTGGCTAGGCCAAGACCGGTCCCTTTCCCTGCTTCCTTGGTCGTAAAGAAGGGTTCAAAGATATGGGCGAGTGTTTCGGCGTCCATCCCGCATCCTGCGTCTTGGACCATGATTTTCACGTGGGGACCGGGGGAGGACCCGGGGTGTAGGCGTGCATAGTGTTCATCCAAGTCCACGTTGTCGGTTTCAATATTAAGAAGGCCGCCGTCCGGCATCGCATCGCGCGCATTCAAAACCAGATTCATGATCACTTGTTCGAGTTGAATAGGATCCACAAGGGCCTGCCCAGTGCTGGGATGAAGGACGATGACGGTCTGAATGTGCTCGCCAATCAAACGTTTGAGGATATCTTCCATCTCGCGGATGGCGGTATTGATGTTCAATTCTTTCGGTTCGAAGATCTGCCGTCGACCAAAGGTCAGGAGCTTCTTGGTCAAGGCAGCAGCCTTCATGCCGGCCTGGCTGATCAATTCTAGCTCGCCTTTGGACGGATGCGAGGAGAACTGCTGCAACAGCCGGTATGTATGGCCGATCACGACCATCATGAGATTGTTGAAGTCGTGCGCAATGCCTCCCGCCAGCCGTCCAACAGCTTCCATTTTCTGTGCATGATGAAGCGCCTGTTCCGTCCGCTTGTGATCCGTGATATCGGTGATGGTTTCGATGACGTGGGTGCGCCCGTCTGTCGTCAAAGCTTTGGACCAATGGACCAGCAGATACTGGTTGCCGGGCAAGGCAACCTCGTTGGAAACGACTGAGTCGGTCGTGAGGGCCTCCGGCATCCGGCAGAAAGAACAGGGGGACTGACAGCCAGCGATTTTTTCGTAGCATGAAAAACCGCCGATGTCGCCGAATTTCTTCAGGCCAGTGTCGTTTTGGAACTGAACCTGATGGGTTTGCGGGTCAATGACGGAAACAATGACTGGCTGAGAATTGAGCAGAATCCTCGCGTCATAGCGAGGGACGCCTGTCGATCGTGAGGAAGCGGCCATCCGTTGCCTTGTGAAAGGGCCCGGTGGGGGCTAATTATCTCCTGTGGGCACCCGGGCTTCCCTGACATTACTACAGGCCTTTGGGGAGTCAAGAAGATCGTGGATTTCTAGGGCGCGACATCCGTATACGGATATTCAACAGACTATTGATGGAGATGATCTGCGATCAGCGCGGCAAGTTCAGCTGGCTCCACCACGCCTTCACGGGTGAGGAGCAACTTGCCATTAGAAAAGAAATGCGTGGTCGGGTAGGTTTCGAACGTGTGGGTCTTCTTAATTTCGCGGCAACGGCCTGGCACGTGCATCTTGGCTTTGCCGACTTTAATTGAGGGGAATTTGGCGGCAGTCTCTTCTAGAATGGGGTCGTAGATCTTGCAGGGTTCGCAGGTTGCCAATCCGTAAGCGACGATCGACGCCCTGGCGTTGGTAAATTCCTTGTAGTTGGCGTCGTTGACGTCTTCGACAGTGCCCACTTCAGTCCTGAGATCTGACAACTGAGGACTGAGATTTCGGAGCCTCTCAGTCCTCACGACTCAGTCCCTGTCAAATCAGCTCAGCTTTTTGAGAGCGGCGAGGATTTCCTTGTCGTCCCGCGCCACCTTGATTTCCTGTACCTTCACGTAGGCGACCTTGCCGTTTTTGTCCACAATCACGGTTGCCCGCTTCCCACAATTCAGCGGTTCAAAATACAAGCCGTATTTCTTGACCACTTCTCGGTTAAAATCCGACAACAAGCGATGCTTCAGGTCCAACGAATCCGCCCACGCTTTGTGCGAGAAGAAACTGTCAGTACTGATGCCGAATAGCTCGGCATTCGCGCCTTGGAAACTGGGGAAATCGTCGGTCAAACACTTATTCTCCCCCGTGCAGACCGGGCTCCAGTCCAAAGGATAGAACGCGAGCACTACGTTTTTCTTTCCACGGTACTCGCTCAGTTTCACATCTTTTTGGTCCTGATCTTTCAGCGTAAAATCCGGTGCGGGGTCTCCAACTTTGATTTCTGGGGCAACGTCACTCATCTGGAATCCTCCTTCGCTTGGTTAAGCCCGGCCTGAGATACGATGTAGGTAATTTATGTACCGTGCCTCTTGAAACCTTGTCAACGGCCCGGAAGGCCTAGGAGTATTAGACCTATGGGGTTAAGTACGCAATTAGACTGGGGAATTACGAGATAGCTCGAATTTCTCGAAAGCAGAAGGTGCGTCCGACTGGAGCCGCGGTCCGATAATTTTCGACTTTGATTGTCTGACCGAGGAGGGTCAAGCGAAGCTGGCTGCCGACCTTTAGAGGCTGCCCGGTTCTCACGAGTTCGCTCCCCATTTCTGCGAGCAGCTGCCGTGCTTGCGTATCGGGCAGGCCGCGAGGGAAAAATGTTTCCAACTCATCCAACCCAAACTTGCTTAAGCCTAACGTATAACACCAGCTTCGATCCCCTCCGTCATCGTCAGCCTGCAGGACCGGTACATGGTCGGCCATGACAAAATGCGCCAATGGGCGGTCTCCCCAGTCCGAGGGGTTGAGATACTGCTGCGTCGTCAGGTCGAACGCGGTGCCTTGGGTCAGTAGCGTGAGGCCCCGAGCCAGTCGTGCAGCAACCAGGATCACATCGGGCATGTCGCGCGGAGGCACGACCGATGGTGTGACCGCGCCGATCAGATCGTGTTCCCAGGCCAACGTGTCCTTCAACCCGGCCGTATGGGTCGCGGGAAGCGGCATGACTACATGTGCAGTCCAAGGTCCGTGGGTGGCATGCCACGACTCAGGGGCCTCAGCCTCTGAGCGCAGCTTGAGGGGCCCGCCGTACTCTTGATCGTACCAGGCGGTGAGTTCGTCGAGGGCTGGGGTCGTCCCCCGATACCCGATGAAATAGAGAGGGGGACGCTTGGCGGAGGGCTTTGGAGCCTTCTTCCGAATCCTCATGTCGCTCCTTGTCCTGGTCGTCTTTCCGTTGGATTACTTCCCGGTTTTACGCGCCTTGCGTCGGTCGTCTGGGTTCAACAGCCGCTTTCGGATGCGGAGGCTTTTAGGTGTCGTTTCGACCAGCTCGTCCGGTCCTATATATTGCAAGGCGAACTCGAGCGTCATGTCCCGTGGCGGTGTAAGGATCAAGGCTTCGTCTGAGCCAGACGCCCGCATATTGGTCAAATGTTTTTCCTTGCAGACATTTACGTCCAAGTCTTCATCGCGACTGTTTTGGCCGACGACCATTCCCCGATAGACTTCCACCCCTGGGCCGATGAACAATTCGCCTCGTTCCTGGGTCATGAAGAGGGCGTATGCGGTACTGGTCCCATCTTCAAAAGCACACAGTGATCCATGCGGAGCCGCAAGGAGATCCTGTTCGTTGGCTGCTTCGTAGCCTTTAAACACGTGGTGCATGATGACGGTGCCGCGGGTTTTGGCGAGCAGGACGTTCTTAAGGCCCATGATCCCGCGCGTCGGGATGTAGTACTCAAGATGCATCTCGCTCGGACCGGCATCGGAGTGCACGAGTTTCATATGGCGCATCTCGCCTCGGCGTTTGCCGATTTCTTCGATCACAGCGCCTTGATAAGTCTCGGGCACCTGAATCGTTAGTTCTTCATACGGCTCGGTGACTCTGTTGCCATCGCGGTGGAGGATAACCTCGGGTTGTGAGACTTGAAGTTCGTAGCCCTCTCGGCGCATCTGTTCGATCAACACACCGAGATGGAGTTCCCCACGCCCTGCAACCAAGAATCGATCGGGGCTGTCGGTTTCTTGCACCTGCAGGGACACGTTGGTCTCGAGTTCTTTGAACAAGCGTTCGCGCAAGTGACGGGAAGTGAGAAACCTGCCTTCGCGGCCGGCGAACGGACTATTGTTTACCGAGAAGGTCATCTGCACGGTCGGTTCGTCGATGGTCACACGCATCAGAGCCACGGGACGATCCGCATCGGCGATCGTGTCCCCGATGCTGACGTCGGGCAACCCGGCGATGGCGACGATCTCCCCAGCTTCGGCCTGTTCCACGTCCGTACGCTCCAGCCCAGCGAAGACGGAGAGATCGGATACTCGACCAGGAGTCTGGGCTCCGTCCTTTCCGAGCACGAGGACGTTTTGGCGGCGCGCGATTGAACCGGATTGAATCTTCCCCACGCCCATCTTGCCTTTGTACGCATCATAGGTCAGCGCGAGGACCAAGGTCTGAAGCGGTGCCTCCGCGTTGACTGCGGGTGCGGGAATGTTGTCCAGCACCGTGTCGAGGAGGGGGGTAATGTCCAAGCCGGGCTTGGCGACGTCGAGCGTTGCGATGCCTTTGATGGCCGAGGTGTAGACGATGGGAAAATCGAGCTGTTCATCCGTGGCACCGAGATGGACGAATAGATCGAAGGTGCGATTCACGACCTCATCGATGACGGCGTCCGGCCGGTCAATCTTGTTGATGACCACAATGGCCTTATGACCGAGCGCCAGGGCTTTTCGTAATACAAATGTGGTCTGTGGCATCGGCCCTTCTTTGGCGTCGATCAGGATCAGCACACCATCCACCATGCGCAGGATCCGTTCCACTTCTCCCCCGAAGTCGGCATGGCCCGGTGTGTCGACAATGTTGATCTTCACGTTCTTGTACACGACGCTGGCATTCTTGGCTCGTATGGTGATACCGCGCTCACGCTCCTGATCCATCGAATCCATGATCCGTTCACCCATCTCGTCGATCTTGCGATGAACATGGGTTTGACGGAGCAGAGCATCGACCAACGTCGTTTTACCGTGATCGACGTGGGCGATAATCGCGATATTGCGAATGTCGCTCCGGCGCCCCTTAGGAGCCCGGCCGGTCGAACTCGAGTGTTTCTGCGTCGAAGACAGGTCCATGGTCATGGGAGAGATCTGGTTGAACACGAAAAAAAAGACGCCCCCAACTCTTGGCGTCGGGCTGGAGTATACCCGAAGGAGGATCAATGGAACAAGCGCGTGCGCACGCTTCACCTCTGCTTGAGTTTTAGGGCCTGCCGGGGTATGGTGAATCCAGACGATCCTTCCGATCACCGAGCGCATACGACGACATCAACTCATAACCATGATCGACCTGCCCGTACAACTCCAGGACCCTCCTCGTCAGCCGCCGCCTCCCCGGCCGTGGCGCCGGTGGCAGATTGTTCTCGTGGTCCTCGGGGTCTTGGTCGTACTTGGAACTTTTACTACTGGCGGGGTCCTCTTATACTTTTCGCAAGAGCTGCCGTCACTGGACTCATTGCAAAACTATCAACCGAGTCTAGTCACCCAAGTCTATTCCGGCGATCAACAGCTCATCGGCCAGTTCTTCATTGAACGTCGCATCATGACGCCACTGGCGGACATTCCGAAAATGCTCACCCAAGCCGTCATCGCGACCGAAGATGCGCGGTTCTTCGAGCACCCAGGCCTCGACTACATCGGGATCTTGCGGGCAGCTTGGACGAACGTTCGACATGGCGGAAGGAAACTCGAGGGAGCGAGTACGATCACCCAGCAATTGGCACGATCACTGTTTCTATCATCCGAGCGGTCGTACGGCCGGAAGATTCGCGAATTGATCTTGGCCTACAAGATGGAAGTCGTGTCGACAAAGGAGCAGATCCTCGAAACCTATTTGAATCAGATCTACTTTGGTCAAGGGGCGTATGGGGTGGCCGCCGCAGCCCAGACCTACTTCGGAAAAGAGCTTGGCAAACTGACGCTTCCCGAAGCTGCTTTTCTTGCCGGACTTCCGAAGTCTCCGAGTCGCTTCTCTCCGTTCGTGGCCTACGATCGGGCAAAGAAGCGCCAGGAACATGTGTTGAGTCGGATGGAAGAGGCGGGGTTCATCACCCGGGCGGAGCAAGAGGAAGCGACCGCCCAGCCACTCGCTTTCAAGCGTCCTGGCGGTGACCAGCTCGCCCCTTATTTTGTGGAGTATATCCGGCAGTTGTTGATTGCGAAGTACGGCGAGACGATGGTCTACAAAGGTGGACTCAAGGTGTTTACCACGCTCAACCTGGAGATGCAACGGCTTGCGGAAGCGGCATTCTTCGCCGGTCTTCGGGAGCTCGACAAACGCCAAGGATGGCGTGGTCCTCTCCGGACGGTTGATCTTGCGACGATACCTTCTCCTGTGACGGTTGTTGCGGCCGATGACACAGTGACCGTTGGCGATTATCGCGAAGGACTCGTCACGAAATTGGCGAAAGATCATTACGTCGTTCAAGTGGGTAAGACGACCGCCAAGTTAGCGTTTGACGATATGGACTGGGCCAAGAGACGGCTGAAAGGACCTGATGCCACGAAGGATGTCGTCGTTGAGCCGAACCTGAGACAGACCTTGAAGCCCGGTGATGTGATCGAGGTTGTGATCAAGAAAATCGACCGCGGAACGGTTTCCCTTCAACTAGAGCAAACGCCGTTGGTCGAGGGTGGGTTAGTTGCGATAGACCCGGGAAAGGGCGCGATTCGTGCGATGGTAGGAGGATACGATTTCAACCGAAGTGAATACAATCGCGCGGTGCAGGCCCATCGCCAACCAGGCTCCGCATTTAAACCGATCATTTATGCTACTGCGATCTATCAGGGTATGAGTCCCGCATCGGTGATCCTCGATGCACCTGTGGTCTATGAACAGGAACAGGAAGACAAAACGTGGAAGCCGGAGAACTACGGTAAGAAGTTCCATGGGATGGTGAGCCTGCGAGAGGCCCTGGCACACTCGCACAATCTCGCGACCGTTCGCCTGTTGGAAAAGGTCGGGGTCAAAAACGTGATCGACTTAGCCCAGACTGTCGGCATCACCAGTCCCTTGGCAGCTGACCTCTCTTTGGGATTGGGGTCTTCTTCGGTTGGGCTGTTGGAGTTGACCTCGGCCTATGGGGTGTTCCTGAACCAAGGCAGTCGAGCGGAGCCCTACGCTGTGTTCTTTGTAAAAGACAATGCGGGCAAAGTGCTCGAGATGACCGAACCGGAAGCGCACGAGGTCATGTCGAAGGAGACAGCCTATCTCATTACCAACATGATGGAAGATGTGATTCGGAAGGGGACCGGACAGGCTGCGAAAGTCATTGATCGGCCGATTGCGGGGAAGACGGGAACAACCAACGAGTTTATCAACGCCTGGTTTATCGGCGGGACGCCGAACCTCGTGACAGGAGTCTATGTCGGATTTGACGATAGACGGTCGCTCGGCGAGACCGAATCAGGCGCCCACGCAGCGCTCCCGATTTGGATCAGCTTCATGAGAGAAGCATTGAAGCAAGTGCCGGTGGTACCCTTTACAATTCCCGACGGTGTCACCTTTGTTAAAGTCGATCCGGCGACAGGACTGCTGGAATCAGAGCAGGAAGGTACCTCCGGGACAGTGGAACTGTTTGCTAAAGGGAGCGAGCCCACGCAAGCGAGCCAAAGGAGGTTGGATCCAACAGATTTCTATAAACTGGATCAATTAAGCGAGGGCTCGCCCTAGCTAGGCCGGAGCTGGGAGATCGTTAGGACTTGGAGTCCTGGTACTCTTCGTGCCAGGCCATTTGAATTGCCTCCAAGATCTTCTCATTTGACTTTTTCGGGTCGTCCTTGAAGTCCGGGAGCGCCAGGATCCAGGCATGCATATCGGTAAAGCGAACCGAAAGCGGGTCAGTATCCGGGTGTTCTTCCACCAGCCTGATCGCAATGTCTTCCGCGTCATTCCAGCTCAGACCCATAATGCTTTCCCCCGCGACAGGCCTCAGGCAGGAGGCTCTTCTCCCTGGGCCACTAAATCTGATCCCGTGCCTATTACGTGAGGTCCGAAAGCTTCTTGTTCTGCAATGCTTCCTTCAGAGACGTATCCATCAAGACTTCAGCAAGATGATGTGTAGATTGTTCAAGTTCCGTTATTCTGGCGCGAATCAGCTTGTGGTCTGTACCGGCCTTGGCCGAATCGAGGGCAGCCATCGACGTTCTAATCCCAGACCGTTCTTGCTCATCGATCAAGTTCCCACCTTGTTTTAGGGCTTTCTCAGTGGCCCTCAGAATTGCCTCTGCTTCGGTGTTGGCCTCAATTAATTGTCTGGCTTTCAAATCTTCAGCGGCAAACTTGAACGATTCCCCGATCATGCGTTCCACTTCCTCGTCGGCAAGGCCGTATGAGGGTTTGACAGCAATCGACTGGGTTTCGCCCGTGCGCACGTCTCGTGCCGAGACATTGAGAATGCCGTTTGCATCAAGCAAGAACGTAACCTCGATACGCGGCACGCCGGCTGGCAACGGAGGGATCTTAAGTCGGAAACGCGCGAGGCTGCGATTGTCTTTTACCAGTTCTCGTTCACCCTGCAGAATGTGAATATCCACCCCTGTTTGGCCATCGACATAGGTCGTGAACATTTCCTTCGTGCTTGCTGGAATGGTCGTGTTGCGACGGATCAGAGTGCTCATCACGCCGCCCATCGTCTCAATTCCAAGCGAAAGGGGAGTCACGTCCAGCAACAGTAGGTCTGTCGTCCCCCCTCCGAGGATGTCCGCCTGGACCGCTGCCCCTAGCGCCACAACTTCATCCGGGTTCAATTCGTAATGAGGTGGCTTGCCAAACAGCTCGTGGACTCGTTGTCGGACCAGCGGCATGCGCGTGGAGCCGCCGACGAGCACGACTTCATCGATGTCATCTGGCGTAAGATCCGCATCTTTCAGCGCCTGGCGACAAGAAACGAGGGTGCGCTCAATTAAATCCATTGTCATAGATTCGAGCTGATCACGCGTGACCTCACGAGTAAATCGTCCTTGGCCATCAGGTAGCTCAATTGTTGCTGTCGTCTTGAACTCGTCGGAGAGCCGAATCTTTGCCTGTTCTCCTTCGAGCCGAGCCGCCTGCATATGGTCTGGATATTTGGTGAGATCGATCCGATGTTGGGCGCGAATATCTTTCACGAAAAGATCAACGAGACGGTGATCTAAATCATCACCACCCAAATGTGTGTCCCCGTTCGTCGCGAGGACTTCGAAAATTCCGTCCTTCAGTTTCAAAATAGAGATATCGAACGTACCGCCACCGAGGTCGTACACTGCGATGGTGCCTTGTGTCCGCCTCTGCAATCCGTATGCAAGAGAAGCCGCGGTTGGTTCATTGACGATTCGCAGGACTTCGAGCCCAGCGATCAAACCGGCATCTTTCGTGGCCTGCCGCTGGCTGTCGTTAAAATAAGCAGGGACTGTGATGACGGCTTTTGTGATGCTCTCGCCTAGATAGTTTTCGGCTCGGTGCTTGAGCTCCTTCAGAATCATCGCCGAGATCTGCGGTGGCGAATAGGTTTTCTCGCCGACCTTGATGCGGATGACACCGCCCTGTTCAGTGAGGTGGTAGGGGAAGTAAGCGAGCTCACTTTGCACGTCGGCCAAGCCTTTTCCCATAAACCGCTTGATGGAATAAATAGTGCGTTCTGGATTACGGGTAAGGTGTTCTTTTGCAGGGTCTCCGACGATCAGTCCGTTGTCAGTCATGGCGACGACCGATGGGACCATCGTGCGGCCGGTTCGGCCGGGCATAACGCGCGGCGTACCCTGATCCATAAATGCGACGAGAGAATTCGTCGTTCCTAAATCAATTCCAACAATACGTGCCATGGAGGTTACGCAATGGTTGCGACGAGGTTGTTGACGATATTCCTGACATACGTCCGGTTGGACAGAATTTCCCGCATCTGTTTCAGGATGCGGTCACGCTCGACCCTGGCTTGGTCGGTGACCTCCCCGCGATCTTGAAGTGCGTCCCACTGTGTGGAAAGCCGCTGCAGTTGCGTCTCCATGTCCCGTTGCCGTTGTTCAAGCGCCGCTCGCTCGGATTGGAGCTTTGTGCGAAGCTGAGCCTCCGTTCCAGAGGTACGGTCTGTGGCGCGGTACTCGTCCAAGACGTCCTGCAGCTCAATAATTTCTTCCAACAGATCGGCGGGAGGCGACGTTCGGATTTCCTTCGCTGCGCCAGCTTCGAGGTCCAGCAGATACTCGGTTCGTTGAATCGGATCGCGGAGCGTTCGATACGCGGTGTTGAGCAGCGCGGAGTTATCCAGACTGATAGCCTGTTCCGCGGCACTCTTGTTGTGGTAGAAGTCGGGGTGGAAAGCCCGGCTCAGCTCGTAGAATTTGGACTCTAACGCGTTCTGATCGATTGTGAGACGGCGGGGAAATCCCAGACAGGTAAAGTAATCCAGTTCTTTGGACACCGGCTGAACCTTGACGCAGCGTTCACAAAAATATTCGCCCGCAATTTCTGATTGACAGTGCCAGCACATGCTGCGCGCCATCTGGAGTTCACGACGGCCAGTTGTGCTATGTGTGTGATAGTCCATGAAGGCGGCTCTGACGGCACGGGCATGGTTGTTCACCATGCCCGTTGTGATAGTTCAAGTATGTAGCGTCGGATTTAGGCCGAGAATGACTCTCCGCATCCACAGGTTTTATTGGCATTCGGATTAACGAATTTGAAGCTTCCGCCCATCAAGTCCTTTTGAAAGTCCAGCTGAGTCCCTTGGAGGTAAATCGCGCTCTTGGCGTCGACGATCACCTTGACGCCCTCGAAAGTGTACACCTGATCATACTGACCGATTTTCTCATCGAAGTTGATCGTATAGCTCAGGCCCGAGCAGCCGCCCCCTTTGACGCCGAGGCGAAGACCTCCCTCGGTGACACCCTGCACGTTCATGAGACGCTTCACCTCTTTCAACGCGGCTTGGCTGAGCGTGATAACCGGAGTTTGTGTCTCTGTGTTCGCGACGTCCATAAGTGGGCTCCTTCGCGTCGTTACTTCGCTTCGGCCGTCTTTCCGTCGGCCTTTTTCTGGTAGTCAGCCAGCGCGGCCTTGATGGCGTCCTCGGCCAACACGGAACAGTGAATTTTCACCGGAGGTAGATTGAGCTCCTGAACGATGTCGGTGTTCTTAATTTTCTGGGCTTCCTGGAGAGTCTTGCCCTTAAGCCATTCCGTCGCGAGGCTCGAACTGGCAATCGCGGAGCCGCACCCGAAGGTCTTGAATTTGGCGTCGACGATCGTGTCGTTCTGCACCTTGATCTGGAGCTTCATCACGTCGCCGCACTCCGGTGCCCCGACCATCCCGGTGCCGACTCCTTCCTCATTTTTGTTAAAGCTCCCCATGTTCCTGGGGTTGTTGTAGTGATCAACAACTTTGTCACTGTAGGCCATGGCCACTCCTCCTTCGTCTTCTCGTCGCTCAGTGGGCCGCCCACTGAACGGATTTCAAATCGACGCCTTCCTTTGCCATTTCATAGAGGGGGGACATTTCTCGTAGTTTGGTTACTATTTCAATAACCTTCTTGGTCGTGTAGTCAATCTCCGTGTCCGTATTGAATCTCCCTAAGCCGAAACGGATCGACGAGTGAGCCAACTCCGTACCGACACCGAGGGCCCGCAACACATAAGAGGGTTCCAGAGTCGCCGACGTGCAGGCCGAGCCGGAGGACAGGGCAATGTCTTTCATTCCCATCAACAAGGACTCACCTTCAACATACGCAAACGAGATATTCAGATTACCTGGCAGCCGATTCGTCGGGTGGCCGTTCAAATAAGTCTCTTCCAACGCTTCCATGATGCCGGCCTGGAGCCGATCGCGCATNGCAGCCANCCGAACCGATTCCGNGGCCATTTCNAGACCACACAGCTCGCAAGCCCTGCCGAATCCGACGATCAACGGAACCGGAAGTGTACCGGACCGCATCCCGCGCTCATGCCCGCCACCGTCCATCTGAGCGGCGATGCGAACCCGCGGGTTCTTCTTCCGCACATAGAGCGCACCCACCCCTTTGGGGCCATAGATCTTATGGGCGGAGAACGACATTAGATCGATGCCCATGTCCTGCACATCAACTGGAATCTTGCCCACACCCTGCGTCGCATCGCAGTGGAAGAGGACGCCGTTCTCCTTGGCAATCTTGCCGATCTCTTTGATCGGATTGATCGTGCCGATTTCGTTATTGGCCAGCATGATGGAGATGAGCACCGTCTTTCCGGTGATGGCGCGGCGTACGTCTTCAGGATCCACCATCCCGTATTTGTCGACGGGAAGGTATGCCACCGTCGCCTTGCCCTTGGCCTCCATGGCCTTCGCGGTGTCCAGCACTGCCCGATGTTCGGTGGACGACGTGATAATGTGATCGCCCTTTTCTTTGTACATCTCGAGGACGCCTTTGATCGCCAGATTGTCCGCCTCGGTGGCGCCGCTCGTGAATACAATTTCTTTCTGGTCCGCCTTGATCAGCTTGGCGATCTGCTTACGGGCCTGGTCGACCGCCTCCTCCGCTTCCCATCCAAAGGAATGGTTGCGGCTAGCGGCGTTCCCGAATTTTTCAACAAAATAAGGGAGTATGGTTTCCAACACGCGTGGATCCATCGGCGTAGTGGAATGATTATCTAAGAAAATCGGCAGCTTCATCGTTCGACTCCTTGGGCCGTAGCGGACTGAATCGTAATGAGTGGCATGCCACCCATCATGTCTTCCAGCGTCATACTATTCAAAAGCTGGAAAATGCTGTCTTGGACCTTTAGCAGCGGTGTGCGAATGGTACAGTGTTCCCGCTGGAGGCACAGGTCACCGTCTTTTTCATGAGAACAATCAGTAATGCCGAGCGGTCCTTCAATACTTTCCAAAATTTGGGCGATAGTCAGCTCTCGTGCGCTTCGCGCCAGTAAATAGCCGCCCTTGGGACCGTTATGGCTTTCGATCATGCCGTGCTTAGCCAGTGTCTGCAGCACCTTGGCCAGCAGTTCGAGCGGAATATTATACTCCTCGGCAATTTCTTTCGTGTTCACCACGCGGCCGGGGGTGACATCCCCGAACTGCACGGAGGCAATGTGTTGGAGCGCCATCAGGGCATAATCTGCCTTCTTGGAAAGCTTCAACATGGGTATTGCCGATTAAAATGATCGGAGACTATAATGATCTCCGATCAGATAAGTCGGATAAAGAGTACCATAGGGGTTCCACGGCTGTCAATAACAGAGCCGGAGCCTGAGAAAGGACGACCTACATGGGCGGGACCAACCCTTATATCAAGAAGGCAGACTACGAACTTCCTACAAAACCCTATTCTGTCACTTACATAGCTCCTGATGGCAGGGTGACCAAGGTTGAGGTTGATCCCGGCAGGATTCCCTACGGCCCGACTGGGCTTCCTGGCAGCCTTCTGGATATCGCCATGGGAAACGGGGTTGAGTTAGAACATGTATGCGGAGGGGTTTGCGCCTGTTCTACCTGTCACGTAATCGTGAAGCAGGGGCTTGATACCTGTAATGAAGGAACCGATGATGAATTTGACCAACTTGATGAGGCCCCGATGACGACGCTGCAGTCTCGGCTGGGGTGTCAATGTGTACCTGATGGGACAAAAGACATAGTCGTCGAGATCCCGGCGGTCAACAAGAATCTCGTCAAGGAAGCTCATTAATCATAAGTCTCAGTTTTCACTTCTTTCCGGTCATATCCCGCCTCAACGAAATAGGTTCGAAGCGGCCGCACAAAGCCTTTGGTGCCGCACAGCATCGGAATCACTTTTGGTGCCCCTTCAATCAATGGCCGGAGCATGGAGAGCGTGAGGTCAACGCCCTGTTGTTCTCCTCCTGAGGCCACTAAGGGAAGATAGCGGAATCGCGGGTGAGTCACGGCTAACGTGAGCAATTCTTGATGAAACAGCAGTTCCTCCTCAGATGGCGCGACGGCTACCAGGAGGACCGAGCCCGTCTGTCGCTGGGCATAGAGCTGCTTCAGCATGCAGCGTATGGGAACGAGACCGGTAAAGCGGGCAATCAGAACCAATTCTCGGTCGAGCTGCTTCGGCAGGATGAAATTCCCATGGGGGCCAGAGAGCCATGTTTCTCCGCCGGGTTTGAGTGTGTAGAGATACCCTGATCCCAAGCCGTCTGTCACCCGATCAAAGATGAGGGTCAACTCTCCTGATGGTGTGCTCGGTGCCGCCATGGAATATGCACGGTTGAGTGGAGGATGTTCACCGACCGGCAGTTTGAGCGAGACCCACTGACCGGGCTGAAATCCAATTTTGCGGGTAACAGGGAGGAGGACTAGCTGGCGAACATTGGGGGTGAGATCGGTGACAGAGAGAACCGTCGCTGACTGGGTAAATTCTGCCATGACGATCTCCGTCTCTCTCATAGCAGAAGCAGCGACGAGATGGAAGCGTCAGGATTCTGTACAAGTCTTTTCCCTGCGTGTTATAGATACCGGCCTTCGCACACACCGGGAGAGCTGCATGCATGACACAGATTCGTGTCCGTTTTGCCCCCAGTCCAACAGGATTTCTCCATATCGGCGGCGTCCGGACGGCGTTGTTTAACTGGCTCTATGCTCGGCAGCAGAAGGGTGTCTTTATCCTTCGCATCGAGGATACCGACCAAAGTCGCTCGACCAACGAATCGATCCAAGCCATTATTGAAGGAATGAAGTGGGTAGGTCTCGACTGGGACGAAGGACCCTATCGTCAAACTGATCGCATGGATCTCTACCGGAGCCATGCAATGCGGTTGCTTGAGGAGGGGCACGCGTATTGGTGCGTCTGCACGGCGGAGGAACTCGAGGCACGCCGTAAAGAAGCCGAGGCGAAAGGGCTCTCACCACGCTACAACGGCCGCTGCCGTAATTTGGGCATTAGGCAGCCGACTGGTGACGCGGCGTTGCGCTTCAAGGCGCCGCAAGAAGGCCAGACCGTGGTGAACGATCTCATTAAAGGGAGGATCGTCTTCGACAACACGGTCATCGACGATTTGATTATTCTTCGGTCCAACGGGTATCCGACCTATAACTTTTCTGTCGTGGTCGATGATGCCCTGATGAAGATCACTCATGTAGTCCGCGGAGACGATCACCTCACCAATACGCCGCGGCAGGTGCCGATCTTCCAAGCCCTCGGGTTTCCGCTGCCGCACTTCGGACATCTCCCAATGATTCTGGGATCAGACAAAACTCGGCTCTCCAAGCGGCACGGGGCGACATCGATCATGGCGTATAAAGACATGGGCTATCTGCCCGACGCGATGGTGAATTATCTCGTTCGGCTCGGCTGGTCGCACGGCGATCAGGAACTCTTCACACGGCAGGAACTGATTGAAAAATTTTCTTGGAAGAACGTGCAGACGTCAGCGGCCGTGTTCAATCCGGACAAGTTGCTTTGGCTCAACGCCGAGTACATCAAAACCAGTCCCCCCGGGCAAGTGGCGCGTGCGCTGGTGCCGCTGTTGGAATCGGCAGGATTAAGAGACAAGGTCCGCTCGGTCTCTGAGGACTGGCTCGCCAAACTCGTCGTGCTGGTTAATGAGCGGGCAAAAACGCTCACCGAAATGGTCGAGTGGGTGCGGCCATACTTTGGACAATCGGTCACATTTGAGGATGACGCCGCTAAGAAATTTCTCACGCCCCTCATGGTGCCACTGCTCGCCAAGCTGCTTGCTCGGTTTGAAGCCCTTCCAACGTTCTCTAAACAGCAATGGGAAGGTGTGTTCAAGAAGCTTGTCGAGGAAGAGGGGATAAAGACGGGGCAGCTCGCTCAGCCGGTGCGCGTCGCCCTCACTGGCCGCACGGCGAGTCCGGGATTGTTCGAGGTGATGGAAATTCTGGGGCGAGAGCGAACCCTCCTGCGGCTCCGCGAGGGGATTCAGCGGGCCTCACAGTCTTGACGGAAGGAGGAGGCAAACCCTCGCGCCAATCTTGACGACATCACGAGCCATATATTACTGTGAGCATCGGTTGGGGGATCGTCTAGCGGTAGGACGTCAGTCTCTGGATCTGACTACCTAGGTTCGATTCCTAGTCCCCCAGCCATTTC
>AF_2010_repII_A1DRAFT_10000020_pt1 | contig 21692 bp, 24 predicted proteins | sample AmaForreplicIIA1_FD_9195 | JGI IMG/M metagenome (IMG submission 9195)
AGCGCGCGAGCTGCTGCAACCGGCGATCCGCATTGACATCAAGGATGTGTGGCTCGACCGACCGGAGCTGTACCCGCCACAAAGTCGGGAAATTGAACTAACCGCACAGCAACGCAAACTGCTGTATGATCTTAAGGCCAAGCTGCGAGTCGAGACCAAGAATGGCACCGCAATCATCCCCGCCAACGAGGCAGCCAGTCGCAACAAAGCGCTGCAAATCGTACAAGGCATGATTTATGACGACAGTCACACAGCGCACGAAACCGATGCCAGGAACAGAATCCTAGAGGCAATCGACGTAATCAACCGCAGTGTCGGTAAAGTGCTCATTTTTATCGGATTGACAAGTGTGGTTGAATTGGTATATAAGGAATTGAACAAGGTAGGGATCACATGTGCCAAGATAACCGGAGTGACCAACGACAAGGAACGCAACGCGACCTTCGAATCGTTCCAGAACACAGCAGCGCCGCGGGTGCTGATAGCCGATCCGGGAACGATGGCTCACGGCTTGAATTTACATGCCGCTTCTACCGTGTTGTGGTACGGGCCGACCGACAAGACTGGATTGTATATGCAAGGGATTCGGAGAGCTTATCGGCCTGGACAGCATCACCCTGTGACTGTGGTGCAGCTTGTCAGTACTACGCTCGAAAAGCAGATTTTCAAAAGGCTCGAAACCAATCAAACGCTACAAGGCACACTGTTGGACTGGGTTAAGGGAGACCAGCTATGAGAGACCCCGACTATAGCGATCAACAACTGATCGACGAATTTTTTCGACTCGAAAAAAGGTTGGAAGAATTCAAAGAAGCTTATAAGAAACAATGTGAACCATACAATACGGCAATTCTGGCAATCAAAGGAACCCTGCACGAACGCTTAAACCAGCGCGGCGCCAAGCACACTAGCGTCGCGGGTGGCACCTGCTACAAAGTTATGAACATGACGACCAAGACCACCAGCCGGCAGGCTTACTTGCAGTTCTGCATCGAGAACCCGGATGTCGGTCTTAACCTGCTGACTGCCAATGTTTCGAAAGACTATCTGTCAACTTTCATGGAAGCGCACGACAATCAGCCGCCGCCCGGTGTGGAAGTCAACTATGTAGAAACCGTCACAATCAGGAGCACCTAGATGAACGATCTTCCTTCCCTGCCTGATGCCACTTTTCTCGGTGGCCGGCAGCGTCGCCAACTCGGCGAAGCCAGCCTCAAAGGACTGGGTTTCAGTCAGCCCGCGCATATCAGCCGACTCGGCGGACGTTTTCATCTCGTGGGCGAGACCGGAGAATACCAACCGGTCACTACGTTCGATCCGCAAATCGGCGCTTACATCGACATGGTAATCGTCGACGTGAACGAAAACCGGTCGAAGATTTATTTCGACCGCTCCAAGCCGTATGACGCGAACCGGGAAGACCCGCCGCTGTGCTTTTCCGACAACGGCGTGGCGCCAAGCGTCAACGCCATTCAGCCACAGCACGAGACCTGTGCCGGCTGTCCGCAGAACGTCAAAGGCTCTGCCATATCTGGTTTGACCGGAGCTGAAGTGTGGGCTTGCAAGGATCAGAAGAAATTAGCCGTAATCGTCAATGGGATAGCGGGAGTATGGCTGTTTGTCATTCCGCCGGCCAGCCTGAAAAAGTACCGAGCCTATGTGGAATGGATCGTGCGCCAACAGCTCCCCGGTGCCAATCGCGCGGCCGATCCGGCCGACATGATTACCCGTGTTTTCTTCAATCAGGGCAGTCCTAACGTCTTGGAATTTCGAGCGGAGGGGCTCGTCACCGCCGAAATTGCTGCACTGCAAGATAAATTATGGGAAACCGGCGCAACCGATGCCATCGTCGGCCGCAACGATCAACCGCGTACTAAACCACTGCCAGCCTTGCCCGGAGGCCAGCCAGAGAGAATTTCGGCTCCTCAGGCTACGAACGCGGCTCCAGCTCAATTAAACGCACCAGCGGCCTCCGCAACGGCTTCGCAACCGCAGGCACCGAAACCGGAACCGCCAAAACGGCGGGCCAAGAAAGGAGGTTACGAGACCCACCCGCTTGACGTACCAGCCTTCATTCAGGCTGATGCAAGGCCGGAAAAGCCAGCAGCAGCTTTCGGCATTCAACCGGCAAAAGAAGCATCGACCGACATGGCTGCAAAAGTAAGAGCTGCGTTCAAACTCGCATGAGTAAAATCTTCAACCAGCGACTAGCATGGTGCTTGCAACATGGAGCACTATCGGTCGCAGACCTGTCGGTGTGGTTTGAAATTCCGTACCCTACCGTTCGCGCTTGGTTACGTGGCACTGCGCCCCGTAAAGCACGATTCAATCAACTCGATGCGAGATTGAATCGACTTAAAAAACTAATCAAGCTTGGGCATGGCTTTCCTGTGCCCATGTCTCTCAGTCAAAATAAAAGAGCTGCATATGTGAGCGCCATCCGTGATCGACTTTCTTACCCACATACTCCCACAAAAAGGACTGCGCTGCGCAACTCTGTTCGTCGGGAAGCAAGTCAGTAATCATTTCTTTACTTCGAATGCCGAACTAGCCACGTTCATTGCCACCAATGATGCGCAAGGACATACCGTTTATCATGCTTGCGCCAGTTATCGCACGCAGCGGCGCAAGCAAGAAAACGTGCTTGCGCTGAAAAGTTTATGGTTAGACGTCGATGTCGGAGAAAAAGCTTTTGCGCAAAAAACCGGATACCTTACTGTTACTGATGCTGCTCGTGGCATTGCTGTTTTTTGCCGTGATACTGCTCTACCAGCCCCTACGCTGGTTTTATCGGGTACCGGGCTCCATACCTACTGGGTCTTCGCATGTGAGCTTACCCTGGAGCAGTGGAAGCCCTACGCACTGGGTCTCAAGCGACTCGGACAAAGTTGTGGTTTGTGCTTTGATCCCGCTCGAACCAGCGATGCAGCCTCAATTCTCCGTACCCCCGGAACCGTCAATCGGAAATATGCTGCCGTTGCGGTGCAAGATTGTACCCGCAACGGACCTTATCCATTAGAGCTGTTCAGGAGACTACTCGATGAAAAAGAAACGCAAGCGGCATGGGACTTCGGCGACGCCTCGCATCTCGCTTACCGAACGCCAGCTTTGGCAAGCCTTTCACTTTCTTGGCCTAACCGCGGGGAGTTTATCAGTAGTACAAGCATTGCTGATAAATGCAAGCAAGTCGGAGAATTACGACGCTGTCATGGGAATTTGCCGGAACCAGTTTGGTACGCATGTCTCGGAGTGCTTGCGTTTGCTACTGACGGCACAAATTTTAGCCACGAGTGGTCAAAAGGAGATTCCCGCTATACTGCCGAAGCTACGAACAAAAAATTGGATCAACATCGCAAACTTAGCGGCGCTACAACTTGCCAACATCTCGAAAGCCTCAACCCATTAGGTTGTAAAGAATGCCCATACAAAGGAAAAATCAATTCACCCATCACCCTTGGCTACGCTAACGAAAAATCGGTAATACCGGTAACAAACGGCTTACCCAAACTACCGGAACCTTATGGCTGGGAGAATGATTCGCTCGTAGTGCAGTCGTCAACCAGCGGAGGGCCAAAAAACTATTTGATTTCCAAACATCCAATCTATCTCGAAACCGTAAGCACCGGGGAAACTCGCGGCGACTTCAACCTGACTTTCAAGCAAAAACTGCCGGTGAAAAATTGGGATATAATCACAGTGGGAGCGCAAGAGCTGTTCAGCCCGCTTGGGGTTGGAGCATTGACGAGATTCGGCGCCAACATCCATGACAACGAAATATTCAAAAAGTTCGTGCATGCCTCGATAGATCAGTATTACACAAAACAAGCTTTGTTTACTCGTTACGATCAATATGGCTGGAAGCCGGAAGGATTTCTCGGCAGCAAGAATTTTTACACCGCTACCGGCATCCACGAAGCCGTGGTCAGCGACGAACTGACTATCCGCAACACATGGATCGGCCCCGGCAAAGGCGCCAAGAATGACCCGTCAACCGGGCTGGAGCGCTGGCAAAACGCTGCCAACACGATGTTTGCCGCAGGCTGCGAAACCCAGTCGCTGGCGGTGCTCGCTTCCTTTGGCGCTCCGCTCATGCGTTTCCTAGCAGTGGATGAAGGTGGCACGATCTTGCATTTGGTCAGCCGCGAGACCAACAAGGGCAAGACCACAGCCTTGTGTGGGGCTTTCACGGTATGGGGTCTCAAGCGCGGCTTGAGCCTTACCAACGAGGATAACCGCGTCACCAAATGGCTCACCCTGGCAGCACTAGGCAACCTGCCGCTGATTTACGATGAGCTGGACGCGCGCGACCCCACCTACATTCGCAGCTTCATCACCAATTTCACCAACGGCCGCGACAAGATGCGTGCCGACCGCACTGGTCAAATCAAGCACGCGGCGACGGAATGGCAAACCGTAATGATCAGCGCCTCGAATACCAGCATCATCGATCAACTATCGACCGGTCACGATCCCGAAGCAGCAGCCGCGCGCGTGTTCGAGCTGGAAGCAACCTTGCCCGAGCATCTAATCAACCGAATGGGAGAGAAGCTGCGCAATGAGCTGCAAGCGAACTGTGGCTATGCCGGTCACGCTTATCTGCAATATCTCGTGCAAATCCGCAACGAACTGCCAGACTGGGTACAACAAAAACTGATTGAGGTGCAAAAAAAGACCGGGCTGTCCAACAATTATCGATTTTGGCTGCGCTTGGCTGCCGTCGTGGCCGTCGCCGGTACCATCGTTCGCCACATCGGCCTTCTCGAAGTTTCCATCGACCGCATTCTTGAAAACTGGCTGTTGCCGCTGATGATCGATCAAAGCGCCGATGGCAAACAAGGCGACCGGCAAGCCAAGGGATGGGCCTACGGTGCTTTGGCGCATGCCATTGCCAAGCTCAAGCCACATACTCTGATCGTGCAGGGACAATACGTGACCGGCAAGACCATGCGGCCAATCGAGACCCCGCGCGACCAAATCGTTGCCCGCTACGAGACCGGGCTGAAACGGTTCACCATCACCACGGAAGCACTCAAAAACTATGCCGTCGAGCACAACCTTCCTTGGTTGCCGTGGTATCGCGAAATGAAGCGAACCGGGGTAATAAGCGAAACTAAGAAAGTAACGCTGACAGCCGGGACCGAGCTGGCGGGGGCATTGACCTATTGCTACGAAATCAACCTACGCCACAGGTTGCTGGCAGAAGAGCCGGAAATAGCAGAAACCAATATCGTGCCGATCCGAGCTACTTAGCAGCAGCCCGCAACTCGGCTAACTTCAACTGTTCTTTTTTAAGCAGCTCTAACAGCTCCGGGAGGCGATCAATGGTCGCGGCCCGGAGTTGATTCTCGTCCACCTTGGTTTGACTGCTGATTTGGGCGGTGGCGCCAGCGGTCTTGGCCCGCAAGATCACCGAAAAATTGCTGTCCTGCCCATCGGTCTCCATGTCCATGATTTTTTGCAGTTCGCGAATCGAGGCATGGGTCAAACGGCGGAAATCGGCATTCAAATCGCCGTCGTGTAAAGCATCCCGGTCGCGTAGCCATGCTGCTGAATCTTCGGAAGCTGGCGTGCCAAGCGCCTGCCGATATCCGTGCGCCACATGGGGGAGTTGGGCACTGTCAAGCTTTCCAATCGGCGGTAAGCGGCATGTGCCGCGTCTTTCACCGTCGCCGCTACTCCCGTCATCACCAGCACGTAATCCCCCGCCGTCGCCGGGGTAGGCGCCCGGATCGTCGTGCCGTTCACCCGCCGCGGGCATTCCGCCAACATCATCTCGCATGGATGCAGGTTCTTCCATAGCCCCTGTTTGATCCCATAAATCGGAATCCCCCAAACTTCCCGGCGGGTTACGTGGCTGTAAGGATAGTCGGGCACGGACAACACGACCCCTATCGCTACGCTGTCGTAGGTCCAGATACTCGTGTCCATGCCGGTCAGCAGATTCTTCAGCCATTCGACGCTATCGCCTTGCAATAAGCCAAGCTGGATATTGTAAGTCGGCCAACCGACCCTAGTAGTAAACTCCAAAGGCCATGCCTGTCCCTTGGCATCGATAATACAATTAACGTCTATATAGCCCACATAGTTCTGTTTGTGTAGCTCCTGGGTAAGCGGCAGCAGCATCTTATCAGCCAGCTTAGATTTCTTGACGATCCGCAGTACCGTGCCCTGCTCGCCGGTTGCCACCCCCAGCTCGTTATTCATCAACTTTTTGAACTCCCAATTCTCATGCCAGCCCTCGTTCCAGCCAAGCGGGCCGAACCAGCCACCGACTGCCATTTCCGATCCCTCGACAAAATCTTGCAGGATGAAATTCATTTTCTTGCCAAGCTTCTGCCAGCGCTCTAGCATGTAGAGCATGTCTTCCGGCGTCTTGGCACAATAGGACAATGCCTTGTTGTCTTCGTCGTTGGGTTTGGAGACAAAACGCCGGTCGTGTTTCTTCACGTAACTGATCGCAGCAGCATAGTCGGAGAATTCTTTTGACGGTATGGTGGCGATGCCGGCTCTTCGGAGTATTTGCTGCCCAGTTATCCGGTCGTTTTCCCACTGTGACGTTTCCGTCGACGGACCTACAACATTGTTATTACCAAGAGTTGTCCGATGATTGTCGATGTCTCGCATATACTTCCTGTTGTCCGCTACTAGGACAACATCGGCCCACCGCAACCATGATTGAAATTCTCGTACGACTGTTACGAGACCCTGACCAATCTTCTCGGTCTTAGGCTTATCGGGAATGAAAATCTTTACTTCGTGACCCTCACGCTGCGCACGCATGGCGGGATCGAGTGCATTGCCGAGCGGATCAACGATCAAAAACCGCAGCCGTTTCCATGCTTGCTGTAGATGTTTCATCGGCCGAAGCTAGGCAACCACCAGAACATATAGCCGGGTAAGATATCGCCTCTTTCGTTGCGAGCGTTTGCCGGGACATCGGCATCCTTATGGCCTTTACTGCGAAGTGCATCGGGATTGAAATGAACCCAAGACCGTCCCGACCAGCTTTCATCCAGTTTATTTTTTGCCATTTGCTCTTTGCGTGCTTGTTCAGTCAACAATGAATCAAACAATTTGTCTGCATCGCGCTCCGACATTAGAACTCGCACCGCATCATTCTTGAACTGATTACGCATTCCTTCGCGCTGTTCATGCAACATCTTGCGCGCAGTATTAACAGCTCCAAGCATCTGATCCCAAGATGCTGACGTACTGAAATTCTTCTCCATTTCAGCGCGTTCTTGCGCAGTACCAGCGCGAGCAACTGCCAACGACTTGATGATTTCGGTACCGAGAATTTGGGCAGCTAGCTTGACGTTTGTCGGTTCCGGATAGCCAGCAATATTTTCCATTATGTAAGCTTTAACTTTATTAAAAACTGGCGCGTCTAGAATTGAGACATGACCACCTAATGCTTGCCACTCGGCTCCTAGCTGTTCCAACACTTCCAAATGACCGGCGGCAACGCTAAGAAACCGTACCTGATCGCCTTGCGGGCCGGCTCCCATGTAACGATCAATAGTCTTGCCCGCGGCACGCACAAGATTGGCTTGCCGAGTGCGGTATTGCGCCGTGTCGGTTATTCCTTGCGCTTTCAATTTCTCGTCAGCGAGATTCCATGCCGCTCTAGTGAAAGCTTGCTTGACGACACCGGTAAAGCCAGCAGCCTGCGGCGGCGTGCCGCCTTTCGCGACTTGGCCAAGATTGATGACATTGGAGGCTTGCTCAATCTCTTCGGTAGTGATGCCTTTCTGTGCTAGAGCATCATGCGCCTTGGCAGCATCGAGTCCGTAAACTCTATCTTGCGACAAGCCAAAGCGTTCCCAACCCAGGCGTAGAGCTTCCTTGCGAGCCTCAAGCGCTTGCGCCGCTATTCTTGCTTTTGCTGCTGTTTGTTCCCTGGCAACTTGGGCACGTGCGACAAGTCCCTCTCTTAGTCGTTGAGTACGACCTAGTTCCGCAGCACCAGCACGAAACATGCGCCCCTTTTCTAAATATTCGGTCAGCTCACGTTTTTCAGAAGCATGCATACGAGCTAATTCACGCTTGAAGTTTTCCGATTGTCCTTGGCGATAATCTTTCCTGCCTTCGACAAATTCGGTCAGCTCTTGCCTGAATGCTTGATTTGATTCGGTAATCGCCGTGCGTGTTGCAGCATTTAATTCGGCAACCTGTAACCGACCTTCAATTTGTCTTTCGGTAACCCGTTCACGCCCAGCAATCTGTTTTTCGGCTATCCGCTCACGGGTACCCAATGTTTGGGCAGCAATGTCTAATTTAACCTGCCGATCTTTCTCCCTGCCTGCTTCGCGCGTCTCGGCACGTTCTGCCAAACCTGCTTCATGGGTACGACCAAGCTCAAGCCTGCCTTCTCCAAGTTCGCGTGCTGTCTGCGCCCTGAAGGCAGCAGTTTCAGCATTTTGTTGCTGAATCAAATTAGTCATTTCAAATCTAGCTTGCTTTCGCTCTGCTTCTGTCTCTGCGGCTGCAATTTTTTGTGCTGCCTGCCGTAATTTTTCCTGTTGCCCTTCATACAAGCGCGCTTCCCGCTCCCTAGCTACGGCAATCCTGTCTGCTGCCGCTTCGCGCCGCTGCGAAATTGTCGCCTCATGCCATGCCGCCTGTTCCTCGACTTTCATCAACGGAACAAGATTATTGACCACCCCGTAGATCACTCCAGATGGGGCACCGGGGTTGGCCTTTACCGCTGCATTGATCACTTCCCGCATGGTCAAGGGACCACCGGGCCCGAGATAACCCTTCGGCGGTTGCCGTTGCGCTGGCTGTGCCGCCTGCGGCGGTGCCCCTTCTGGCTGCGCCGCGGCCGGTGGACCGCCAATCGGAGGTGGTCCTGCCGGTGGACCGCCCATGATGCGTTCACCCGGAGCACCAACCATGCTGCCGGTCGCTGCCGGCTCGACCGCCGGTTGCTGTGCTCGCGCTGCTGGCTGCTGTGCTGCCGGCTGTGAAGGCTGCCCCGGCTGCGGAGCTGGCAGGGGCGGACCGGGCGGACCACCGGCACCGGAAAGAAGCTGAAGGGTACGATCAGCACCAGTACGAGTTTGGATTCCAAAATCGTATTCTTGCTGTACCCGTCGTGCTTCCTCTTCGCGTAATCGAGTCTGACTTAACCGACTTGCAATATCGGCTTGCGATTCCTGCGATTCGAGAAAACCGCCGGCAATTCCACCGTTAGCCATATTAGATTGGCCTTAAATTTGGATTGGTTTCCGGTGAACCGCCATAATACCCACCGCCGCCGCCACCAAACGGCCCCCAACCACCGCCGGGTGGGAACATTAGACCCATCCCACCACCAAACTGCCGCAGCCAAGCTTGTTGTTGATTAAATTGCTGGTTCTGCTGCGAAAGGGCGAGTTGAGCTTGCTGATTGCCAACTTGATTGGCCGCATTGACCTGTCCCATGTAGTTGAGCCAATCGCCGGCTTGCAGCTGCGGTATCGTAGAAGTCAGATTGCCGAACTGCGCTGCTGCCTGCGGTCCTTGTAACGCTCCGCCTAGAATTGCGTTGTAGGCACTCCATGGTGCTTGCGCCGAACCGAGACCAGCCCCAATAGCACTGCTGCCAAGGCCAAAGGCACCGGTAGCCGATCCCAATGCTCCGCCATAAAGCCCCCTGGCTGCTTCTGCCCCAACCCCCATGCGGTTAAGTAAGTTGTTCTGCCAATCAATATTGAAATCCGCCATGGTCTTGCCGGCAACACCTTGACCCCAAGGCGTGCCTGCCAAACCAGATTGACTAAGACCGGCAAGCGACTGCTCACCAACCTGTTGCGCGGTACGTTGATAAAGTGCCTGCTGCGGATCGAACGCTTGATTTAAGATAGCCCCGGCCGCGCCGATCTGCGGGGCTACCGTACCGCCAATCTGCCCCGCCATTCCCAAGCCACCCAACGCATTGAGCTGTCCCAATCCGCCAAACAGATTTGCCCCGCCCTGGAAACCACCAGCATAGGGGTTAGCCATAAAGCCGCGAGCAATACCACTGACATCCCCTAAAAATTGTCCACCGATATTGTACTGTCCTAGATCACCAATCGCCCCAGCGCCGCGAGCAAAGGCAGGACCAATCGGCCAATTTTGTTGGGGCGGTAATTGCACATTGCTGGGACTACCGAACGCACCAAATAAACCGGCGCCGCCGACACCTGCGCCCAAGCCACCCATCAACATTGCCGGTGTGATGCCCATCAGTCTTTTACCGGTCTTTCAGTTTCGTGCTCTTCCATGAATTTTTGAAATTCAAGCTGGCGCTTTACCCCGCCAATTCCTGTTTTATAGGCTTTACCGTAAGGAATACCGATCTGCGTAGGACCGATGCGATCATAGTCTTTACGGCGCGCAGTTTCCTCCGAACCATAATTCCCATTCCACATTGTGTTGCCGGTGCGGGCCATCACTCCACCAATAGTTTCATGTAAGCCACCTCAAATGCCTTCAAGCCAAGGCGCTTGAAAATTACCCGCACCCGCCGATCACGTTGAGAAAACCAATGAAGCTTTTCAGATACGACCATGCGCACTACACCACACTTGCGCAAATGTTTCTCATTCTCGCGAAACATGCGTAACCCAGTCAAGCCGCGCCGGTAATGCGGATCGAGCCAAAACATATCGATATAAGCGTGCAGCGTCGTCTTATAATGCAAGTGCGGGGAAATAAGATTGAAGATATAGCCAATCAGCTTGTCGTCGTCACGTACAGTCAAGACATGCAAGGTGCCGTTAATAGACCCTTGCATGAAACGATCCCAATCGGGATCGAGCGGGATCGCATCACGATGAACCCCTAGCTCATGCCAATGCTTACGGAAAAGCGGTAATAGCTCCCGCGCAATAACATAAAATGGCTCGAACTTGATATCGAGCTTAGGCGGTACGCGGTCCGAGAGTGCCGGCACCACGTGAAGTTTTGTGGCTATCGGAGGCATTAACCGATCCTCCCTGACACTTCATGCTTGAATCGGGGACACTCGGTGAATGATTGCCATCCGTTTTCAAGCTGGTGTCGGACGCACGAGCGCTGCCGGCAAAACCGACATCAACGCCATGACCTTTAGTCTTTGCCATGATCAATCTCCGTTACTGGATGCAAACAAAGCCTAACCCTACTGTGCCGTTGAGCGCATTAGCAGCATGGGTATTGGTAAGGCTTACAGTAAGCGTACCGGCTCCTGTAGCACTAACCAAAGGTACCGGATAGCCATTAGTCACGAGCGTACCGCTGTAAGAAACAACCCATGCTTGGCAAACACTGGTAGCAGTCACCAAAGTATTATTGATGACAAAGTTAGCATTGGTAGCGGCAGCCGTCGTAAGCGTACCAGTCGTAACCAAGCCACGTTGGGCGTTACAAGTCTGCGGCGAAGCTCCGGTCGCCGTGCAATAACCACCCATCGAGTAAATGACTGGAATATTGTTGTTTAACGATGTAGGAGCGCCGTTAAGGGTTTGCAGCAAGGTATTGAGCGTTGCGACGAGCTGCGATGGTTCGTTGTATGTCGGTGAAATGGGAATCAGCGGCAAACCACCACTAAAGCCAAGAGCAGCACCGAATACTGCCCCCAAAAAGACTGCGGCCGTCACAAGAAGTTTGCGCATGCTCGTTCTCCCTGGCCTATCTTAATACTTAATCTGCTTGTTCATCAAGATAATTGGCGGAAGATTGGTATGTGCCGCTCCGCTGCCAAAAGCATTGCCGGTAAAGCTGGGGGTGCTGGAAACAACGGACGTGGAATCATCTGCTTGGTTGCTGTCACCAGTGCGGACGACAAAAAATGTAGTTGGGGCAATGGTACCTTGGGACATGCTACGCATATGCGCCGTAATGGTCGGTTGGCTTATTGTGCCGGTTGGAGTGATCACGGGAAGCTCAGTTATAGTTAAAACATGGTTTTGACCGCCCCCGGAACCGAGTAGCGCCGTGCCGTCGAAATTGCCCCCCGCGACAGTAATACGTCCGGACCCGCCAGAATCAATCATTCCGATTACGCGCCCGCGCGCATCGGGCAATTGAAAATTGCCGGCTGTGCAGCTCCCCGCAGCAGGGGAACCAAACTTTAACCAAAGCGCAGTAAAAACCGTAGTTGAGACGCACGTTCCTTGTAGCAGTAGCCAACCTGCGTCACCTGTTGCTGAAATCGTATCAATCACAGTCCCAACCGGAAATGGAGAAAGATTAGTACTTAACTGAAAATTAGCACCATCATAAACAACCTCGGTAATTCCTTGGTTGAGAATTTCAAACCCCTGAAGAGACTGAATTCCGTCAGTCGTGCGTCGTGTAATAGCAGTAGCGGGCGTACTGCCAATTTGTAAGGTTGCTGGTCCGGTATTAGCAAAACCTGCCTTGAAAATAACCTTGTAGCCAAGGGTCAAAGTAAAATTAGGAGGCGAGGTCGCAGTAACAACTTGCGCGTTTTGCGTTCCTGTGGATGTACCGATCCCAACAAAAACGGGAGACCCGCCTTGAGATGGTGGAATAGGTGTCGTCAAACCACCTAAAGACGTAATATCGCTGTTAGCTCCTGCCGCCGCTGCACTGCCCAAGCAGGTAACCAAGGCATTATAATTTGCCATAACTTGACTTGCGTCAGCTAACTGCCCGTTAACCAAATTGAATGGCAACGTACAAGCTACCCCAGCATGAGCAAGCTTGCTGAAGAGCAGAAATAACAACGCTAGACCGAACTTTCTCATGCTGCTGCCTGTACGTCGGTAAGGAATTTGAGTTTCTGTAGCATCAACCGCAAAGTTCCAAGCTTGATCGCAGAAGCAGACTGCCCATTAGCTTCAAAAAATCCGCGCGAAAAACTAAGTGCGTTACGCCAAGGCAATCGCCGTGGTGCAAGAGCAAGCAAACTTGACCCCCATACTGATGATCCCCAATTAAACTGCCCCCATATTGCACTACTTCCAGTCGGAACAATTTGAATGCTATCTATAACCACTCCTTGCTGGTCTTGAAAGTTTATAGCTATAGGTGGAGTTGTAGCAGCAAAAGCAAGATCAAACGTTGTTTGCTTTACGCTGTAATTTGACATGATATCCAAGTCAGGCAACAAAGTTGTCTGATATATCCAAGTCATCTGTAAACCATTTTCAACAAATGCACCAGATAAAGACTGAACTGTATCGCTTTGCCAAATTTTTGCTGGAATGCCTACTCCTGTCAGCAAGAAAGAAGCTTGAAAAGGCTGAATCAAAGCTGCTGGAAATGTATGCGGTCCGGTCCAGATACCGCGTGAAATATGATACCACCATTCCTGCTGCTGTTGGGTTACCAAAGGATTTTGCACAGTCACCCTGATAACATCTACATTACATGCGGCTACTGCACGTGAAGGCACTGCCACATTGATAAACGGCACGACGATCCCTTTACCATCTACGCCAATTGGATCAGAAATATTTGCCTGAAAATCAATGATCCGAAGTCCATCAGGAGCCAAAAAAGCAAGTCCTTTAGGAGTACTGCAAACACTTAACGGTGAACGAGTTCCAGTTGCGAAATTCATCGCATTAAGCGTAAGGTTATTAAGCGCAGAATCTCCGGTGAGTTGATAAGTGTTTGATACTCCCTTGAATATAATTAAAGCCTGAATGATACCACCTAACTGATTGAACAAACGTAATTGCCCAAGCGCAGTTAAAGGAATAGTATCGCCAAAGGTAACAACTTGAGTAGCGTTCGTTACATTGAGAGGATTAAAAATATCAGAAAAAACTACTGCTGGCTGCACTACGACATTGACAATGTAATATGCTCGTCCATTGAATTGCGCGACAAAAGTCGGAGGGATTGAAAACGTAATCGCTCCGGTCAAATTGCCGGCATTCCAAACTGGAGCTGTCGGCGTAGTAAGATCAAACCAGCCAAACATAGAAGAAGTTGCAGAAAACCCCGGATGCGTCACTACCAACTTGGTTCCGATCAAATCCATAATCGGAGGTGTCCAAGGTCCGCTAGTAGGTTGACTCTGCGGTACGTTGCTTGAGGTCACACCCGAAACAGTAATAAAAGTATTTGTGCTCAAATTAAAACAAAAAGGCGTGTCAAAGCCGGTTGCTGTGTTTCCTATCATTCCATAAACTAAATTACTAAAAATATGAAATACCGAAATAGTGCCCGCAGTAGAACTTGTTCCAGCAGTCTGAAAACCCGAGCTAAAACCCGAACTAAAACCCCCACCCATCATTGTCGCATCAATTAATTTAATTGCCGCTGGACGACACTGAAATAAACCGGATGTAGAAGGATCAGGAATCAAATTAGTAAGAAATGTCATTGCCCCTTCAAAAGCAGATGACGAATCAAGTGTGTCCGATACACCACGCGGTCTCCACACCAAAGGTTGCGCATTTCTGATCATTGACCAACCGGCTTTTGTTCTTTTGCTTTCTCGCGCGCCTGTGCTTCACGCTGAATAGTTTGTAGAATTGTTTGTATCTGTTGATGAGCACGCGCACTCGCCGGAACCTCGCCTAGTGCTTGCGTCATGGTTTCCCACAAGTCACGGTCTGGCGGCACATAAGGCGTTTGGGCAAACACCGGTGTTGCCAGCAACAAAAAAATACAGCTAATTCGTTTCATAGGAACCGCCCAATTGAAATGCTTGACTATTGGCGCCCGTAAACGTTCCATCGGCAAATCGGAATACGCAAGATGTCGAGTTTGGGCTGGCAACCCCTGCAAGGCTCTTGCCGCTAATTCCTCCCTCTACAGCGCTTCCGCAATATTGCGAATTTGCAATGTTAACCGTCGCTATCGGTAAAGTAACATTGAAACTCGTCGCACATGCGCTATTAACATTGATAGAAATGAACGCAGACCATATCACAATTTTACCGAACTGTTTGGAGCGACCATTTAGTGCTGTATATGTTGCGCTGCCAGAACCGCAAGTCGGCGTTGGCGTGAAAGTTGTCCAGGCGGTATTATCAGCAACTAACGCGCCGCCCGCATAATATCCGTTTTGCACATTTAATGTTCCTACTCCCTTAAATCCACCAGTTACAACACTACCAGCGCCATAAACCACAGCACCATTTGCTAGGCCGAATTGCGCAGTTAAGGCACCAGCATTCACTGTTTGAAAGTTTACAGAGCTGGAAGGCGTTGCAACACTAGTGGGATCATTGACAGTCAAACATTGCAAGAAAAACTCGCCCGCCGCACCGCCATTGTTATCACCGAGCATCGCAAGACATATAGGCACATCCCCCGCTACACCCGCTCGTCCAGAAACATGCCGGCCAAAAGTAATTAAAACCGGGTCTAAGTTGTTACTTACGCCAGGAATAAGCGACAGACCGGTAACGGTTGCCCCGCCGGTAGATACGTCAGTCATTGCTATATCAGTAAGGCCACCTGAAGCAGGAGGACGCACATCCCATGCAATATTAGCAGTTCCTCCCCCGGTAATTGGATCACAAATAACCGGTAAATTTTGCCCACTTGACGCATTTACAAACACAACTGGATTTTGCAATGTCGTATTTTGCCGTAATGCAGTGCAAAAACCGATTGCTACCTTTGCAGCAGTATCGCCTACTACATCAGTATAACTAATCGTGACGCCAGTAGCGCCGCCGATATTTGCTCCAGTAAATTTTACCGCATGAACAGCGCCAACCCCAATAGTACCCCCAAACGTTGCATTAACGCCTTGACCCTGCGCATTGCTGCCAAGAACATTAAACGGATAAATATTGTTACCTGTCCAATTAACGTTTTGATCCAAAGCCGAAATTACATGTCCCGATACTTCAGGTGGAGCAGTAAAAGGACCGCTGCTACCTATACAAGTTGAACCCGTAAAAGCAGGCGAGCACGGATAACTAACAATATTAGCAGTATCTACCAAAGCCAACGTTGGCGAAGCAGCAATTGGCAAGCAAGGTGGAGTTGGGCTGCCAACAGTACCGGTACAATAAAATGCCGTCGAATTAGTGATGTCGTTGGTAATATTACGTAAATTAAGTGGAGTTATTAAACCGGTAGTGTTATCGGGAAATTGCGCAGTAATCTCGGCAAGAATTGTAGAACGACTCTTCTGCGCGTAAGCAGAAGTCGATAAACATAAAGCAAAAAATACAGGTAAAAATTTCTTCACCACCCCACCTGCTTGGTGTTGCGCAGACGATCAAATGACGTACCGAAACGTCGCCGGTCCAAACGTACATAAGTTCCGCGATTTTCCCGGTCTCCAGTCATCTTCAAATACCTGCGCAACAACGTTCCTGCCCCGCCGGGGTAACGCTCATCGTCATCACCCAGCAAAGACTGTGCCCGATCATCATCAAGACCTACACACATCTCACCCGTCAGTCGGCGCAACAAATAAAGTTGATTGGGAAACCAAGGAATACTTCCATCTGCCGGCACTGGAACATCAGGCATAATTGCTTGATAGCGAACAAGCGCTTGATAAGCTCCGCTTGGCGGCATCCAAAAATAAGCAATAGGCGGTACCTTTGAAGTATCAACCGCAAATGAAATCGGAAAATTAGAAAGCCCTGCCGTCACTACCATTTTGTCCATCTGATCAAGATCGATGGGAATTAATTCATAAGGAACGCCTTGTATCCAATAAAAACAATCGTTGGGTTTAGCACGAAGATAATCAGCAGGAAAAGGCATTGTCGCCCGTCCAAACGAATCAACAATAGTTGGAAGATTAAAATAAAAATCTTTTTGGGACGCACTAACATCCCAGTCCTGATAAAGTTCTTGAAGAATTAAGTTAAGTTTTTGCGCCCCTTGCAGCACATAACCGGGCACGTTCGCATCTTGGCATGCTTGAGCCACAATCTGCAAAGAAGTAAGTGGCACGTCATTCCGATCCCTTCAGGATCGCCTCTGTGACGGCGATATCTTTCTTATGTTTCTCAATAATCTGAAGCTTGGCTTCAATATTATTATCATGCCGGCTTATAATATTTTTTTGAGATTCCGTAAATATCAAATTGCCTCGCCGCTTTCCCAAATCCCATTCAGTTTGCGCTTTCAAAATATAAGTTTCACGTCCAGTACGATACTGAACAAGCTCTTTTTCGGCTGCCTCAAGTTCAAGTTTCAAGGTGCGTAACCGATACTTAGCCGCGACCCAATCAGAAGCATTAGTCAATTTGTCCAATTCAACTCTAAGTGCTGGAAGACCATCAAGATTTCGCACATGCGAGCGCAATGACATCTTTCCCGCGCCAAGATCAAAAGCAATCACCACTTCCGTTACAATGTCAGAAGCCTTGTAAGTTGGCTCTTTAGTATCTTCCTTTATTGGAACAACTTCAGCCGACATTACACACCTAATAAAGTCTTACTTGCAACATTGATCTGGTTTGGTCCGATCCTAAGCTCGCGCGGCTTACGGTAAAAATTACGATTAGCTCCGCCGATCTCATCCTCATGCTCCCAACAGCGCCGCATTTGCTCACGCATCGAAGCAGCTTGCAAAGCCGTCACGCGATAAGTAAAAGCGTGAATATATTCTACTCCATCGAATAAAAGCCGCACCGCATGACCGGGTAAATCAATCAATACATCTTCAAACTGCTCTGCGGGCCTATGCCGGCGACGCTCATGCGTCAACGCCTCTTCAAGAAAAGCTTCCTCTGCTTTGCTTTTTCTTTCTTCGGCAACATGCGCCCGTGCCTTGTCAAGAATGCGCTGCTTCTCTTCATCATCAAGCGCAGCAAACTCAAGCCGATCAACAAAGTCACGTGGCAATTCGAACTTCTTGTTCATGTATGCACCCAACTTGCACCGGCAGCCGCAGCGGCCGAGAGAAGAATGGGAAAGCCGGTCGCTGGATCAAAGGCGACATAATCACCTTCAATGCAACGCAATACTCCACGATTGGGAATACTCAACAAACCCTTCTGCGAATAAGCACCCGGCCAAATTGGCCGACCGTTAATCTGATCGTTCAAGATCGAAGTCAAGAACGTCGCCACATCTGCCGGAATGTAATCGTTGGTGCCGACAACCATAGCCGTAAGCGTGGTTGTCGCCGCCGTACCAAGCGTACGTGTCGCCATCAACCACCTCCACTAGCAAATCCTTGAATTTGCCCTAGCGTTGGCTGCGCATTCATCTGCGCTGCGATATCTGCCGCCATAGCATTGGTCAACGTAGTAATGTCAGCCGCTTGAATGATCCCGCCAGCACCGGTTCCTTGTAAATTTGTACCGGCAAAATTTTGCGTATTAAATAGCGCCTTAGTTTGCGCCAAACCAGAACCGCCAACAGGACCGGAAAGCGGCCCGACTGGATCACTCATAGATCCAGTACCCGGACCAATCCAGTCAACCCAAGCCGCATAACGAAGACGATAAGCCATCAGGAGCCTCCTGTAGCAAAGCCAGCTAATCGCGTGAGAATAGCATTCATTTGCGCCGCGATATCGGCTGCCATTGCATTGGTCAACGCAGTGACATCTGCCGTCGCCAAAGCACCACCCGTACCAGTACCTTGAATGTTTGCCGTGTTCGCACTGGCGTTGAACTCCAATGTCTGCCCGGTACCGGAAGACCCCAGTTCCCCGGCAAGCACTGCGGCTGCTCCACCCATTGGACCTAGGCCAGGGGCAATCCAATCAACCGCCACTGAGTAACGAAGTCGATATGCCATTAGCCGAACACGAGGTTGAAGGCAGACGTTGATTCGATTCGCATTGCAAACTGTTGGTTTTGAATTAACGTCCCATAAAACGCTTTCCAACCAACAATCCTCAACTGATTAATCGGATCAGACTTATCCGCATCTTTCAGATAACTAAATTTCACGTCATCAAGAACAACCTGACCATAAGAACCACGACCGAAGATAAAAGTTGGATAGATCGTAACACCAACACCCGGTGTTGCAGGCGGAACTTGGGCCATGCCGATACCGGTAATAATTACGGTTTGACCGGGTGCGAGCTGCGTCGCCTGCCCCTGCATTGGTCCGGTAGTTGGACCGGAAGCGCTCAACCCAAGATTAACCGGAGCTGTAGCCGAACCAGTACCAACATACACGTTGAACGTAAAACCAGCGAGTGCAGGCAATACCACAGAAATTGAACCGTTTGGCCCCGTTACCGAAATTGGACCGGAAGCCGCATAAATACGACTCTCATACTGATTCTGCGTATCTGACGCGGTGACGATAATAAAATAGTTTGCGTTAGTAGCAAGACTGCCGGAAGTTCCGGCTGTACCGGTAATAGCAGCGACCCCAACAAACGTTGGAACCAAGTTCGAAAGACAAAAACGAATGCCACTCCACTCACCAATCTCATAATTATACAACCGATTAATATCCGAATACGACCACGCAGTATTGATACGCGCATCTTCACGAAGATCGCCAGCTACAAATGGATGCATCACCGCCACATAGTGCGGCATGGCACGTGGATTGGTAGATGCCTTCGCTCCACCCGAATCGGCAGCAATTTTGGTATCGGTCATCTCGTCGCCGGAATAACGCGGCGCACCGAGCGTAACCAGCATTGCAAAAGCGCGATTAAGCTCGTGCACATTCAATACATCACCAGCAACCAATGCACCGCGCGATCCACGCGCATTCACATAATTTATCTGTGCAAAAGCCATCAACGCATTAAATGTGTTTCTCTCGAAAGTCTCGGCAACTTGAAGCCCGGTCAACTCAATTGCTTTTTTGAACAAAGGATGTTTGATCGTAATTTCTGCAACATCGGTTACAGTAATCTTGTCACCCCATTGTAACGCTGTTGCCACGACTTGCTGGATCGTCATTATTTCGCCAACCGGCGGCACACCTTCGGACAAAGGCGCAAAAGGAAGCGGCACGCGCTGATAGCGCGTTGCGGTATAGGTTGTACCTCTGCCGTGAGGCAGCTCTAAGGGATCACCGAATTGATAAACAACAAGCTGACGCCGTGCGAGCGGTAACGTCTTGTCAGCAATATAAGCCTCAATATCAGCCTGAAAGCTGGGAGCGGTATTGATTGGCATGACTCGCCTCTCGGATCATAGGGGCACGTCCGACAAGCGCTCTTCCAAAGTCTTTCCACCGCTACGTTCACGTTTACCGACATTCGTATCGCCGCGCGACTGACTTGGCCGACTCGAACTAGCTGCGACACGTTTTGCAGCTTCAGTACGCTGCTTACTGCTGCCAGCAGGTCGCGAAAGTATATCTTCACCAATCATATATTTCAGAATTGCCTCACGAGACGCACCGCCGCCCTCTTGCCGCAATCGCTGAAATTCCGCTTCGACTTTCGCTTCCATTCGTTTGTAACGTGGATCGTTAACGGCTTTAGTTTGGTAGAGCGCTCGATCATTTTGATCCCAGGTAGACAGCTGCATGCCGCGAATTTGTTGGGTCAACCGGGTTTCGGAATCCCGCAAATCCTCATGCACGCGCTCTTCTGGAGTCAAAGATGATCGACGTTGTGCACGCTGTTCTGCCGATTCGGTAGGTTGTTGTTGGCTAACCGGCTGTTGCCGTGCCTTCAACAATTCATCAATCCGACGATTGGCTGTCTTTTCACGCTCTTCAGCCTCACGAAGGCGCCGATCTAAGCTCTTGATCCTGTCAGTGGCACGGCCGGCGGTTCGTTCGACACGCTCTCGGCTTTGTGCGCTGACTTCATCAGATTGCTCAGTCTCTTTGCCCTCGTCCGCCTCATCCTCAAAATCATCCGGGTTATCCGGTTCCTCTTCAGAAGGATCATTTGGCGGGTTGTCCTCTTCCGGCTCGATCTGCTCTACCCCGGAAAGATCAACTTCATCGTCATTAGGTTTCGGCATCACAGCTCCGAAAAGCGAGTAACGCTCGCTACTCGAAAGACGCTAATTCGTGCGTCACTCGAACAGACGAAGGTAAAATTAAACAGAAGCTAAAGAAAAAGCAATAGTCACTTTTCAGCTTCAGCTTTGGGCTCTTCTACCGTAGTTTCTTCTAAAATAGGGCCTCGCACCAATTCTAAATGAAAACTCCGTAACTTATTAGCCACGCTTTCAACAACTTCCCACGCACGCATCAAAATGGCCGTATCGAGTTCATTCATCATAACTTGAAGCCGACTTAGTTCATTTACTGTCATGGCACCTTCACCTTGATCCTTTCCGCAGGAGGACGATTTGCTTCGCTGATCAGCGCTAAATAAGTTTGCTCGTCAACCCAACCATGTTGGGGCAAACCTTTGATGGCTTGAAATGCCTTAACAGTTTGTGTCGTTGTTACGCCCCAATAACCATCAAGCACAAGATTAGCACTAAGCATATTTAATAAACGCTGTACTCCATAAGTAAAACCAGCACTCAGCACTGAAACTGCCGCATCGAGACGTAACGCTGGATCGAGCAAAGGAAACAAAGTATTTGCAAAAGCCTGCAAAGCTGCCGGTAATAATATCGGTTTTCCGGTAAGTTCGCTTGTTGTTGGAATAGCAGAAGCAATCGGCAAACCAGCAAGCAACCGTTGCTGTAGCTTATCCCATATCACCAACAATTCTTGAATGATCTGGATGGTCTGAAGCTGATCCATAACTTACCTCACACCTCTAAGCCGTGGCATCGCTCCAGGCATCTGGTCTTGATGAATCATGCCGGCTGGTCCTTGCCCGCCACGCGGCCCGCCGGTACGTGCACCCTGCCGTGGCGTCCCTGGCACTCCCGGTCCAGCTCCCCCCG
>AF_2010_repII_A1DRAFT_10000021_pt1 | contig 21613 bp, 22 predicted proteins | sample AmaForreplicIIA1_FD_9195 | JGI IMG/M metagenome (IMG submission 9195)
TGTTCGGGGTCGGGTTCGTAGCTCAGCCAGGTAGAGCGTCTGGCTCTTAACCAGTCAAATTTTCTTGGGTTAGAAAGTCGTGGGTCCGAATCCCACCGAACCCGCTTCACTAGTGTATCGTTTTATAGGACTACATTCTTAAACTACTATGTCCTTTCAGGACACCGCACCCTCTGATTCGCTAGCGTCAATACTGTCTCCTTATTCAAAGTTCAAAGTGGCACTTAAATCAAAGGAAGTTCAAAGGCAATATCCCAGCCTATTATCAAAATTCCTAGATTTCTGTAAGTTTGATGGTCTAGACGTAGAAGAAAAGTCCTTGAAATTCACTCATTTTGCAAAGTCTAAATCTCAAGAAGAGGTTGAAGACACGGTAATCAGGTTTGTCTTATTCCAAAAGGAGAGGGTAGACAAAAAAGAGATCACATCAGGCACCCTGCGGAATTATGTTAAGGCTATCAAATTGTTCTGCAGAATGAATCATATTAACGTTATTTGGGATATCATATCGAGATCTCTCCCAAAGGTTAAGCAATATGCCAACGATCGTATACCAACCCTGGAAGAAATAAAGAAACTAATCGAATACCCTGACAGGAGAATCAAGTTCGTCGTACTATTGACTGTATCAACTGGCATTAGGGTTGGCGCATGGGATTACATGAAGTGGAAACATATCACACCAATAAAGAATCAGAATGGCGATATTGTTGCTGCTAAACTAATCGTATACGCAGGAGAACCGGAGGAATATTTTACATTTATGACTCCAGAAGCATATAACGCGGTTAAGGAATGGATGGAGTTTCGCGCCTCATTCGGTGAAGAAATTATTGGTCAGAGTTGGGTCCTAAGAAATACATGGCAAAAAGTTAAACCAAGATACAGCCATCGAATTGGTTTGGCAAAATATCCAAAACAGTTCAAAAGCACAGGGATCAAGACTCTAGTAGGAAGGGCATTACAGATTCAGGGAATTAGGCCCAAACTTGATTTAAGGAAAGGCGAAAGAAATCATGAGTGGAAGACACGTAAATTCTTCAAAACACAGACTGAAAGGGTTATGAAGTCACTAAATGTCGAAATATTGATGGGTCATGACATCGGGCTTGCAGATTCATATTATAAGCCTTCAGAACAAGAACTCTTGGAAGACTACGTTAAAGCAGTAGATCTGCTCACGATATATAATGATAAATCCAAACTCGAAAAGCAAGTAAGAGAACTAAATGAGAAGAGTAAAGATACCGAATACATTGTCAAAGCTAAGCTAATCGAAAAAGACGATATCATAAACTCTATGAAGGATAAATATGACGTCGAGATAACGGCTTTGAAGGTGGCCATATCAGTGCAAAATTTATTGCGACATCCTAGAAAACTTGCAGAAATATCTAATTAGATCAAAAGTGCGTGGCAACCATGTTTTTGGATAATATCTGAGCAGTTGAACCCGCATTATTTTCGATCTTTCGGAGCGACCCAATCAGTTCTTTTATCTCAGCATTAGAGAAAAAAGCGATTAGCCATCTTAAAGTAGTATCGTTGAAAAGACCTCTTGCATCGTACTTTGGATTTTGAATTATGTCTAGCAGGCCATCTTGGAATGCCTCTTTTACCAGGCGGATTTTGGCTTCAGGTTTGATGTTTCCCTTCCCGTCGATTACTAGGGAATTCAGTAGGCTAGAAGCTAATTGAGATAGCATGACTTCGCGCTGAGATGACTCTGATATCTGATTTAGAATTTGAAGGTAAGCAACTATATTGGTATCTGTTTCAGTACGAAGTATTTCATTTACAGTCATCGGTGGCCGCGCTAGATCCCAAATATAGCTTTTGCCCTTATAGGTGGGCTGAAAAGTCAATTTAGTTTTCTTTTGTGATGGGTCAGTTCTTACTTCATTGATATGTCCAAGTTTTACTAGCGGCTTAATACTTTGAATAATGGTAGTCCTACCTTTTCCTGTAGATCCGCAAATACTTTTGTAATCAGCGTTTTTCGTCCCACATACATGTCTGAGAATTTCCCATTGAAGTTCTGACAAGAGGCCCTTTTGAGTGTCGTACTTACCAGTCATGACGTACTACATGTGTCGTAGTACTACGACAATACTTAAGTTTTGCTCCGTTGTAACAATGAAATAATGGTCTTTAAAGAAGGGAGATACCCTCTACGCCGGGCACATTTCATCGGCACGTCTGTAGTTATAACAATCGATCCAATCCACGTGAAAAGATTAGAAATCGACGATTCGACCTTTTTTATCGAGAAGCCAGCCGAAAACGGCATCCTATTAGAAATGAAAAAATTTCAAACAGAGCCTATTGGCGAGAGTTCCCAGACTGTCAACCAGCAGGCGGCGGGAACTTAAGAGAGGTGAGATACCTGCTTGATCCCCGATGATGGTAGGCCAAATGACGAATATAAGCAATTTGGAAACACACCTAACAGTATCGATAGGTGCTACAGATGCAAGCAGTACCTTAACAAAATTTGTTCACAAATGTATTCCAGAGACGCAAAATGGTTTGCACAATGCATATTCGAAATTGATCGATTTGATGGTCATATAATTACTGAACGTCTTCCAAGACTCTATAGTGCATTAAGCAGGACAGGTGAGGGATCTTGAAAAGTAGACCAGATGATCAGGTTAATACGGGTCCTCCATCAGGACTAAATAAAACCTCAGAGGCGGAATGACAGCCTCTCAGGGAGGGTTCTCCTCGACTTTAGAATACGCACTTAAATATCGTCGGTTGGGGTTCAGCTATATTCCGATTCTCAAAGGAACAAAGAAACCGTCAGTCAATTGGATTCGCTATCAGACTTCCCAGCCGGATGAAGCGCAGCTTCGAAAATGGTTCGAAGGTACAGGAGACCGCTTCGACCTTGCAATCGTGACCGGTAGAGTATCTGGCATCGTTGAATTTGACATAGATGGCGAAGCGGCAAGGACACACTTTCAAAGCGCTCTTGAAAAGTTGCAGGATTCAACGACCCAGAACAAAATAAAAAATACGATGAAAATAAAGACCCCCGGGGGCAATGTCAACTACGTAATTGGGTTTAGGACTTCAGATTTTGAAGTGAACGAAGCAGTGAAGTCATTGGTCTTGTGGCGGGGTAATGAACCCCATTCAGAGATAAGACTAAAAGCAGACGGTGGTTACGGCGTTGCGCCTCCTTCAGAAAATCCTACTGGAAGTCGATATGAATTGGTTGATGGGATTTTATCACCCGAAATACTCTCAAAACTAGAGCTCATGGAATTAATCGCGGCAATAAGACAGAAGAAAAAGGGAGAACGGTTGTCAAAAGCTACTGCTTCAAACCAGACACACAGGAAGATTGACGAGAGCCGAGTAAATCAGATCATTTCACTACTCAAGCCCCACTACCAATCAGGATTGAGAAATGATCTTGTAATGTGCCTCGCAGGGTGGCTCATGAAAGAAGGTGTCGCGATCGACAGCGCAAGAAAGATAATCGAAGGTATCTACGAACATGATGAGGAGAAAAATGCCAGGATAAGAACCCTCGAAGACACGTATAAGAAGGAGGACTTGAACGATGTTAAAGGATATTCTGGTCTATCAGAAGTTCTTATCAGCGAGCTCAGAGATGAAAGACAAGCACGTACTCTGCTAGAAGAACTTCAAGGATTACTTCGTGACAATCGAGGAAATAACTCGCGGCAGCCAGACATGATGCCTCAGCCAACTATGACAAAGGCGACAGCTATAATTGAGGAAGCCAGTGAAGCTATTATGAACAAACACAGACTCTTAACAGTTGAGGAAACTAAGGAGATCTGGTACTACCGTAACGGTGTGTATGGGCCAGGGGGAGAGGTTTTGATTGAAAAGGAAGCAGAAAAGTTGTACGAATACGACCTTGCGAACCGTCATCTCTCTGAAATTAAAGGCCCTATTATGCGTACTACCTATCATAAGCGTGAGGAAATCGATTCGGACCTCGATATTATCAATTTAAAAAATGGCTTGTATAATATCGCAACAGGCGAATTCAGTTCACATTCTCCTGATTATCTGTCGATTAATCAGCTGCCGATAGTATTCGATCCGAAAATAAAACCTGGATTGTTAGGCGAGTTTCTGAGTGAAGTATTATATCCAACAGAAATTAGAACAGCAGTTGAGCTAATGGCTTACACATTCCTTCGTGATAATCCTTTTGAAATAATCACTATCCTCTTTGGATACGGAGCCAATGGAAAAAGCGTCTTTACAGGATTAATAACTGCCCTCCATGGGATTAGAAATGTCAGTAATGTTCCTCTATCCTCTATGCTCGAAGATATGTTTGCATTATCAGACCTTGAGGGGAAATCCGTCAACATCGATACCGAGTTGACAAGTACAACTATCCGTGACACAGTGCTGAAGAAGCTCACGGGCAGACAGCCGACTAGAATCCAAAGAAAGAACCAGCGGGCATATGACACAATTCTCCATGCCAAGCTGTTCTTTAGTGCTAACAAGATTCCTTTGCATATGACGAATCTGATGCATTCTTTCGTAGAAAAGTCATTCTAAGCTTCCCAAATAAATTTGAAGGAGACAGAGATGATCCAGATCTCCTCAAGAAACTTACCACGGGTGAAGAGGTGTCAGGTATATTCAATGCTCTAATGATAGCGTTAAGGCGTCTTCTAAAAAGGAATAGAATTTTTACGAAGGAAAAAACAATTGAGGAACGCAGAGAAAGATACACCCTTGCAGCTAATCCGGTCGAGGCGTTTCTGGAAGATGCCGTGGCTGATGATTCAGTAGAGTCAGACGTAGTGGTAAAGGAACTACTTTATCAGGCATATCTACACTTCTGCAAGGAACACAAGCTAGCAATTCTGTCCAAGGAAAGCCTTGGAAAGGTTCTCAAGAACAGGTTTCAAGAAGGGAGGGAGTCCTCAAGAGAACGTAGGACTTTATGGAGGGGAATTAAATTAGCCGCAAAGTATAATATCGCGGTAAGCCAGTGGACCTTGGACGTCTAAGTTTTGTAGATATTTTCTTACCAACCCTGACGGGTTAAATTTTGTAACCTTGCCAAATAAAACCACGCTTAAGTCACTAGCGATATTGGATTCCTCAGGCGTATCCATAGTAACCATAGTACTATATTCGTTCTAGAAACTTAATTGCACAATCATAGAAAACTGGATGATCGTACATCTAAAGCAGCGAGAAAAATAGTCAAGAATCGATTTGGTACTATGGATACTCTGACGAAACCTGAATACTAATTTTTTGTATTCTTTCGTGCGTAAAATCACTAGCGATATGGTTATCACCTAAATCCCTCATAGATCAATGAGATTCGACTATAGTAGTGGAGAGTCAGCGAGACGCCACACTAGTAGGTAAGTTGCATCTTCTTCATTTTAACGCATGAGGGAGAGGCCGTGCGCATGGATTCCTTATCTCTAACGATATTCTTTTGGGGGCAAACTGAGCTCATTTAAAATTTCAGGGTAACAGGGAGCAGCAGGGGATCATAGGAAGCGGCAGGTGGTATCAAGGGGTAACAGCTTTAAGACTCCATTTTGATATATAGTTGTCGTGCTAACAACTCGACAGCAGAGAGAAAAGAAGGTATTAGATCTTATTGACCAGAATAAGAACACTCGTGAGATAGCCCAGATAGTTGGAATGTCATTCCGAGACATAGGGGCCATCAGGAGGAATGCAGGTAAAAAGAAGGAAGCAGAGGAGGAGCAAACTCGACAGCAATTTGTGTCCTCACAAGCCTACAAATTGTTCTCCCAAGGTAAATCTATAGTACAAGTAGCAATCGAGTTGAACATAGGACAGCCGGACGCGGACAGATTATACGTAGAATACCTGAAGATGACACAGCATTACGATCTGAGTCGCGTCTGCGGAGAAGTTGGGGGAGATATGGGTTCCCTAATAGAACTGCATAGGTTGACCAAGAGAGACTGCTTGAGTATTCCACATATCCGTAGAGTTATCACGATTGCCAACAATGATTTGCCGTCAGTCGAAGCTAAATACGAAATGCTCATGGGGAGAGGTAGATCGGCTACAAAACCTGAAGCGGAATTTATATAATCAGGTAACAAAAGAATGTGCTGACCTAGAGTATTATCGTGCCTCGTGTCAACGTGAGAAAGCCAAGTCCGACGAATTGCAAGGAAAAAGAATGAAGGATGAAGCCATTGTCAACCATTTTGAAAATAATAACGAAGAATATGTAACGACTAGATGGACTGTTACAGAAAATGTGCGAGCTATTCTATCCAATGGAGAAATACTCTTGAGATCGGCCCTTGATATCTTGATAGGGTCAATCGAAGATAGTCCTGACAAATACAGTTCATTGGTCTATGAGAATATGTCTTCGATGACAACTTATACTACCCCCTCTTTTGGATTCTATCCTTATAGTCAACAACAGTCGCAACATAACTATTACGATACAAAGGAAATGTTGATAGAGAATTCTGCCAAACTGTACAATATATTGGCCGAAAATCTGGTAGATAAAATTCTTAGCGATTATGCTGTTCAAACATCGCAACCATCATTGCCATTATTGCCGTCGTAAGACTTGGAACAAAAAGGAGGAGTATAGTACTGCATACCGAGACTAGGTAAAACGCAAAAACTACGCTCAGGCGAGGTCCTATGAATGAATTAAACTTAGTCGTATCATGAAACGCTCGCGATGAATAACTTATGTTGTGAAATCCAATTTGTGACGCCCATATTCACTCACCTTTGACTTTCGGCCATGTACCCTCTTGTGGATCTCTAAATGTCTCTTGTCCTCAAACTGTAGCCCACATTTCTTGCACTTATAGGCCAATCATATCCTTCATCGACACAAGCAGAAAAAAGTGTTATGGATGCCAACTACTGGACTACACGAAACAGTACGTTTCGCCGATTCCTGATGATATGCCGTCCATGATAATTTACAACATCATAAATTATTCAAACTTTTTCCTATGGTCCATGGCAGCCAACTGACTAGTTCGATATGGAATCAACTTCGCTAGAGGATGCAGCTAAGCTACTAGAAAAGAAGTTGGCAAAAAGTTTGGAGCAAGAAATTCTTAGTGACTGTACTGTTAAAATTTCACAACCCTCGTTACCGATGTTCTTATCTTCGCACGACCCACACGACGGGCAGAGAGAATAGCTAGAGAGAGAGGTTAAGGTGGTAGTAAGCCGGAAAAATTTTCTCGATCTAACCCCAGGTAGGGGGCAACAAGTAGCTAGCAAAGATTACTTTGTGGACGGATGCAGATTCACAGTATTTTATACACGCACAGTAGAGGAGGTGAACGAGGATAACAACAGAGAAGAAGAAGCCACTGACTAAATCGCAAAAAGAAATGATCGAGGCCGTCAATCTCCAAGAGCATTTTAACAAGGGATTATAGTCTTCAGGGTCGGGGCATCGTGTGTCTGTATTAATTCCGAAACTAAAACCTACACTATTTGCCGGGTGTTTCTATCCGATTATTACCTTCCATACTTGACCTGAAGATTTTCCTAATATCGGCGGTGGCGGTGTAAGAGAAGTTGGGTCAGGATATATCGCCCGCCAACAATTATAGATTTCGGGATCATATGATTGATTACGTTGTTAAAATTGTTGGTGGCGCCCTAACCTTTGTGCTTCTTGCTGTAGCATTGAGAAGGAAATTTGAAACAAAATATACTAGATAAAAAACGCCAATCATATCCTGGTTTGAACAACGCAAATTTTCCACTGCGGCGGCAATTGAGACTACTAAGACGAAAGCAGACGCGATCCAAATTGGTAGGGTTCTTTTACAAGTCCAGAGAATGCGATACCTGGTATACCTGGTATTCATTTCATTTCTTCCTACTAGCGGCTTTCTGATTGTCATACTATAAGACAAGTTCGCCATTCTACAGCATGATGCAAATAAATCTCGCACCTCCTACAATATTTCCTGCCATCAGCATAATAGGAATAGCCGACCTTAGTTCGGGAAGAAAGATTTTCGCAAATGTTCCGGCATGCCATGGTGGATATCATATTTCTGATTTGATTGGGTGACTTGTTGCTTTTTGACAGAAATGGCAACGCTGTTCTTAGGTTTAATAATTTGAATGACCCGCAAGGTGTGAAGGCTCTGTGCCGTTAATCCACAAGAATAGAAACCGTGAATTTATTACTAGGACACCTAAGACCATTTCCATATTTCCGTCTGCAATAACTCTGACTTTCCCATATGTCTTTATGAATCTCTCATACTGAAATGTGGTACGTGTACACAAAACCAAACAAACCACAAAAAGCTAGATTATATGATGCATCGAAGTTGTTTTATCGTAGTCCAGAATAATATACTTCTGGCTAGGAGTAAAGCAATGATCAGTATGAAATGTCTCTTATTAATGATAGTGATGGTAGGAAATTACTTAGCTTTATCCCAGGAGGCAGCCGCCCAAAACTCATCTAGTCAGCATAACATGGTTAGGCAGTCAACTATCACCCCTACCAATGTTATTTTGAATTATGAAAATCCTAGCCACACCTTTGAGATACAATATCCTCATGATTGGAAACTTGTTGGGAGTAACGATAAGAAATTTGAATTAGCAATACCAAGTTTACCTCAAGTAACCTTTTCCATAGATATCTTACCTTCAAATTTTGCCTTAGTACAATTAGTCGGTGCGGACATTATCAGCTACAAGCAAAGACTTACGGCTTTCAAGCTAGTTGACTCCGCTGGAAGCACTGTTGCAGGTAGCCCTGCGTATAAAGTAGTATATTCGTATCTAAATAGCCAGCATTTATTTGAAGTGATGCGGATCTGGACTAAAATCGCTAACCAAGTGTACTTTCTTGCCTATAGTTCGGAATCACAAGAATTTTCTACTTATCTGCCAGTGGCGCAGCAAATGATTGATTCATTACACATACAAGCCCCGCTACCTTCCAGAGAGAATGCCCTGTCCTTTAAGGGGCCTGTATCTCAATATAGCGGTCTCAGGGTATCGAGCGACCCTTATGCCATTACTGTGAATCCTGAAACAGGCACTATATATGTAAGCAATCTTCACTCCAATACTATCTCTGTTGTAGACGGATCGACAGATAAACTACTAGCTAGCATCTATGTCGGCAATTCCCCCTCTACAGTAGTAGTCAATCCGAGTTCGGAAAAATTATACGTCACCAACTCTGGTTCTAATACGGTCTCAGTTGTAGATACCTTAACTAACAAGAAAACAACCGACATTATGGTGGGTAGCAAACCAATCGATCTTGCACTCGATCCATTTGGCGGGGGCTTAGACAGCTTTATTTTTGTTGCTAACTCCGGCGATAATACAGTCTCGGTGCTGGACGGTTTGACGAATAGGTTGTTAGATAATTTCACAGTGGGAAATCAGCCAGATTCTATCTTTGTTAATCCCCTTACAAAAACGTTATACGTCGCTAATGCCCTTTCCAATTCGGTTTCTGTATTCGATTACGGTCTAACACGATCAGGACAATTTCAAAGCACCAAAGTATCTGACATTTCAGTAGGAAGTTTTCCAATCAGTATGTCTCTAAATTTGAATACTAACATCTTGTATGTCCTTAATGAACTCTCTGGCTCTATCTCTATAATAAATGGCTCAACATACCAAAAACTATCCGATATGCCTGTAGGAAGTTCTCCAGCAGATCTGTACATTAATCCGTACACACATATGGTAGACGTCGCCAACTATGGTTCTGGTACTATCTCTATTATTGATGGTTTAACACGCCAAAAAATCACAGATATTCCCGTAGGAGGTTCGCCGTTTGCATTAACATATAATCCGATTACCAGGATAACATATGTAACTGATCAATCTTCTCACGTTCTTACAGAGATTTCTAACAACACTGTTTTAGCAGGAATATCATTTAATGTAAAACCTCCAAATTCAGGTAACATAAACTGCAACCAAGAGAAGATGCCTAGTAATCACTACGTCAGATATGCTATAGGTACAGCTCTCGATTGTAAAGTTGCGGCCAACGCAGGATATGCTTTTAGTTCTTGGACTAGCGATCTTAATACTGCAGATTCAAACAGTACTGAAACTACTTTCAAAGTTTTTCGATATGGCAACCTAACTGCTAATTTCGTTGTTCCGTTTCAGATTTCGTTTCCAAAACAGTATTGGGAAGGCCTGTATGTTGTACTGTTATCTGTCATCATCCCAGCAGTCGCAAGTTGGTCCATACCAGCTATCCTCGGGTGGCTTAGTAGACGAAGCCAGCGACAAAATTTCAGTCAGTGTATGGCGGCAATTATCAGGATTCACGACAATTACCTACATGATAATAGATATTTGAAGCAGTTGGAGGAAAAGAGAAACGAGATCGCAGATATATTAACAAATGGAAAGATAACCGAATCACAATATGGGATTCTAAATGAGAAGATTTCTTACTATGAAAATGAGGTCGAAAGGTCGCAGTAAATCGCAGTGGGTTTGATGTGATATACAACACATTTGAGTTTTATGCATTATTTTTTATCAAACTATATTAAATACTGCGCTTTTTATAAAGATATGAAGATGATTAAAACGATGGTTATTGTTATCATTTCGGCGATAATTCTACTATGTATAGACCGTTTTCCTTTCCAAACTGTTTTATCGGTAAAAACTACTACGTTTAACGGAGCTCCACAACTAGGATCCGATACCACGTCGTCCTCTTCATCGGGATCCCCTGAATCATCACACAAAGACTCTCATCACATAACATCACACAAAGACTCCCATCACACAACATCACACAAAGACTCCCACACAAAATCTTTGCAGCTGGAATCCAATACTTCGGCAACAACAGAGCCCCATCTTAATCCACCAACAGGAGCTTCCGGTGGTACTCCACCAACAGGAGCTTCCGGTGGTACTCCACCAACAGGAGCTTCCGGTGGTACTCCACCAACAGGAGCTTCCGGTGGTACTCCACCAACAGGAGGAGGTTCTGCAATAGGGTCAGCACTTGAGGGTTCGAAAATCGTAGTGAGATCCACAACAAATTCCTTACCAGCATTGGGTTCCTTACTAGGATGGGGAACCCCGATGAATCTCGCCAATGCGCCGCTGCTGGAGGGGACAGGAGGTGGTAGCTTGGTTGACGCCAGCCTTACAGGAGTTTCCGGTGGTACTCCACCAACAGGAGCTTCCGGTGGTACTCCACCAACAGGAGCTTCCGGTGGTACTCCACCAACAGGAGCTTCCGGTGGTACTCCACCAACAGGAGGAGGTTCCAATTCTAAAGATCTCCAACCTAGCGGAGCAAAAAATGTCCCCCCACCAACTCTGATGCAAAGTGGGAGAAGCAATAATTTGAGAGAGGTGCTGCTATTTCCAGGCGGATCTCTAATAGTTCCCCAATCCTTGGTGTCAGTAGTACATATCAGTCCAGTAGACGCTGCTTCGAGTGCAGAACAGGTAGTAGGTACAAATTCACGAGTAATATCCGCGGGTCTCGGCGTGCAAGCAGGAAACTTGGAATACACTATATGGGTCATGGATGCGCAAAATAACCTGCATAAAGTCGCAGTAGATCCCGTATCTGGGATAGTCGTCTCAAATCAGCCAATTCTCATGAACCCGTAAAGCCTGTACGCCAGTCTTGTCATCGTAGACCGCGTTAAGGACTGCAGTAGACAATGAAGGGTTCTTAGAAGACTATGCAGCGGCCAGTGCCTGGCCAAATGATCGAAGCCATTTTGGTTCAACTTAAGGAGTGGAAAAGTCACCCGAAGGCTCTTGTGGCGGTGGTCGTAGCTTCAATCCTTCCTCGGCAAACTTTATGAATCCTTCCATAAGATTTCGAGGGTTTATAGCATTCTCGGTCCAAGCCACTGACCATCTCGTATTAGTTATGTTAATGCCACCAATACTATCATTATTCCCTGTCACCACGGGAGAGGTACAAGTGGAGGTAGCGATGTGATCAGGATGATGGATTCCGTCTAGCTAATCTTGTTTTTCTGGTTTCAGCTTAGCATAACCTGGTGGCTGCTCCGAAATTGGTGCCGCCTCCGAGCTTGGCTATAAGGAACTATTAAAGCAAATAGGACGTTGATATCATTTCACTCACTCACTCACTATGATAATCACACTGACATGAATGTGTAAGCATCCATGTCGCAAAGTGGTGTTTTATGTTCGCCTCGGATAAGTAAGGGTGGTAAGGATGGTATGATTAAAACTTACTGGCATGGCTGACTGACTAGAAGACTAAATCGGACTACCATGGAAATATATTTCAGTGTTCGGGAAATAGCATATAGAATATATACCCTAGATCACCGCCAAACCTTAGGTGGATTGAAGTATCTAGAAATTCCCGAATTTGATCCGTACAGCGCCATTCAGATTGACCACCACCCCAACCTCTCTCGACCCAGTCTGATAGATAGCAGGCCAGGTGGGATTATCGGGTCCCGCGATCCAGGCAGGCGGATCATTTAGATACCAGCTCTCTCCGTTATCGTCGCTAATTGAGATCTGATTGGTGTTGGACGTTACCAGAATACGACCCGTTGAGAGCACACACACGTATGGCCCACTCTCCTGATGTGGAATGGGCCTGCCCAGGTCATTAGACCACGTTTTACCATCATTCGAGATCTTATAATGTATGTTGCAAGGCTGGGGGAGGTCTTGATGGCAGACCTCAAAGACGAGTATATATTGACCATTTGCCATACGTGCGAATCCTGGCATACCAGGACGTGCGCTGCCGCGGCCCGCACCTTGCGGCGTGCGAACCCCAGGCTGTGCCGCCGCGTAAATCTCCGGTCCCCAGTTTTGTCCCCCATCAGAGGAGACGCATTCAGAAATGATCTGGCTGTATTGTTCGCCATCTGGAGCACCGTCGGCATGCTTCTCATTGGCATAGAAACCGGCCACACAGCCGTTCGGCAACACATACAGGAATGGCTCCCACAGGCCGCGATCAAAGCGTCCATTCGAGTTGGGATTGGTGTCGAGCTGGCTCACATAGCTCCAGGTATAGCCACCATCGGTGCTTTTCACAATTGGCAGACCAAACCAGCGGAGATCAATCTGACGATTGCGCATCGCCATCAATATCGTGCCATCCGGGAGCTGTACCATCTGTGATTGCTCTTGAATGTGTCCACCATGGTCGGTCGGTGAGGGAATAGAGGCGATCTCCGTCCATGTCGTAGTCGTTGGATTTCTCCTCGCCACTTTTATGACGAATGGCGGATATTCGGTATAGGTAATCAGATCGTCGCCCAACATACGTCCCCATCCAGGACTATTTGTGCTGCTCACTTCGACCTCCCTAAACCAGATGACAACTTTCTTTAACAGTATTTTTATTAACTCACTTATCGTAAATGGCTTTCTTAAATTAAAGTAACTTGCAACGTCTACTATACTGATAGGACGTAGTGTGATATTATTCTTGCTTAGAGCGTCGGAAAGACTCATCATTTCTTCTATTATTGCAAAGCAACCAAAACTGGAATCATTCCCAAACCATCTTTTATAGAACCCATTGCCTTTCCGATTACTGCACCAAAAGCTTTGAACGGATCTTCTGCTTTCATCGCATGTCCTTTAGTTGGAGAAGTTGTTAGTAGATCCCCAATTTCTATTGGAGAGAATGTGGCGTCCACTTTACAGTATACTTTGCCCATTAGTGCTATTCGCATTCTCTTTTGATCTGTCTCCTGCTTCCCTAAAACGATTCCATGTCTGAACGTCCCTGCACCTGAAATAACCCCTGCGACTTTCTTGTCATAAGCGCAATGACTTTCCTCTAAGTTACCTGACTGATCGAGCACCATTACTGTTCCTGGCTCTGTATTATCAGATTGAATGTCAAATTCTTCGGCGCAGTCGGAACCTCGTAGTAAGATATCACCTGTGACATTCAAGTCACCTGTAACATTCCCGTTTACGCTCAGATTACGACCAACATGTACATCCGTTGCCGCAAATATCGCTCCATTAGGACCAACATTTAAATCATGTCTTATTTCATCGCTTAGCGCAAAACCAACATTTATGCCACCATCAACATTTACATCACCACCAGTATTGACATCATTATCAATACGCAAGTTCCCATCGTGGTCGATACCCACGCTGGATCTCGAGTTTGTATAGAAGTCAAGCCCATACCCGTTTCCACCAGCTGTTCGCTTCGAGGCAATGCCTTCTCCGCTATTTGCGCCAAAGGCTATACCATTGCCCGCGTCCAGTCCCATATTCAAAGAACCGTTATTCGCATTATGCTCGTCTACGACCAAGCTTCCCGGCAGTTTGAACGGTGAAACACCATTTGTCATACAGATGAAAAAAACCAGTACTTTAAAGGCTTTTTCATTTGTAATGCTGACTTACGTAGTCGAGAACCGAGACTCCTTGTTGTACGTACTGATGTTCAGGATTATACATCTGCAGTGACATTCGATAGCTACAAGAAACCGCATGGGCCAAATGATAGACTTGACAATCAAGTAAAGGACGGCCAAGCAAAAGTCAGTAATTGGTATTCAGAATATGGCGAAGGCCAAAATAGGCATTTGATATTTTATTATGGCGGTATCGGGTTAGATCAGTTAATTGCAAGTGCATTGGCAAAATATGCCCATCCTCATATGGAAGATGGAAGATCAAAAACAAATAGACAGTTCTGGGATGGCGGATATCTCAGTAACACCCCTTTAAGGGAGCTCATACATTCTCATCGGGACTATCGGATAAATCGCCGAGATGGTAAACAAGGGAAAGACGATGAATTTAGAAAGGTACCGGATCTAGAAGTTTACATTGTTGATCTACATCAGTTAGCGGCTCCGGTTGTCGCCGTAAAAAACTTCGTAGTCTTCTCGGAAAAGGTCTTCCACTGAATTCTCCGTCGAATTGTTCAGGCCGTATTCCTTGCAGATATCTAGGACCCGTTTTTCAATTTCTTCTACTTGCGCTAGAGTTAATATGTTGTTGCTTAGCGTTAGAGAATTCCTATCCCGATGCTGTACCTGCTTACTGGCAGCTATGCCAATGAATTCGTAATACTTGCCGGACTTGTGCTTCCCTGTATAAATCAAGTCGCCGAGTTCTCTTACTTCGAACTTAGGAGCATGATTCTGCTGCGGCCAAAGCGACAGTCGGCTCTATCCGGCCTATGGAATACTTTGCCCATGACGAGAATTTTTTCCAGATGGCTACTAAGATATCTACTAAACTAGCCATTGCAGAAATCAGACAAGAATACTATGGTCTCTCTGTGGCGTATGCCTGACCTATTTCAAATGCTCGAACTATAGCTTGTTTGAAGCTATCGACATCTTCTGGTGCGTAAGCCCCTCTGTTCCTTTTTGCTTGAGATAGCCAACCACACCACATAGAATGTATTATAGTAATTCCTAATTCTTTATGTGCTTTATCTTCCCATGTTCTTCCTTCTCTGCCCATTGGCGTTTTGGCTGCTAACTCCTTAACCAGCTTATCATCATTATGCTTTATGCCTTATGAACAACAGCATGCTAACTATTACGATACGTGCGAGGATGTACGAAGTTCTCTCAAAAAATTTAGCCGACGAAATTCTCGATGATTATGCTGTTAGCAAATCATCACAGCCTTCATTGCCTGCTTTTATATCAATAAACGAGAATTCTATGGCAAAATTGACCTAATTGACCACGAGTGAATAACTTGACCCGAAGGAATTGCGAAGTAAACGAATGGATTCAAGATATTAGCTCCCATAGTGTTCCAAGTTTTTGTCTCCGCTTGGGTAATCTAGTTAACTAGCTGGTAGGTATTTAATTGCCTTTTTCAGATTAGGTCTTTTATTGTCCTCTAATGACGATATCGAAATCGGTCATGACCGCTCCATATGTTGAACGTATCATGAATGCGACAATGCAATAGTGGCAAACAAAGTCTTCACAGAGATGTGTCTTCTGGATGAAGAGGACAGAGAAAACAATAGAGAACCACATTGGCAAGACATGGTGGAACTAGCTAACAGAGTAAAAGCCTACGACAATAGCATTGATGTTTCGTACCTCGCAGAAACAAATCTTCTCGATGACAGAGGATTATTGAACACACAAGGGTCAGACTATGGTTATGGCATTGCCATAGTCGAAGAGCCCAATAGAGCAATAACTCAACTTCGTAACTTAGCAAGAGGTCACGCACTCTCGCAAGGACGGGACTACATAACCATTGAGGATGATATACCAATTTTGATTAAGGTTGTTATGTCCAATGCATCGATAGAGAGAAGCCTGATATTTGATATTCTAATCGCAAATGATGGAGTTCTAGTACCGATGAAGTATGCCAATATCTGAATACTACAAAGCACACCGCATTAAGGACTATGACGGAATTAAGAGCTGTGGGTCTGGTAGATGTAATCGAAAATACTGGATATAACACTAGACCAAACAAAAATCGTCCCCGAAGCACGGAGGCTCTGCGCCCCGGGGGACGACTGGCAACTACCGTACTGTCGCGAATTTAATGACGCCCTTGCCGCCATCGGCCGCGCCGTCGAAAATCGTGAAATAGCCATTCATTAGCGGTAGACCGAGGATTGCCAGCCCGGGCTGTCCTACTGTAATCGCCGCGGCCGCGTATCCGATGTTCTGAGTGTTGACTTGCCAGTAATTGCTCGGAGTCACATCCAGCTTCACGTCACCCATGTCACCTTCCATCACGAACGAAATCGTGGGCCACTCATCGAGTCTTAGTTTCGACATCGGGACCAGTTGGCCCTGACGAATGGATTTCATGAGCAACAGTTGCTGATCGGGCAAAAACTTCGAGATCATCGCCGATAGCATCTGCGGACTAATATTCAGGCTATTTGTGCCGCTATCGACGATAGAGTTGGACGGCATGCCTTTCGGTCCTTGAAGACGTGCCGCAACGGGTGACGAGTTTCCAACGACAACTTCCTTTAGGCGGGTCGAGTACCAATCGTCCGAAAGAACCTTGACCGTCTGGAATGAACCGGTGTAAAGCTCCGTGCTCTCCTCGCCTCCGCCAACGATCATCCATCCGTTGTTTAGCGGATCGTTTGCTCCGCCGCCTCCGACGTGCATAAACGATCGGCGTGTGTAGAACGACATCTTGTCCGTAGCGACCCCCGCGTCGCTCAACTGCGTTAAGTAAGGAACCAGGTCGGTTCTGGTACCGGCGCGAACTTGGTCGGCCGTGTAACGTTGCTGCGACGTATCTTGCGGCATTTGAAAGGCGTCGTCGAGCGGCGCGTAGGCCAAGCCGAGGATGCCATCGTAGCCGACGAACATTTGATCCGACACTTCGTAGGCGACCGAGACATTTCCCTTTGACAATTCGGCCATGTTTGCGCCGGAGCCAACCGTGATGGTTGATTTAATGACGGAACCGGTCCAACTGCTGCCGTCGCCATAGGCGTCGGTCTGGGCGAGATCGGTAGATGCGTCGCCTCCGGCAAAGTCAGGCGCGTATTTCGTTCCGTCGAGAGCGAGGGCGCTGCTGCCCGTGTCCAAGAGGACATTCATGGGTTTTTGTTCGGGACCCACAATGATTTGACCCGTGTAATCGCCGCCGGCGAAGATGTTGGTGATTGGAATTTTTACGACTGTTGGCATAATTTTTTCCACTTTAGTTGAGTGACTATTCATAAATAGGTTCCTATAGAAACCCCCTGAATACTCTGTGCAGATGAGGATGTGGCAAACCTGGAAGTAGGCTTAAAACGGACCTCCTCTCGAATCATGAGGAACATTTCAGAACATATTGAGCAGTCTCAGTTTCGGATCGGCCACTTATACTGGAAGTTCCTAGGAAAAGACAGTTATTCTCATTCTACTATGCAATTATTCTTATGTTCATTTGTATCAGTATAGTGCCCCAGCTTACCATTCTACTCACAAAGATTCAGACCGTTCCTTCCATCTGAGAACTGAACATCCATCTCCCCGAAGCATATTAATCAGGAACTGCACGTCTTCCGTCGTTCTAGCTATAGTACCGATTTTTACACAGTCCCTAATATCTTGGGATTTGGTCCATACTGCCTCTGCTATTGCACCTGCAACTCCTTCTCTTATCCTATGGCGTGAAAGTAGCTGTTTTGTAATTTCGAAGAATTGTTTGTAGGTATATGGCACCAAATCTACAATGAAAAATCTAGACACCAATGCGGCAGACAGATTTTTTGCATTATTGCTTGTCGCAAATACTGATGTCTTCAGTTGAGCCGTTCTGGTCTTGCCGTATTTCGTCTCGCTGACTATTCCTGTCTCCATTAAATTCAACAAGAATACTTGGTCCTTTCGAGCCGTCTTATCGATTTCATCTATTAGCAAGTATCGTGGTCTATTTGTTAATAAATAATCAAACATGCCGGCCTTGGTCGAACTGCTGCCATCTGCAAAGTAAGAATTCTTTAATCGATGCATTAGCGATGTCAGAAACATAGTCTTGGCTGACGCAGGTGGACCTACGAGAAGGATATGTGTTGCCGACTCAGATTGCAAGGCCATTTGAAAAAGCTTTTTGATATGATCATAGCCGATTATATCTGCAAAGAGATTTTCATGACTAGTAATGTGTAATTTGGAAAGCAGCATTTCACAAAACTTCATTTCACTTTACCCTTTAAGAAAGCCAATTGCAAAACCCATTGACATACTTCCTGTTAACGGAATACCAAGATGGACCAGATCTATCGCATGGTCACCGTTAGTAAAACCGGGAATCCGTGTCGCCGCATTTGCAAGCGTTGATAGGGTATTTTGTGAAGCTACCTGAAGCTTGTTCCAGTTTAAGTTAAGTATTTGTTGGTACTGAAGGTATACTATACTTGCGAAGAATAGTCCGGCTATAACTGCAGCTAACTTTAACACCTTCTTTAATGCGTAGCCTATCAACACACCTACGAAGAATCCTCCACCGATCGCAAATCCGATCTGACTAAAGTCACCGGCGTTTGTCATAAATTCCAACTATCGAGACGGTCTAACGAAGAAAAGTTGTTTAATTGTCTCATGTCCCTTACTAATATTAGTAAGAAAGGGTAAATAAACCTTACTATGCATAGTAATCCTTATGGGGGAGAAATTACTATAAATAGTAAGATATATAATTATTGATTCTCAAGATTTCATACAAGAAGAGTATGCTTAGCGAGGTCGAGCGGCAATTTCTAAACGATCTGATCAATGACAATACAAAGAAATATTCATCAAGTTATAAGTATGTGTTAAAGCACAGGATATTAAATAAAAGGAGAACATTAACGGATGATTTGTTATTGGTTAATGCGGCTCTCGACAAATTACGATCTCTTTGACATCTGTTGCAGGACACCTTGCGGCATTGCCAAATATCAGGGGAACGATGTTCACATTGTTCCGCCCCTAGTCATAGCCGGTAGTTGTGACTAGATTCACTAGATATGCTCCTAGTTCAACTCGACTTCGATGATAAAACAGGAATCTTTACCTTCTATGTTAGGAGGTATCTAGAAGATTCTGTAAATAACTATATTCGTGAGTCAAGCACAAGTCCAGAATAATTCAACAAGGCTAAGGATGATTGTCCTCCTTATCCACCTCTTTCAGTTTTGTTTTTGATGACCACTCGAATGATGATTGTGGATTAGCAATTTCAACTGCAGCGCGCGCCCGCAGCGGTGTTAGATATGGATTTGGTTTACTCAGTCTAGCACGAATACTCAGTCTAGCACCCGGTTCGTGTTGGTGCTATTGCACCCACGCTAAGTGAATAACCTACTTTACCAAGAAAAACTATGAAACTATCCAAACTTTCCTTAATTTCTAACATGCGTGAATCATTAATGGGTTTCTTTGGATCTTTTAAAAAGTCTAATTCCCCGATATCATAGTACTCAACCTTTGCATCAACCTTTGCATCAACCTTTGCATCAACCTTTGCATCAACCTTTGCATCAACCTTTGCATCAACCTTTGCATCAACCTTTGCATCAACCTTTGTTTTTCCTACACGGCCATAACCTAGAAGCATTTTTGCATCCCCGAACTCTTTGGAATGGTTCAGGTCATTTACATGCTCAAACAATACTCGTTGCCTTTGGATAACTAGGCCTTTTGTGTACTGATATATACCCCAGACTATCGTACCCACTGCTGCCAAGCCTGCGATCACAGCACCATAGCCAGCATAGTCGGGGGGAGTTCCGTCACTAGGCTTAACGATTGCGTTCTGATCAGAGCAAGGGATAATGCTCGTAGAATTGTATTTGTCTACACAAGTTACCGCTGCCATCGCTAAGTCTAGCTTTACCGACAAAAATAGGATGTTGACCACAAGTGTGGCGATGATTATAACTACGATAATTTGCGATTTCATTATTTTATCATCCGATTCATGAAGTCATCATGGACAAACGGCTTGTGATGCGGCTTTTATTGCAGCTATATTTTGAGCGTTGATGACCCCTGACAATATCCCAATAGCACCGCCAAACAAACGTGCCAAACCCGTTCTACCTTGTTGAGTCAGCTGTGTCCCGTGAGCCAACTCAGAACAAGGCGTATGAATACCTACTAGGCCACCGTAATTATTACATAGGTCTTCCCAATTGACAGTTGACCCAGTGCTGCTACTGCCGCCACCTGACGAAGAACCTCCTAAACTATTCTCTGTATCGTAATAGCCCTTAATGAAGCCTTGACAATAACGCTCAGTATGACCACTACTAAGACAATCTGGAATGTTCTTGTTTTGAAAATTCGGGTTGTACGATTGCGCGGCTGACGTTCCTGCATCAAGTCTAGACTCTGAATTGGTAAACGTGTTCCTATCTCTTTGTTCTTAAACCCAATAGAAATATATAAAAATTTTAGGGTGAAGTTCTAACTTATTTTCTATTAGATTATTAGGACGTCCCACAGGGGAAACCCTTAAAGCAAAAGCAAATAATGGGGAAACATGAGAGAGAAAGAGAAACCGAAGGTAGGTGCCCCAATACTGCCCAGCGGCGATATAGAAACTTCGTTCTGTGCTCACGGCGACGGTGGCGAAAAAATAAAACAATAATCATCTTGGACAAAATCCTATCATTTGATCTGTAGTGCGCCCTCATATTTTGACTACCACCTCATGACTATGTGCAAAGGATGAAATACGAAATCAGACACTAATTATCTTTTTTAGGATCTCTACCAATTGACAGAGAAAAAATCGGATGCTGACACATTAGAGGGTTGTGCAGAAAAATAAAAACCCTACACAGCTTATTCCATTCGACAAGGGACTAAGACAGTCCTCACATTAGCGTATATATATATATATCAAATCATAGGAAAACCATTTCTTAAAATGCAAGTACTCGAGTTACGCCATGGGGATAGGCATAGACCGCTTGAATACCGTAAGGTCATTGAAGAACTAAAGAAGTCAATCGTCAAGTCTATTGATATTGTTAAGAAATTGCATAAATTGGGCCTAGAACATGGCCTAACTTCCCAAGAAATAAGACAAGATATAGAACGAGCTCTAGCCGGTGTAGTTAAACCAAGGCAGCTGCGTTCATTATTAC
>AF_2010_repII_A1DRAFT_10000022_pt1 | contig 21406 bp, 24 predicted proteins | sample AmaForreplicIIA1_FD_9195 | JGI IMG/M metagenome (IMG submission 9195)
ATTTCACTTCCTCCGACAGGCACCCCGAGCAGCAGAAGGAAGCCGCTTTGTTCCGCTTCGGGCAAATCGGGGTAGACGACAGCGATCAGTGGTCGCGATCTNTTGCGGCGTGTGNCCGGAAAATCGATCGGCGCCGTAGAATGCCGCGAACAATCCCACGAATTCCGTGAATCGGTAGGCCTCGGCGATGCAACAGCCAGCCGGTCATTTTGATTTGGTTGCTGAAAGTGACCCGGTCTGGCAGCGCGTCGAAACGAAATGCGTAGTCTGCCGCTACCATTTTCTCGTTGATCGATTCTGTCATGATCGCTGCAGCAGGAGTTCAATCAGGCAGTTCAGCCGCAACACTCTGCCATGGCTTAGTCGTACGTGGCGGAAAAGCCAGAGTGAAGAGATTTTCATCGAGCGAAAGTTTCGGATTATAAAAGGATCGCGCTCCAAGCTGTGGTCCCATTTCGACTTCATGTAATCAAGGTCCGCCAAAGATCGCATTTTCTTCGGTGTGCTCTCGTCGAGGCAACGGCTGACCGACTTGTGGTGGATCAACTCGGCATGTGGGGTCCATACAATCCAATACCCAGCTTGTCGCAACCGCAGGCAAAAATCGGTGTCATTGAAGGTGACTGCCAGGTTTTCATCGAATCCTCCGATTTGTATGTAGGCTTCTCGTCTCACGAGTGCGCACGCAGCGGTTACCGCTGAAACATTCTGCGCAAGGTGAGCGCGAGCAAAGTAACTCGGCTGGAAGCGTCGAAGGCCAACGTGCGCGTGACCGGCGATGCCACCAACCCCGAGAATTAAGTGCTGTAGACGGTCACCGGAGGGCATTTACGATCCAAATTTTTCTCGCGAACTCGCCAATTTTCGGTAAACCGCTTCTGTATGTTTCATCGAAGCCGTTGCAAAGAAAAGCGAAGGGTCAGGTGCAGGCTTTCAAACAGCTCTGACGCAAGTAGGTTGCCGACGGTCCGAAATTGATCTGAGATTCCTCTCCCAGCACTGCGGGATCGGAATGACATCCGTAACATGGACAAACGCGAAAAAAATCTCTGGCAGGGGATCGATCCTGGCGCCCAAAACGCACTTACCCCTCGTGATTATCGCAAGGCATCGTTCGCGCAGGAACTGGCGCAACGAGGCGTGGACGCGGGTGAACTCGTGGTTGCCGACAAGAGCGAGCGCGGGATCAAAGAAGCGTGGATACCGGGCGTGGAAATTTTCCCGCGAAAAATTCACCCGCAACGTCATCGTGGGTGCTTCGGGGAATTCGTGCGGCTAGACGAAGGAATTCTCGCCCAGATTGGCCTGTGGCCGAAGCAATGGGCGGCTGCGCATATGTTTGCGTTTACGGCGAAAGGTTTCCACGTGCATCCTCCGAGTGTTCCGGAAGGGAGCGCCGCGGAGAATTGGTTGCGTCGCTTGTTTGTCGATGAACCGGAAAACTATTCGCTGCGCCGCTACGATGATGAGCAATGGGACGTGATGTTCTTTTTGCAGGGACGCATTGAAATGATTTTGTGCGACATCCGGGCAGGGTTGCCGCGACGGGTTATGCGATTTTTCGCCGACGGCGACAATCATCGTGGCAACAACAACGTCGGCGTTGTGATTCCGGCAGGTGTGGCACACGCGCTTCGCGCTGAAGGAGGAGAAGAGGTCATCATGGTTTACGGGACAAGCACGATTTTCCATCCCGAATTCGAGGGACGCATCGCGAGCGACGTAGAGAATGCCGAACTGCCGGCGTCGTGGCAGAAGTTCCTCAGTGACGAGTGAGCAGAACCGGTTGAGCGTTGATTCTCGTCATTAATCACTAGGCGCTCGTCACTTCTGCAATGAAGCGAAGCTTCGATCCAGCCGTTCTGGAAATGATGGATCGGCCGCAACCGGTTTCGCCCGAGTTGGAGCGCGATCTTGAACGGCTTCGGCAACTTAATCGCTGGTTCGGGAGCTACAGTCTTGTTTCGTTTTTCATGCGGCGCTGGATGATGCCCGGCACGCAAATGCGCATTGTCGATCTTGCCACCGGTTCGGGCGATATCCCGCGATTGCTAGTGGATCACGCGCGAAGAATTGGCGCGCAAATTCAAATCGACGCAGTCGATCGGCAAGCTGCAACGCTAGAAATCGCCCGGGAATTGAGCGCCGATTACCCGGAAATTTCCTACCATGCAGCAAACATTCTGGAATGGGATTGTCCCCAAGGGTACGACATCGCGCTTTGTTCGTTAGTTCTTCATCATTTCAGCGATGATGACGCCGTAAGACTTCTCCAGCGGTGTCGGGCATTGTCGCGGAGATTCGCACTGGTGTCGGATTTGCGGCGCGGATTTCTACTGCGGGCGGGCGTTTACATGTTGACCGCACTTATCTTTCGCGAACCGATGACCGTCTTTGACGCGCGTCTTTCGGCCGACCGTGCATTTTCATTTGGTGAAATGCGCGATCTCGCGATCAAGGCGGGTTGGAAAAATTTCCGCTGCAAAAAGTTTTCGGTCGCGAGGCAGGCGATTTGGCTGGAGTGAAACTCAGGCCGCCTCACCCTTCTCAAAGGGAGAGGTGGAGGTGAGGGTTTGCTCCAGAGCCCAACTCTCACCCCAGTCCTCTCCCCTTGGCGACCGGAGACGCGGAACTATGGCCGGGGAATCGACCCAACTACTGAACACTACCCATTCCTTTCACACTATTTCGATTGCTCTTGAAAGTTCTGCCCGGTCGGGAGTTTAATGGACTGAACCATCAAACACCGAAATTTATGCCGCTACTGAAACCAGATCCCACGTTTTATCCGTCACCTAAATTGGCGATGCAGGCTCCTCCGGAAAAACACGCGTTCGTCGCCGCGCTTAATCCTCCGGGCAGCAAACTGAATGATGCGCTGCTGGTTGTAGATGTTGATCCTGAATCGGCCACGTATGGGCAGCGCGTCGGCGAGGTGAAGATGCCAAATTTTGGCGACGAGCTGCATCATTTCGGGTGGAATGCGTGCAGTTCGGCGCTGTGCCCGTACGCGCCGCATCCGCACGTTGAACGGCGGTACCTCGTTGTACCGGGACTTCGATCGTCGCGGATTCACACCATCGATACGAAGCCCGATCCACGGAAACCGCAGATCGTCAAAGTCATCGAGCCGGAGGAAGTTTTTTCGCGCACTAACTATTCGCGTCCGCACACGATTCACTGCGGTCCAGAGGCGATTTACGTTAGCGCGCTCGGAGATCCCAGCGGCGACGGGCCAGGCGGCATTTTCATGCTCGATTGCGAGACGTTCGATGTCCTCGGTCAGTGGGAAGTCGACCGCGGGGACCAATTCTTGCACTACGATTTTTGGTGGCACCTCGGGTTCGACACATTGATCAGCAGCGAGTGGGGCACTCCGAAAATGATTGAAGACGGAGTTCAACCCGATCTCTTGTTAGGCGGTAAATACGGGCATCAAATGCATGTCTGGGATCTGCGCCGGCGGCGACACCTTCAGACGCTCGATTTAGGCGGCGACCAGCAAATGGCTCTCGAGATGCGTCCCGCGCATGACCCGAGGAAAGCTTACGGATTCCTCGGCGTAGTGGTTTCGCTGAAGGATTTGTCTGCGGCAGTTTGGTTGTGGCATCGCGACAACGGGGCTTGGGGCGTGAAAAAAGTGATCGAAATTCCAGCCGAACCTGCCGAGCCGGAAAAGCTGCCGGCGTTGCTGAAAAGTTTTAAAGCGGTGCCGCCACTCGTGACGGACATCAATTTATCTTTGGATGACAAGTTCCTTTACGTTTCATGCTTCGGAACCGGCGAGTTTTTGCAATACGATGTTTCGGATCCGTTCAAACCGAAAAAGACCGGTTCAGTCCGCATTGGCGGCATCGCTAATCGCACGGCGCATCCAAAGAAGCCGGATCAGCCGCTCGCGGGCGGACCGCAAATGGTGGAAGTGAGCCGTGACGGTAGACGCATCTATTTTACCAACTCGCTTTATGCCGCATGGGATGAGCAATTTTATCCCGACGACGTGGGCAGTTGGATGGTCAAGCTCGATGCCGATCCCAACGGCGGCATGACGTTTGACAAAAACTTTTTCGTTGAGAGCAACGACTATCGGGTTCATCAAGTCCGCCTCGAAGGAGGCGATTCCTCGAGCGATTCCTACTGTTTTCCGTGAGCGAGCTCTGGCCGTGGATGGCGGTCTTTGGGCTGGGCATGTTTCACGGGATCAATCCCGCCATGGGCTGGCTGTTCGCCGTGGCTCTTGGCCTGCAAGACCAAAAACGCGCAGCTGTGTTCCGGGTGCTGCCTCCAATGGTGGTTGGGCACGCGCTTTCTGTCGGGATCATCATTGCTGTGATTCTTGTGGCTCGAGTTAGCCTGGCGCCTCGCACTCTGAAAATTGGTGCCGCTGCGATTCTCTTTGCCTTCGGGTTGTATCGTCTGCTGCGTTCGCGTCATCCGAACTGGGTGGGGATGCGAGTCGGCTTCGGCGATCTGACGCTTTGGTCGTTCGTCATGGCATCAGCCCACGGCGCGGGACTAATGCTCGTCCCGTTTTTTCTGCAATCACCGGCTGCCGGAGAGGCGCATCACCACGACGCTCACCAAATGCACGCTTGGGCGTTCGCGAATTTTAGCGCGCCTTCTCTGCTCATCGCGGCGGTCGTAGTCCACACATTAGGATATCTTCTAACGACTGCACTGGTCGCGATTGTGGTTTACGAATGGGTTGGTGTTTCGATACTGCGCCGCGCGTGGTTCAACATTGATTTGATCTGGATGCTCGCGCTGATGATCACCGGTGTGTTCATCTTGTTTTTCTGAGTCGTTCAGTGCGTTCGAAACGAAAGCGATGCGAGGACGCATCGCACTCCAAAGCACTGCGCGCGAAATGGTCCATGAACGCTGTCCGTTTTCGCGGAGCTTTGGGAGTGCGCACGCGTCCTCGCGTCGCTTTTTGGCTGTTGTAATCGTTGATTTTGCAATTCGCGACCCGACGGAATTGAGTGAAGCTGCTGACGTGAAAATTTTAAGCACCGTTGCCGAAGCGCAGGCGAAGCCGCGTGTAAAACGACGTGTGCTCGTGCCGACGATGGGCGCATTGCACAAGGCGCATGGCGAGTTGATTCGTGTGGCGCGTGAGGCCGCAGGCAAAGATGGCGAAGTCGCTGTCAGCATTTTCGTCAATCCGCTTCAGTTCGAGCCGGGCAGCGATTACAAGCGATATCCGCGTCCGGAAAAAGCGGACGAGAAATTTTGTCGAAGTGCTGGCGTCGATCTTTTGTTTCGTCCGTCGGCCGACGAGGTTTATGAAAACGACCGCTCGACATTCGTGGAAGAGACTTCGTTGTCGAGCACGCTCGAAGGCAAATCGCGTCCCGGACACTTCCGTGGGGTTTGCACTGTGGTGGCGAAGCTATTCAATATTCTCGCGCCTGATGCGGCCGTGTTCGGCGAGAAAGATTTTCAGCAACTGGCGATTATTCGACGGATGGTGCGCGATCTGAATTTTGATATCGACATCATTGCTGTGCCGATTGTCCGGGAAGGAGATGGTCTGGCGTGCAGCTCACGCAATCAGTATTTGAACCCTAAAGAACGGAAACGGGCGACGGTCCTGCACAAAGCGCTGCTGGCCGCCAAAGATGCGGGTAAAAAATCTGCCGACGATGTCGTCAGGATCGCACAGAAAGTTATCAACGGAGCGCCCTTGGCACGAATCGATTACATAGAAGTCGTCGATTCAGAAACGTTGAAGCCGATTGAAATAGCCGGACCGAGTAGCGTGCTGCTACTGGCCGTTTTCTTCGGCAAAACCCGTTTGATCGACAACCTGCGGTTGAACTGAAGTGGCGCAGGTTGCCTGACCCGCTAATTCCGATCCCCGGTAACCCCTCTCGCGCCGACTGCTGGGTCGTGAATTTTAAGCTTGCCTCCGGGCACGGAATCCGGTAAGAGACACAGCGGTCTGCATGAAGAGACTTCTCGCGGTTTGTTTCAGTATTGCAGTTGCTGGCGCCCCGAAAGTCTTCGGGGATGAACAATCCACTTCTCCCTACGCGACGGCGGCAGATTTCGCGAAGTACGCGATGAAGCTGCGGGAGCAAGCGTTGCTGAAAGTGGAACCGCAGGTCCTTATCCCGACCAGCTCTCGCCCGGCGGTCCTACGGTATCCGTGGAAAATGAACATCGTGACTACCGTGTTCTGGGTAGGGGAAGAAGCCGGCGGAAACAATCCGGTGCCGAACTACAAGAGTTGCTGGGATCTCAATTGGACAGCGAATTACGGCGGCACGGACAGTCCGGAGCCGAGCTCGCGCCGGAATTACATTCCAATCGGGTTTGTCCCGAAACAGAATCCTTTCTACTTCGCGTTGCCTTATAACGATGTCACGCACGGCCAATTCAAGCCGGAAGCCCCGCTTGTGATCCCGTGGTTCAAGCAATCGTACACTGGGGCGGGGCAGTCGGTCTGCCGCCATCGTTGGATCTCCATCCGTAAAGGCAATCGCCTCTGCTATGCGCAATGGGAGGATTGTGGCCCGTTTCGCACGGACCATTTTCAGTACGTCTTCGGAAACGAGCGCCCGAAGCCGAACCTGAACCATGGGGCCGGATTGGATGTTTCTCCTGCGGTGCGCGATTATCTGGGGCTAGCGCCGACTGATGTGACCGACTGGCAATTTGTAGAAGTTCGCGATGTGCCTCCGGGTCCCTGGCGAAGCTACGGCGATAATAATCATTTCGTCATCGCGCGTCGCCAAAGCGAGCAGCGCGTGGCCGCCGGCGGCAGCGGCGCTGCGAAGAAATAGGCTCTCGTTTGGCCTGTCATTCTGAGCGAAGCAAAGAATCTCGGATTGTCCGCTGCTGAAAGGGAAAGATCAGAGATGTTTCACTTCGCTCAACACGACAATGGCCGTGATTGAGATGAGTTCATCGCCAACTCCGAAGTTGGAATGTTGGAAGTTCGTGCTCCAGCGCACCCTCTAGTCGCCTGGAGAAGATACTGGAACAGGAGATGGAGCGGCTTTCGCTGCCGTCTTCTCAACGGGCTCGGCCTTCGGATGCGGCGTCACCGGTGTCGCCATGTCAAGCAGTTCTGAGACAGTGACGAACTTAAAACCTTTGGCCTCCAGCTCGTCGAAGGTAGAAGGCATCGCCTCGATTGTCCCGGGATGAATGTCGTGGGAAAGCACGATCGAACCGGGTCGCGTCTCTTTGAGAATACGATTGCGAACTACCGACGGGCCAGGTCGCCTCCAATCGAGCGGATCAACATCCCAAAGAATGATGTCATAACCGAATTCGTCGTGGATCCATCTCTTTTGGCGCTCGGTGATGGATCCATACGGCGGTCGAAATAAAGTGGGACGGTGCCCAGCGGCGCTTTTAATTTCATCATCGGTTCGTTGTAACTGGCTGCGAACGCCTTCCTGCGACATCTTTGCAAGATTGGGATGCGACCAGCTGTGGCTCGCAATTTCGTGTCCTTCGCGTGCGGCTCGCGCGAGAATCTCGGGATGCTCCGCTACCATTTCGCCGAGGACAAAGAATGTGGCCCTGATATGATGCGCAGCGAGTATATCGAGCAGTTTCGGCGTAAGCGTCGCGCTTGGTCCGTCGTCGAATGTCATCGCGATGTAAGGTCCATCCACGTGTACTGAATTAAACGTAATTGGTGGTTCTTTGGGAGGAGCAGGAGTTTTTGATGCAGCTTCCTTTTCCACATTTGGAGATGCGGTGGGCTTAGGTGTCGCTTCGATCGGGTGGACGGGTTTAGCGCGCTTGGGTGCCGGCGTGGGTTGGGCTGCGATCGCAACAGTGCAACTGAACGTGGCTGCGCAACACAACAGCAAACGGTAATTAGGCATTACAGGTGAACGTAAGAAATTGAACGCGTATGTAGCAGAGCGCGCCGTTTTGGCAAGACGCAATGAATGTTCAACTGTCACAGCGCTGCCCCCAGAAAACGAAAATGGCAACTCCGTTACTTTGCGGCACCATTGTTCCGCCGTAAGTCCTTGACAAACAGTAAGCGCGCTGTGTAAAAGGGGACGCGGGTTGCCGATCTCGGGACTATGAAACTTTCGCTTCTCATTGCTGTTTGCTGCACTGCCGCATTGGCGGCCAATGCACAGGTTAATGTCACGCAGGAACACAACAATCCTTCCCGCGACGGCGTTTACATCGATCCGGCATTTACGCCTTCCGCCGCGGCCAACCTGACGCGCGATCTTGGCTTCGATGGCACGATTTCCGGAAACGTTTACGCTCAGCCGCTTTACGTCGAGGGCGGACCCAACGGGCCGATGATCATTGCGGTCACGGAATCCAACAACGTTTACGCACTCAACGCCACCACTGGGACAGTAATCTGGCAGCGAAACGTCGGCATACCAGTTCCATTAAGCCGGCTGGGGTGCGGTAACATCGATCCGGTCGGGATCACCAGTACCCCCGTTGTTGATCTTGCATCGCGCGCGCTGTTTCTTGATGCGTTCACAACACCAGATGGCGGCATTACGAAAAAACATCTCATTTTCTCTCTGAACGTGGACACGGGCGCGACTAATCCGGGCTGGCCCGTGGACATAAATACAGCCGCTCACTATAACAACACAACGTTTGATTCCGCGGTTCAGGAAGACCGGGGGGCATTGGCTCTTGTAGGCGGCCGCGTGTACGTGGCTTACTCCGCATACGTGGGGGACTGCGGCAATTACCACGGCTGGGTTGTGGGCGTGGATATCAGCAATCCTTCAATCGTCGGAGCTTGGGCGACGACGGCCATCGGCGGCGGCATTTGGGGACACGGTGGCGTCGCCAGTGATGGCACAAACATGTTTGTGGTGACCGGAAACACGTTCAACACAGGCGGTAACTGGATGGGTGGCGAAGCAATCATCCGCTTGCAAGCTGGACCCTTCTGGACCGGTCAGCCTACCGACTACTGGGCGCCCACCAATTGGTTGAGTCTCGACAACGGCGACACCGATCTCGGCGGTGTCAGCGCAACGGTGATTGATGTACCTGGCGCCACGCCTTCGCAGCTCGTGCTCGCGCTCGGCAAAGATCGCAACGCCTACCTCTTAGATAGGACCAATCTTGGCGGGATTACTGCCCCGGTCACCCAAGCAAATGTCTCTGGCACGACGCTAAGAGGCACATCTGCTGTCACGTACCGCACCAGCCAGGGAACGTATATTGCTTTCCACGACGACGGGAACGCAATTACAGCTTACAAGATTACCGGAACAAACCCGCCGGGCATCGTGAGCGCGTGGAGTATGGGTCAGAGCGGTCGAGGCTCCCCATGGGTCACAACCACCGATGGGACCAACAACACGATTGTCTGGGTCGCTGGCGCGCAAGGTGACCAGCGACTGCACGGTTACAACGCAGATACTGGCGCGGTCGTATATCCAGGTGGTGGCGCCAATGAGTTAATGACCGGCACGCGGCAGTGGAACACCGGCATGGTCGCTCGTGGTCGGATCTACTTTGGCGCGGATAACAGGGTCTATGCCTTTAGGCTTCCGGGAGGAACGCCTACACCAACCCCAACGGCGACGCCAACCGCGACACCCACACCTATGTTCACACCCACACCGACTGTAACTCCGATACCGACGCCTACACCTACCCCCACAGCAACACTTACTGCGACGCCAACACCTACGCCTACTCCGACACCGGGGCAGATCACGCTCAGCACGCGCGGCTACAAAGTGCAGGGGCGGCAGATGGTGGACCTCTCCTGGCATGGAGCTACCTCGAACAACATCGACATCTATCGCAACGGCGTGCTGATTGCCACTGTGCCGAACACCGCCGGTTTCTACACAGATAACATCGGGGTGCGTGGCAAGGGCACCTATACCTATACGGTCTGCGGAGCAGGCACTCAAAACTGCTCTAACCAGGTCACGGTGAAGTTTGGCGGCGGCGCGTAGGGCTGGCCCCGAGTGATTCGGCCACGATTACTGACAAGCGACTCGACTCGCTAAGCATCTTTTTTGAGCGAAGGCCCCGAGCCGGCGTCGATAACGTTTCGGAATAATCTCAAATTTTATGAGGGCTTTGAAGGCGGTGTGCTGTAAGTCAGCTTTGATGACGGCCTAGCCTTTTAAGACATGTGGCTGAAAGATCGGTTAGCATAGGTCACTTATCGTCAGTCAGGGATTCGTGGTTGGTAACTGGCGAATTTAGTTCAGCAGGCAAGATGCCTGCTGGCCCCACAGTAAGGATGGCTTTGCTACACTTTTGCCCGCCCTTTAATAGGCGCCAAAGATAACAGGCCGTGTGCCCGGGTTAAGGCGATAGTTCCAATCACGTGTCTGACCCCCCGATGAATTCAGGTTGCGCAACAACGCGTCCACACTCGCGCGATTTGGGGACAATTCGCAGACTGGATCAGTGCTTGCTGCGCGGCCGGCCAGTAACGCCGCCTGACAACGGCAACCGCCGAAATCGATTTCTTTTTGCGGACAACTCCGACACGGCTCCGGCATCCATTCTGTTCCACGGAATCTGTTGAAGCTCTCTGATTCGCCCCAGATCCAATTGAGATCGCGTGCGCGGACATTTTCGAAACGCAAATCAGGAATGGCTGATAAGGCAGTTGGGCAGGGGAGCACGTCGCCGATGGGATTAACGGTGAGATATCGCTGGCCCCAGCCGTGAAGACATGGTTTTGGACGCGTCTCATAATAATCGGGCAGCACATAAAAGATCTCGATTTTGGCCGCGAGCCGCGCCTTGGCTGCGGTTGCTATGCCGCGTGCCCGATCCACTTGTTCGCGGCTAGGAAGTAACGCTGCGCGATTGCGAAACGCCCAACCGTAAAACTGGACGTTTGCCAGTTCGACTCGTTCGGCGCCGAGCGCTTCGGTCAGGGCAATCATTTGTGGGAGCCGATCGATGTTTCGCCTGTGGATCACGAAATTCAGGCTTAGTGGAATTCCGGCTGCGCGAATTTTCGCAGCGACGTTTAACTTATGCTCATGCGCACGCGCGCCGGCGATTTCGTCGGCCAGGATTGATTCATCCGACTGAAAACTCAGTTGGATCGAATCCAATCCAGCATCTCGCAACGCCCGCACGCGATCGTCGCCCAGGCCGATGCCGCTGGTGATGAGGTTAGTGTAAAGCTTTGCCTCACGCGCCTCGCGAATCAGTTCGACGAGATCCCGTCGGTCAAGTGGTTCGCCTCCCGAAAAACCGATTTGCAGAACACCAAGCGCGGCGGCTTCACGAATGATCCGTTTCCATTCTTCCGTCGCGAGCTCGCCATTCCTGTAGCCGCCGTCTCGGGGACGGTGTGACGCTTCACACAGCGACGCGGCTACGGGGTTTGAGCAATACGGGCAATGCAGGGGACATTTGTATGTGATCTCCGCGAGCAATGCGTATGGACGGGGCGCTTTCATTTGAGTTCGATCAGCTTGCGTCGCTGTAAATCCGAGAGCGTATCGCTTACATCCGCAGTGAGCGCCGCAGGGTCCGCTTCGTATACTTCGGCCAATTCGCAAACAATCTCGCCTACCGTTCGTCCGTCGCAGCGGGAAAGAATTTCGTGCGCGGTTTCGTTTAGTTCGACAATACCTTCGGGGTAAAGCAGCACACTATTACCCGTGGCAGAATCGATTTGTAACCGAACGCCTTTTGCCAGGCTCGGTCGAACCAAATCAGGAATTGGTGTGGCGCGCATTTAAGCGGGAGCGCTGTTGTCCAAGTCGCCGTAAGCGCGATGAATGGCGTCGAGCATGGACCAGAGCACATCGCATTTGAACTCGAGCGCACGCACGGCTTCCCGCTGAAGCTCAGGCGTGTTGCAATATTCCAAGGTAATTGCGAGCGCCTCGTGGGAATCGCGCCGCGCCTGCGTCAGTCGACGGCGAAAATAGTCCAGTCCGCGAGGATCAATCCACCGGTAGAATTTTTCGAAGGCTTCAAGCCGGGTTGTCATTAGGTCTGGCGCAAAAAGCTCGGTCAGCGACGAGGCGATGGCGATCGGCCACGGCTGACTGCGCGCGAAATTCACGTACGCATCCACGGCAAACCGTACCCCGGGCAATAGATGACGATTATCCAGTAGCTCATTACGCGATAGTCCGCAGGCTTCACCAAATCGCAGCCACGCTTCGATGCCGCCTTCCGTGGAGGGGTGAGCTCCCGCGAGCCCATCCTCTCCCAGCGTCGCAGAAGCTCCGCCCTCCATGGCCTTGGGCAAAACCCCATCGTGCTCGAGAATCCGATGTATCCAAGCCCGCCGCACTTCGCGCACTAGACAGTTGGCAAGAATCGCAGCGTCTTTAATCGGAATGTTTCGTTGATAATAGAAACGATTTGCGACCCAGCCGCGCAGCGCTTCGGGTGAAAGCGCGCCTTCGTTCATCGCCACGTGGAAGGGATGTTTGTCGTGATAACCGCGCACGCCGATCGCGCGTAATTTTTCGACCAAGGTTTCGCGGTCCCAAAGGCGGGTGGTCATAAAACGATTTCTACAAAACCATCTTCTATTGTCATTCTAAGCGAAGCGAAGAATCTCGGATCAAATTTGGAGCACTGCACCGAACATAGACCAGAGATGTTTCGCTGCGCTCAACATGACAACGGCTCTATAAAACAATCTCTAGTCCGTCACGTGCAATCTCGATTCCAGCCTTCTCGACCTCCCTACGTTCCCGGGAGCCGGGCATCAGGATCGGGTTAGTATTGTTTATGTGTGTGTAGATCTTCCGGCGCGCCGGCGATTGTCGCAACAGCTCAAGACTGGCATCGCCGATAGGCAGATGATTCATCTCTCGCGAGCTGCGAGCGCCGGTCCGGATGGCAGCAAGTTCATGGTCGCTCCAGAATGTGCCGTCGAACAAAATGATGTCCGAATCGGCAGACGCGTTGGATAATTCACGGGTACACTCGCCAACCGCTGGCGCTACTAACGCCAACCGTCCCGACGCTTCGTCCAAAAAGTGAAACGCGACGCTGTGCGGCAATTCAATCGCGCGAAAAGCCATACTGCCGTTCAGTCGTTGAAAATCCGGACCGATCTTTCGCCATTCGATTCCGCAGAACCGCGCGAGAGTGTGATCAAGCCATGCCAGCGCAGCCTGGGTTTCGTCCGTGGCGTAAACGACAAGCGGCTTCTCTTGTTGGCGCAGGAGCAACAGGCCCAGTGCATGATCAATATCTGCGTTGGTCAAAAGAGCACCTGCGATCGGAGTGTTGCGCGATGCATTGCGGCGCGGCTGCAACCACGGCGCGCTTTCAATTTGCCGGGGCAGATCAGGCGATGCGTTTAGTAACCACCAGTTCTGAAAATCTTCCGAGTCGGAGCCGATCGCGATGCTCGATTGCGTCTGCGGATCAATTTTTCCCGCGCGCGCTGCGACGCAGTTTACACAGGCGCAATTCCATTGCGGCACACCGCCGCCGGCCGCGCTGCCGAGGATATGGATCCGAATCAACCCAAACTGTTGTCGTAATTTCCCGTCCGATCAGACCGCACCGGCGTAACACGTGCATTCAAAAAAGATTGGCACTGTTTTGAGCGTCGGTTTGATCCACCTTTTTTTCGTTCCCATGAGTCGCGCAGTTTCCATTAGGTCATATGCCATATGGGTCAACTTATTTTTTGATGAAGCTGATGTCGCCGCTGCGTTCCACGCGCGCGAGTCGAATATTGGCGAGATCATCCGTGTGTACGCTAAGCCGCATGTCTTCGTCCAAATCATGTGTTGAAACATGGTTGCGCCACATCATGGCTAGATCGCATTGTCCATCGCGCACAATGACATCCGGTCTGCCTTTGACCAAAATCCCGAATCTATGGGAATAGAATGTGAGAAAGGCGAAAAGGCGATGGAGCAGCACCAAGACCACGCCACCGCCGAGCGTCGCAAAAAAAGCTGCTGAACCGTTAATGGCGCGCGAAAGTACTGCAGCAAGAATGACAAGCAAGACTGCGTCGAACGGAGTTTTCCGCGACATTGAGCGTTTGTGCCCAAGCCGAACCGCCGCGAGCGTGACAAGAAAAACGATGATCCCACGCAGCGAAATTTGAACGAAGGTCAAATTCCTCGGTTCGACACCGAGCCCGAGTAACGTTTCAAAAGAATTCCAAAATGCGTTCATAGGTAAGATGTTATCGCCCGAAAACGTGTTGTCGCGTGGATATGCCGGTTCACCGCTGCTTGCGCGAGAAACCTTCGCGTGGCATAAGACCACGCTTACCCGGTTTTCAAACTGATCCAACCAAAGACGTTTATGCCAACAGCGCCGCCTCCATCCCGCGATGTCGCACTGGAAACGCGCTTTTTTTGGGAGCGTTTCAAAAAGCCAATTATCTCGGTTGCGATCGTTGTCCTGCTCGCAGGCACGGCGTTCACTGGTTATCGGTTTTATTCCGATCGCCGCGCGGCCGCTGCATCAGCCGCATTGGCGAGCGCGAGCAGTGCCCAGTCATACGAACAGGTAATTGCCCAATACCCCAATTCACCGGCCGCCGGCGATGCGTACATTTTGCTTGCTGAAGCACAGCGCAAAGAAGGCAAATTCGCAGAGGCGAATAAGACGCTCGAAACTTTCATGGCGAAGTACCCCAAGCATGAGCTTATGAGCACGGCGAAAATGGCGATGGCGGCCAATCTGGACTCGATGGGCAAAACGGATGAGGCCCTGGCGATGTATCAAAAGATCGCGTCGGATTATACCAATACCTATGCTGCCCCGCTCGCCATGCTTTTGCAGGTATACATTCTAAAGGCTAAAAATCGGAACGACGAGGCGCGCCGCATCACCGAAAGCATTCTCACCCAATACCGAACAAGTTTTTGGGCGAACGAGGCGATGCAGCAACTGCGCCTACTGAGGCCGATTACCACGTCGACGCCACCACCGGAAGCAGCAAAGGCGTCAACGGTCCCGCCAATGTTGGCGAATCCCCCCGCGCCCGCGCCTGCGCCACAAGCTCCGCCCGCACCAAACCAGCCAAAGAAACCGTAAGGTAGGGCGCCTGTTGTAGCCACTGGCCTGTGACGAGTATTTGGCTGCGTTTGTGTTTTTGCGGTCAGGAAACGGCCCGCAGGGCCGCTACAGCGGCTTACGCTGCGGATTCTTCTAGCGTTTCGAGAACTGGAAACGCTTCCGTGCGCCGGGTTGTCCCGATTTTTTTCGCTCTTTCATGCGCGGATCGCGACGCAGCAAGCCCTCGGATTTGAGTGGACCTCGCAAGTTTACGTCGACTTGAAGAAGCGCTCGCGCAATTGCGAGTTGTGCCGCGCCGGCTTGGCCCATAATGCCGCCGCCGCTGGCGTGAATAAACAAGTCGTATGTGTTAACCGCCTTGGCATTCTGCAGAGGTTCCAGCACCACATTCTGCAACGGCACCGTCGGGAAATAGTCTTCGAAAGTCCGGCCGTTGATATCGATTTTTCCGCTGCCCTGCATCATGCGAACACGGGCGACCGATGTCTTGCGGCGACCTGTGGCAATGAATTCCTCAGTTTGTGGCATAGATAACGACCTCTAAAGTTTGACGGTTTCAGGCTGTTGCGCGGTGTGCGGATGCGAATCCCCGCGGTATACTTTCAGCTTCCGATAAACATTCCGACCAAGCCGATTGTGTGGAATCATTCCGCGAACGGCGCGTTCGACCAGTAATTCAGGATGACGAGCCCGGCGTGCCCGGACACTCTCAGATTTGTGTCCACCGACGTAACCGGAAAAACTCATATAACTTTTCTGTTCATCCTTTTTTCCAGTGAGCCGGACTTTTTCAGCGTTGATGACAATGACAAAATCTCCGGAGTCGACGTGTGGGGTAAAAATCGTTTTTTCTTTCCCGCGCAGCAGGTTGGCGGCCTTCACCGCGACGCGGCCGAGCACTTGGTCCTCGGCGTCAATGACCCACCACTTGCGCGGCACTTCGGTAGCTTTGGCGGAAAACGTCTTCACGGCAGAAAAAGAGCACGAAAACTACGGGTGACACGCCTCAATGTCAACCAGCGAGCGCCTCTTGCGACATATGAGTCATATGCGACACATATGTCCCATCACCGCTATGTCCACCCAAGCTTCCACAAAAACCGCCATTACGCCCCGACGCGACGAAGATTTTCCGGAGTGGTACCAGCAGGTAATTCGCGCCGCTGAACTGGCCGAGCCGTCGGAGGTCCGCGGTTGCATGGTCATTCGTCCGTGGGGCTACGGGATCTGGGAAAACATGCAGCGTCAGCTCGACGCGCTGATTCGCGCCACCGGTCATCGCAACGCCTATTTTCCCTTGTTCATTCCGTTGAGTTATTTCGCCAGGGAAGCTGAGCACGTCGAAGGCTTCGCCAAAGAATGTGCCGTAGTTACGCATTACCGGCTCAAGATGGACGAGGAAGCCGGGTTGGTACCCGACCCCGAATCCAAATTAGCCGAACCGCTGGTTGTTCGGCCGACGAGCGAGACCATCATCGGCGCGAGCTACGCCAAATGGGTGCAATCGTATCGCGATTTGCCGATCCTGATTAACCAGTGGTGCAACATCGTGCGCTGGGAAATGCGGACGCGATTATTCCTGCGAACAACAGAATTTCTGTGGCAGGAAGGCCACACCGTCCACGAAACGGAGGCAGAAGCGCGAGAAGAAACCAAGCGCATGCTTGGCGTGTACGAAACCTTCGTGCGCGAACGTTGCGCGATTCCCGTATTCGCCGGTTTAAAATCGGACAGCGAAAAATTCCCTGGCGCGGTGGAAACGATGGCGCTCGAAGCAATGGTGCAGGACCGCAAGGCAATACAGGCCGGCACTTCGCATTTTCTCGGGCAGAATTTTGCCCGTGCAAGCGGAATTCAGTTCCAAACGCGTGAGGGCAAACAGGAATTTGGCTGGACCACGAGCTGGGGTATGACGACGCGCATGGTGGGCACAGTCGTCATGGCGCACGGTGACGACGACGGCGTTATTTTGCCGCCCCGCATCGCGCCGACGCACATCGTTATTCTGCCGATCACGCCCAAGGAAGAGACGCGCGCGACAGTTTTGGAAACCTGCGACAGGCTTGCCACGGAGTTACGTGCGAAAAGATTTCTTGATGACGTTGGGATTGAGGTTGAAGTCGATCGGCGCGATCTCGGTGGCGGAGTTAAAAACTGGGACTGGATCAAGAAAGGTGTGCCGCTGCGCGTTGAGATCGGGCCGCGTGATCTAGAAAAGAATTCCGTCACAGTCAGCCGCCGCGATCAGCCGGTTAAAAACAAGGAGTCGATGCGGATGGACGAATTCACTGTTCGCGTTCCAGAAATTCTCGGCTCGATTCAGGATTCGCTCTATGCGCGTGCGAAAGAGTTCCGGGACGCGAATACACATCAGATAAATTCGAAGAAAGATTTTTACGATTTCTTCACCGCGAAAAACCCTTCGAAACCCGAAATCCACGGCGGCTTTGCGCTCGCGCACTGGAACGGGTCACGCGAAGTTGAGGAACAGATTAAGGACGATCTGAAAGTCACAATCCGCGTTATTCCGCTCGATAAATCTTCGGAGCCGGGCCAATGCATCTTTACGGGCGAACCCAGCGCCCGCCACGTCGTGTGGGCGAAATCATACTAGCGACAGGCCTGCAAGGGACGTATTGACGTAAGAGTTGACGGCGAAGCGGTGACTGGTTTATTTCCGCCCGCCGATGCAGTTAAGACTTTACAGCCGCGAATGGTGTTCCTGGTGTATTGATGCGAAGGATTATCTCAGCGAGAAAGGCTATTGCTTCCAGGAGATCGATGTCGGCAAAGATCGGCAAGCGTACGAGGAAATGAAACAGCTTTCTGCGCAAACGTACGTGCCCACATTTGTGGCGGGCGATAAAGTTTTGGCAAATTTTGACACCGAGCAGCTTCAAAAATTTCTGAACCACCATCAGATCAATCCGTAGGCACGCTGTCCCGTGATGCTTTTCGGTCTCCTTCTTACGCTCGGCGTGGCCGTGCTCAGCTTCGGTTTCCGCACGTTTCACAATTCGTATGCGCAAAAGGCCGGGGCGCTCGGGATTCTGGCCGCCACTTTTCTTGGATTTTATTTCGCTACGAACAATTGGGTGTGGGGTTTGGTCGCAGCTTTAGCTTGGCTGTTTCTTCCTTGGCTGGAAATTCTCACCCGGATTCGTGCGTTGCGACTTCCAAAAGAAAAACAACTCCGACCGAAAAGTCCGCCATCTACTGACACGTTCCCGGCGCTTAGCGAAATCACGCGCGAGATCGAAGACGAAGGATTTGTGTACGTGAGCGATGCTGGGTGGGATTGGGAAGATTACCGGCAGTTTTTCCGATTGTTTTACAGAGAAGAAGATCGTGCCCAGGCCGCTATCTGCCTAAATGAGCAGCGTGATTTCTCGTTTTATTACCTGCGTATTTCGTCGCGTACCAAGGATTGGACTGTTTGGACAACGTGGAATTATCCGTTGTCCTACGGCTTAAAACTCTCTCCCGCGTTCCGGATCAATCGGCAACGGCCGGATCGATCTTTCTGGCAGCTTGATCAAAGTCATCGCGAATTTTTACAGCGAAACAAAGTTGATTCTGCGGAGATCGAACCGCTCGACGAAGAGCAGATTGAGACGGAGATCGAGAAAGATCTGCGCGATCAAATCGCGCACAACATTCACAAAGGCGTTCTCAAGCAAACTGCTACAGGCGACGTGAAATATTCCTGGCGTGGGATGATTTACCTTTGGTGCCAGTTCTTGGTAGATCTAGTGCGCTTGTAGCTCTGTTTCTGTCATCCTGAGCGGAGCGCAGCGAAGTCGAAGGATCTCGTTGCGTTAAGGAGTGGTTTTTCCGCTGGATCCCTCGACTTTCGCTCGTGACGGTGGCGGAAATGTTCATTTGAACTTGCGCGATCTCGCGCCTTGAGGGAGGGTGCCTGCGTGCTCACTGACAGGCAAAGGAGCGTGCTTGATTTCATTCAGCGCGAGCAACGGGAAAAAGGCATTACGCCGAGCACGCGCGAAATCCAAAATCATTTCCGATTCGCCAGCCAGACATCGGTGATGCAATACATCGCGGCGCTTGAGCGAAAAGGTTTTCTCAACCGGCACGCGCGCAAAGCTCGAGCGTTGATCACGCCAGCGATGAAGGTTCGGATTACCGACATTCCAATTTACGGTCAGATTCCGGCTGGAATGTCGGCGTTGACTGAGCAGAGCATTGAAGGGCACGTGTCGCTGGACACGCGCTCGGCAAATGTGTTGAAGAATCGAGGCACATTCGCGTTACGAGTGAGGGGCGACTCAATGATCGGCGCGCACATTGTCGATGGCGATATTGTGATCCTGGAAGACACGAAAGAAGTGCACGACGGCGATATCGTGGCGGCGTTGATCGACGGCGAAACGTCATTGAAACGTTATGTGGTTGAGCGCGGCCGCCCATATCTGAAGGCGGAAAACCCGCGTTATCCCGATCTGGTGCCGGCTCGCGAGCTTAAAATCCAAGGCGTGATGGTCTCACTGATCCGCAAGCAAGAGCGGCGGAAGAGGCATTAAGGGAAGATCCAACCGGAAAGAACGGGTGGGAACTGAGCAGCTTCATTTTCAATGTTGGCTCACATATGTGATCAAACATTGAAATCATGTGGATCCGGTCTTTTCGTGTGGTAAATGTTCACTTGAACATATATTAGATTTGCATCATCTTTATGTTCGATGACTGCGAGCGCCAAAATTATCGATCTTCGTAATCTGCTGGCGAAACGTTTCCCTCATCCTTCATCCGCGACAGCTAGTCGCCTAACTACCGGCTTACCTTGTCTTGAAAAACCCATTGGCGGCGGGTTGCCGCGTGGAGCGATTACCGAATTGATCAGTGCAGGAACGAGCGCCGGAAGCGCATCGTTCATTCACGCGTTCGTCCATTGCGCGTATCGCGATAATTATTTCCTGGCGCTGATTGATGGACGCGACTCGTTTGACCCTTGCGGGTTGAATAATGCGTGGCTACAACACTTGCTTTGGGTCCGGTGCAGCAAAGCATCTGAAAGCGTCAAAGCGACTGATCTGCTTTTGCGCGACGGTAATTTTCCGCTGGTGATTGTCGATCTGGTGCTGAACGCACCGGAGGAATTGCGTAAAATTCCGCAAACGAATTGGTATCGTTTGCAACGGTTGGTTGAGGTGCTGCCCACGGCATGTCTGGTCCTTACGCGATATGAAATGGTTGGTAGCGCGCAACTGAAACTGGTGCTCGAAAATTCGTGGGACATTCAAACTTTTGAAAGCGAGGACGCGCTTTCACGACTCCGAATTGTTATGAAACGATCGCATCTCAGATCAGTAATCAGCAGTTAGTGATGAATTAAACTGATGTTCGCCACGATTTATTTGCCGAATTTCTGTTTGCAGGCATCCATGCGGCACCAGCTGGAACTCTGCGAAAAACCAGTAGCGTTGATCGAAGAACACGAAAGGAAACCGGTTATCATTCAATTGAACGCAGCCGCAGAAAACGCCGGTATTCGAAAAGGAATGACCCCGAGCCAGGCGTTGGCGCGATCGTTGCGCGTGGTCATCAAAGTTCGTGCACCAACGCAGGAAAAATCGATACAGGAAATTTTGCTTCACTACGCGTTTACTCTCAGCCCTTTTGTCGAAGACACTACGCCGGGTGTTTGCACAATTCAGTTTACCAACTGCCGCAATTTGAGTGAGAAGCTAGATGGCGTTATCGAGCAACTGGCCGAGTGCGAAATTCGCGCTCAAGCCGCGATTGCTCCAACGTCAGACAGCAGCTTTTTGGCAGCGCATCTGGCTCGGCCGATTTTACAGATCGAGAACGCAAAAGAATTTCTCGGACCCCTGCCAATAGAAACTCTCGCCATGGCTGCGACGTAGATTGACCGCCAGGCTCATCCGTCTTTTCTCTTTCCCCCGGTTTCTTCCGTTCGCTTTACGACGAATGATTTTACCCGGGCATATTCTTTCTGAGCTCCGGTTATAAAATCGTGCGGCCCGTACTCGAACAGCACGACGAAACAGAAAGTCAGGACCAGGAAAAGAGCGAACCAAAAAAGACCGCGCAGAAGCGCCATGTCAAAACGTAACGGTTACATTGGTGCTATCAACAGCCGCGAAAGCTAACGCGAGTTGCAAGCTGTGAGGCGCGAGGATATATGAAATCCCTCACGGGTAGGTACCGAAGTGGCCAAACGGGGCAGACTGTAAATCTGCTGGCTCTACGCCTTCGCTGGTTCGAATCCAGCCCTGCCCAAATTTTCCAAATGCGGCTGTAGCCTGCGCTGTTCTCAGCGCATTGAATCAGATCGGCGGCGACCGCAAATCCCCTGAGACAGCGGCTTTTTTAGCATCTGTCCGAAGACAACGGCCCGGTTGACTAGTAGCCGCCGCCTCTTCTCTGTCCACCGTCACGCCGGCCGCCGTATCCGCCACCG
>AF_2010_repII_A1DRAFT_10000023_pt1 | contig 21150 bp, 22 predicted proteins | sample AmaForreplicIIA1_FD_9195 | JGI IMG/M metagenome (IMG submission 9195)
CTCCAATCTTGATCAGCAGCGTGCCAATTAACAACCAGACCGGGATCACGAATTTAACACTCTTGAGCGGCTTGTTCTCGCAGAATGTAGATCCGACGACGATCAATAACACGAACATCAGGCTAAGCCCTCCTGTTCCTGTACTTACTTCTTCGCTGGACACCCTGAATCCAGCTAGAGTGAACACAAAGCTCAATCCTGTTATCTCATTTCTGGCAGCTGGCTCAACCTATATCGATGCTACGAATAACGCTTTGTTGAAGGTAGGACAGACCGCTCTGAGTCAGGCCTCATATTCTGCATGGTTTAGAATAAGATCTGCTCCAGCGGCCAAAGCTGGAATTATGAGCATGGGAAGCGTAGCGATGCAGCCGTATGTAGATACGGATGGGACTCTGAAGTGTGATTTTGATTATAATACACATGCTACATACTTTGCGGTAACTGGAGTCAGCGTCGTCGATGGAAAATGGCATCATGTGGTCCTAACGAACGACTCGGCAGATACCAGTCAGATATTCTTGGATGGCTCACTTCTAATAGATACTTTCAATAGCGATTATCTTGCTCCAAGTGGAACGGCTCACCTCTTTATAGGCGCGGTCTACGCATCAAACTTTTGGGATAATGGAGAGATTGCAGAAGTGAGAGTCTATAACGTTCAGCTGGCTCCTTCCGAAGTTACCACTCTGTTCAATCTTGGAAACGTAACGCGAGGAATGGTAGCGCATTGGGACATGCGCGAAGGTTCTGGGACGACTATTACCGATTCCGTTAATTCGATAGTTGGAACATTAACAAACAGCCCTCAGTGGATTCCATCGAGTCTGACACGCTCGACGGTATACACGCTAACATACGGAACTGGACTGGCCTCATTGGTCGGTGGATTTACAAATACTGGCAATCAGACGGTTACGTTTACAACGCAATCTTAACCATGCCTACGGTTCTCTCTACCAATCCAGCAAACGGCGCTACAGGGGTTGCTACAAACACCGTTGTGACGATAGCCTGCTCAAGACCGGTAGATCCGAACTCCCTGGCAAACATGAACAGCGTCATGATGAGTCCTGCCCAGAGCATGACGCCATCCGTCGATCCAAATAATTCCAGCCAGATAAACATAAGCCATCCTGCAAACTATCCCAATTCTACCACGATTACGCATACTGTCACTCCGTTCGTTCTATCTACCGATGAGTTTCAGTTTACTACGTACGCATTTTCATTCACGACTGCTTCTGCGGCCCCTCCTCCAGTGGCCCCAACCGTGGTTAGCGTCACACCTAGTAACAATGCTACAGGAGTAATCCCCCTAGCAGCCTCTATCTCTATAAAATTGGTCTTTAGCGAGGCAATGGACGGGACCACCATTAACAATACCAACATAACTCTCAAGCAGACGGTTGCTGGTACGAACGCTCCCTGTACGGTTACTCTCGGTGGAGATAACGTTACCGTTACCCTGGTTCCAAACAGCGATCTGCTTACGAACATACAATACACGATAACCGCTACCACAGCGGTAAAGGCAGCCGCTGGCGTCGGTGGCCTGAACATGGCATCCACTTTCACTTCCAAATTTACAACAGAGGCAGCGCCAACCGTATCGAGCTTTAATCCTGCAAATAATGCTACGGGTGTTGCCGTTACAGTAGCCCCAACGATCACTTTTGCTCAGGCAATGCAACCTAGTTCTATAACGACATCGACCTGCAATATCACAGGAGTTACATCTAGCGTAAGCTTGGATGGAACCAACAAGATAGTCACGATAACCCCCAATTCCAATCTAGCAAATTCGACTAGCTATACCATCAATGCCACGACAGGCTGCAAGCAGACAGATGGTGTTCCTCTTGGGAGCTCCGCGTCGAGTTCGTTTACCACAATAGGCTCCACTCCAACCGTGAGCTCTACCAATCCAGCCAATAATGCGACAGGCGTAGCCACCGGCGTTAATCCAACAATTACCTTCTCAATAGCGATGGACTCTAACACGATAAACGCTACTAACATCTACATTACAGATCCTAGCAACATCACCCTAACTTCTACTGTAAGCCTTAGCGGGAATGGATTGACTGCAACTATAACTCCGTCGGTCTCCCTCAATTATTCGTCGACATATACGATTCACGCTACCACGGCATGCAAGAGCACAGGTGGAATAGCACTCGCGTCAACCTTTACGTCAACATTTACGACTACTTCGCCGTCATATACCTTGCAGTATCAGTATACGGGAAGCAACAGTTCTAGCGCAGAATATAATTCAAGCAGCGGAGATTTTCATGCTGGCTTTGGTCTACAGCTGTACGATACTACCGCAGTAAATCCAAATGATTCGAGCCATCCTTTGTACGGTGCAGTCATTACAAAAATAGTCGTCAACCTGAAAGTCATCAATGGAAGTAGCAACTCACTTTCAGGAACTATCACGGCAAGAATAAGGAACTGCCCGTCTAATGCCAACGGGACCAAGACGACTGGCATAGCGGCGACGATAGGGACCGTAGATGCTAGTACCATCACGACAACTAGTACGTCGTATACCTTCAAGAATGACGCCAATACCTATGCCCTAGCAAAATATGACTGTCTGTACATAGAGTATCCACCAACGTCCTCTTCAGGTCCAATGCTGCACATGGATGCCTCTTCGTCAGGATTGTGGAGTCATGGTGGAAATAATTTGATGCAGTTTAATTCAAGTAACCTAGAGATCTCGATAATTTCAGGTCATACTTGGACTGCGAGTATCTACACTTCACCTTAAATTAGACATGGGCATTCAACCTCCAAGCTCCTACACACCCGTAGATAGACTGAAGCTCTGGCTTAATGGGGTTCAGCAAGGGGCATCGCTCTCAGCAAGAAGACTGAACTTATCTAATGCGTTCACGGTAAAAGAAGATACAGCTAACAATTTTTACAATATAGATGTACCGATACCAGCTCTACCTACCGATGTAGCGAAGGTAGATGTACCAAATGCGTGGACAGTGGCTCAGAACCTGTTCACCGGTTCGCAGGTCAATAGCGATCTGATCGCTACACTTACGGCGGCTCAGACTCTAACCAACAAGACTTTAACGACTCCAATAATTGCCTCGATACTAAATACAGGGACACTGACACTTCCAACAAGTACAGATACGCTCGTAGGCAGAGCAACAACCGATACTCTAACAAACAAGACGATAAGCGGGAATACCGCAACAAATCTCGTAAACGGCAGCGGTACATTAAATCTCAATTCTGCTGGAACAATGACTCTTCCAAACGATACCGATACCGTAGTAGACCTAGCAGGGACTCAGACTCTCACAAACAAGAATGTAAATCTAACAAACAATTCTGTCACGGATACTTCAACTGCTAATGGAGACATTGCAGTATCCAACGGAACCAAGTTTCTAAGATTTGCCGTAGGTACAGCCAACCAGGTCCTAACAACTAATCCTACTGCTAGCGGTTTAGCCTGGGTAACAGGGGCTGGAGGATTGAACTCTTCGCAGGTCTATATGCTCCCAAATCAGACTCAGCAGACCGGTTTATTCGTCTGGAACGGATTAGGAGGAGCAAATGGGCTTAATAGTATTGGAACAGGCAGACTTGGGGGACTTACTACCAAAACCGCTGCCACTAACGCGGTTGTGAACGATGCAACCAATGGCCAATATTTTCCTATGAGTACATCTACTACAACCAATACCTCTGCGGGATTGACACATCCAGTAACTTTGACATCAAGACAGTGGAAGCCGACTCTTACTGCGAAAGTCTCAGTCTCCACCACAACGTCAAATATCCTATGGGTAGGACTCTCGACAAATCTTACGGCTCCAAGTACAAACACACCTCTTGGAGGTACAGATACTGGAATATTTGTTGGATGGAGATCTTCAGACACAACTATTCAGGTAGTAACCAATGCAGCAGCTACAGAGACATTCACAGCATACACTCCCAGTACTGGTCAAGGGACTGGTTTTTTCATACTTCAAATATTTGGAGATAACGCAAACACTAGATGGCAAGTTTCATGTTCTACTCAGAATAGTAACACGATGCAAGCAGTACAGAATTTTACAACGAATATTCCCGGAGCCACTACTATGATGGCTCCATTCGTAGTCACTTCCAACAATACAACAACAAATCAAACTATTGGAATTCCGTGGGTTCAGATGACGGAAGTATACTAGTAATAGCAATGAAGTTTAAGCGCAGAACGACTCCCAGATGGAAGCAACCATTTGGAGTCTCCGTCAACCACAGGTACAAATCGTTAGAACGTGCGATCAGGAGAGGACTGCCAGGTGGAAGGCGTCTTGAGAGTGGATATTTTGTTGGTCCTACATGGTACGGTCTTGAGAAAGCTTGGTTTGCGTACGTCATAGGCGTCAAGCTTGACCAGTACGAAAACAGGAAGTATTACGCTGCAGTCATTCAGAAGCTAGAGCGAGAGCTGGAGATACAAGAGTACAGTTTCGAAGAGATAAAGCAACTGGCAGCAGACTTTTTAGATGAATACAGAGACGATCCGGTAGTCCAAGGCATGACGATAGAGGAGATAGAGGAGCTAATGAGAAAGCATGATGACACGTTCTGGTCACAAGTAAACGATTAGTACTCGATAAAAAGGAGCGCAACAGGAGTGGCTCCTTGCTGACTACTGTGGCTGAACTCAGAGCATTGGCTTTTGCTATCGTCGTTGGCTGAACGGCGTTCTGTGGCTTTCTGCTGCACTTTGTTTTAGGTGTGTAATATACTTTTTAGCCTATTCAATGGCTAATTGCAAAAGGTGCGGCCATCCTTAATATTCACCAAATCTACCGGTAATCTTCCTTAGACCATACTTCTGCCTTAGCCTATAGATCTCCTGATAGTGAAATCGAGTAAGGTGTGAACGAAAGCCGCCGTTACTGACAAACCAGTCCTTGCAAAAGATGCAGCTACGAAAGCATCTCTGTTTGGCAAGTTCCGGCGTTATGTCGCCACCATAACGAGAATATCTTTTGTTTCTAGGTAATAGTACTTCCATCTACTACTCTTTCGTCTTGTTCTCGTTGTCCTTCTTCTTCTTTCCTATGATTCTGACCATCTTCGTGTCGCACTTTACGCAAGTGCCTGAATATCCCTGCTTACCGTTCTTGAAAGTAATAACCTTAGGATCTTTAATCTGGCGCTTCTGACGACAGCGCACGCAGTATCCTTCTGCCTTTTCCGTTGTCTGAGCCATGAGAGAGAAATTTCTCTCAGGAGTATTAAAAACTATCTCGTCTACACTTGGGAGACAGATTGGACTAATACGTTGCTTCCTGTGAGAGGGTTATAACCCCCTTGGGTTTCCAAGGCGGCTGCTCCGCTTGGCTGAATCATAGCAGATAATTGCTGGGCTGATAATGGCTGGTCGCTAACATCTACAGCAAACTTAGCCTGGTCTTGCCATTTCGTTGTAGGAACTAGAACGTTGAATTGAGCAATATTCGCTCCTAGGCTACCTTGAGTCACCAATGCTTGCTTCTTTCCTTGAGAATCTACCTGGAATACGTAATAGTACCCTTGCTTGACTGCTACCGGCTGACCGTTATTGTCCTGGAACTGACCCTGTATTGTGAATGCAGTATTGGGCCTTACTTCCTCTGGACTCAATGTAAATGTGACCGATGGAGCAGTATCAACTACCGCTCCTCCAAGCTTTAGAGCTGAACGTATAGCATTTCTAAATTTAGGCTGCGTGAAATACAATAACGCTATTACTGCTGCTATCGCAAGAGGAATTCCTGCTGCGAGCAATAATGTTCTTCTTTCAATTCTCCTTCCTCCTGGAGCAGATACAGAACCTTGAAGGGACACTAGTTTTAATTATATGGGAGTCTTCTTTTTAGTCCGTTCTTCTTCCCAGCGTACTTCTTCTACGGCACGCGCTATCTCCTTAGTTACAGACTCTTTGAGCTCTGTGTGCCGGGCGCGCTCCTCCGGATGTACAGTGTAATAGTGCTCCCGGAATCTGTCGTTTTGAATCTTGTTAAGTTTAAGCTGGACCTTCTCAATTCTTTCCGTCTCTTTTATCCACTTTTCGATTTTTGCTAGTCTCTTGTTGATCTCTTGGATGGTAGGAGATTTCTTAATTATGTACTCGTAGTATGCTTCAGCCTTTTCCGTCGCATCCACAGAGCGGAACTATGAACCGCTAGGAGATGAAGCTTTCGCCTTTCTGCCTTGCGTAAGATACCAGAAACCCCATACGCCTACGGCTACTAGTCCGAAGAATATCATGTATTTATCGACGTAGCTAAACTTTGTCATTCAAGTAAACGCTACCTTCTTCTCCTTCTTCTTCTCTTAGGAGCAATAGGGCCACCTTTCCTCGCTAACACTGCCACGATAATTAGAAGGAAGATAAATCCTCCAGCTATAAGTAAAACGGTTCCTCCTTTTCCGCTTATGTTGATAGAGCCTAGAAGGTCCGATAACCCCCCTCCCCCTGCTGTACCGCCGGGGGGAGCCTTTGTTGTATCGATAACCTGTCCACTTGGATGAACCACTCCTCCACCACTTGGACCAGTTTGGGCTGCAAACGCTTGAGCTACAGATGCTGTAGGATTAATAACGGTAGTTCCTTCCGGATAGGCATAGGGTTCTTTAGAACCAAACCCACTGGGAAAGACATCTCTAAAATCCGGAAGTAGCTGTTTCTTTGTGGCCGGATATGCCACTTGCGCTGGGAAAACTTTGATAGTAGATGGCGAAATCATCTAATTAGTTTTAGGGAGTTTATCATATCATGGCACAACAGCAACGTCCTGCAATCTTTCTGCTTATTCTGCTAGTAGGTGTTCTACTCTACTTCGTACTCGTCAGAGGAAAGGGACAGCCTTCCGGTTATCCCGGTGCTGCCTATGGTGGAAGACAAGACGATGCAGCAATCAATGCAGCGAGTCATGTAGTAAATTTAGCAGCAATAGCTCCTCAGGTCTCTAGCTCTGGAGGTACGGAAAGAATTGCTAGTGCGGATAATGCTTACATCCTAAATGTTCCTTCGAATCAAATTTTAGCTAATTGGGCCATCTCCATAGCCGATATGCGTCTTAACCAAGGAGGTGTTCGTGAACCGCATTGGCATCCGAACGCAGTGGAATTGAGCTATGTCTCAAGAGGATCAGCCAATGTTACTATCTTCCTTGGTTCTCCTACCGTAGTTCAAGAAGCCTTTACTGTACAGGAAGGAGATCTATTCTTTGTTCCAAGAGCATTCATGCATCATGTGGAGAATACTTCTTCCGGAGAGACAAGGGTTCTGAGTGCATGGAATAATGAAAGGATTCAGAGTGTCAACATTTCAGAGAGTGTAGCTTCCATACCTCCTCGCGTTAACGATCAGACCTTTCATATGGCTGGGTCTAACTTCTTTGCTGGCCTAGGACAGTCAGGGGGAATAGGAGATAAGAACACGGCAAGCGGTACTACTCAGAGTACAAGGGCTCTAAATCCTCCAGGCTCTGCTCCTACTCCAAAGCCTGCAAGCAAATACAAATTTAGCTTTAGCTCTGCCCAGCCTTCCGTCAATACCCCAGGGGGCTCAGATACAGAAGGAAATATTGGTAGGTTTCCCGTTCTAGAAGGCCTTGCTTGCTTTAACATCATTCTAAATCCTGGAGGAATAAGGGAGCCTCATTGGCATCCAAATTGCGCGGAATTACATTACGTGTTAGAAGGAAGAGGAACATTTCTGAATGAGACGCCTGGAACAAGAGCAGTAGAGACTGCAACGATAGACGCAGGTAGCTTCTTTTATGTTCCTCCAGCTTACCTCCATTACTTCGAGAATGCAGACTCAAACAACAAGCTTCACGTTGCTGCATTCTTCACGAGTGCAGATCCACAGGACATAGGCTTCTCTGGGGGCATATCTAGCTACTCGAACTCGGTGCTCTCAGCAACGTTTAACAAACCAGCCTCGTATTTCAATACGCTAAAGAGGTTCACATTAGATGATGGCATAGTCGGCGGAAGTAAAAGCTGACTAGACGTTCAAGATTAGTCATAGCTTGTGCCAGAACCTCCTAACTCAAAAATGTTATTAGTTTTCTTGGGGGGAGTTAAGGTCAGGATGAGAAAAATTAACGCTGCTCACTATGATTATGATGAGATGGACGCGAAACATATCAAGGATTTGCAGGACCAAGCTCATAGCGTGACCCTATCCGAAGGGTCCTGCGGATGTCAGAAACAGACTTGGCTCGACAGCGGCGGCAGACCCCTTCTACAGGAACATAAACAATGTGAGAAACATGGCGGCCCCAGGAATTAAGATTGACGACATAGTTGGCGGCCTGCTTTTGTTAGAAGGTGGATACTGGATCGGAAGGCGGAAGTAAAAGCTGACTAGGTAAGAATAACTAACTCAGTAATCTACAGCCTACTAATACGTGATATATCTTTATATATAGGAATATACTCAATATAGTATATGGTTAACTATCGATTACTTTCACGCATAGGTTCTGGATACGTAGGCATACAAAGAAAGAGAGTAGCTTTCGGTCTGCAGAAAGATGCCATGATCACAACTGAGCTCGTTAGACAGGGTTTGTATGTAGAAGAGAAGGTCAAGAAAAAGAAGGAGGAGCAGATAGGACAGGGAAAGACGTACATACCTATTTTCGAGAACGAGTTCTGGAAGAAGAAGCTCGCAGACGTACAACAGCCACTCAACAAGGCTAAGGAAGAGCTGAATGGTCCTGAAGATCCTGAGAAGAAGAAGGCATGGAAGCAGCCAACTCCTGAACGCGCTAGAAGGTTAGAAGGTACGATCGGTCACTACGAATCGGAGCTAACAGAACTGAACAAGATTATCGAAGGATACGAGAAGGAGATAGCCGAGAAGACTGCTGCAATCGAGGCAACAGCCGAGTACAAGCTAATGGACGAGGAGTATAAGGGCTTCTTGGCTCTGGAGAAGAACCTGCTGCATAAAGGGGTAGCATTTCTGAAGGATACATTTCTGTGGAAATGGTGTCTGGATACCGATGGCCTTAAGGAAGTAGCCGCACTCAGCTTCGCGGCGTTTTGCAACCCTCAGCGAGAGATCAAAGATCCGCTAACTGGCAACTGGCGCGGCGTCAGACTAGCGGAAGTCAAGTCGTATCTTGGACTGACACCGGACTCGAAGATGCTGAGGAATCAGACGGACAGGAAGAACTATGCGAAAGGAGTCAAAGGTAGACTTGTGGGAATTATCATACCCAACATAATCAGGGCCAAAGATCCGTACTACAAGCCCTTCTACGACATGAAGAAGGCATACTACCTTGAGCGTCCAGATATGGTATACGCATACAGGGAGAAGGAAGGTCTTCGAGGAAGATGTGATAACATGTCCAAACGCTTCCTGATTGGGATTCTTGTAAGCCATGCCTTTGAGCTGATGCTCATGGATGAAGATGCAGCTAACGCACCCGGAGCAAAGCAGAGGCTTGCAGAACTAAGAATTACAGACACTAGAAGAAGAGGAGGGCCACCAGCCATGATAGCGACAGTGCCAGGAGAACAGCCACAAGTGGGAGTACAGCCAGACATAGGAGCATCCTGGCGCGATAAATTTGCATTCAATCACAGAGTACCGATACCAATCAAGCCAAAGGACATAACGGAATGGCGCAAGATTCAGGAGGACTTCGCTAGGTTCCATGTCAACATGCTCGAAATGCTGAAAAAGCTTTGGATAGAGGATGAAGAAAGAGGTGATGTCTTACACAAAAGGTATTATAGGTTCCTACAGTTCGGAAAAATCGACTAAGCCACATAATTTAGTACAGCCAGTAGGAACAGCAAAAAAAGCCAAGCTTATCAGTTCAGCCAAGATGAGGAGCAATAGCCAGACTTGTCAGTTCAGCCAGAAAGTTCAGCAAGAAAAGCTAGCGTCCACAGTTCAGCCAAAACAAAAAGCAAGAAAAGCCATCGGATTGAGTTCAGCCATGTGAATCAGCAACAGCAAAAAGCCAGAAGAATTAGTACAGCCAGACTAACGAGCAAAAAGCCAGGTATCTTAGTTCAGCCAGAAGAGGCAGCAAAAAAGCCAATAGTACGAGTGCAGCCAGTTTGAATAGCAAAAAGCCTCGGTCAAGAGTTCAGCCAGGAAATGGAGCAAGAAAAGCCATGCCACATAGTACAGCTAGGCAACGGAGCAAAAAAGCCATAGTGAAAAGTTCAGCCATCGGTGACGGCAAAAAGCCGGCGAAATGAGTTCAGCCACTCGAAGCAGCAAAAAGCCATGATTAGAAGTACAGCCAAGTCCAGCAGCAAAAAGCCTTCCTCATCAGTACAGCCCCAAGATGGAGCAGAAAGCCATGATGTCCAGTACAGCCAATGAAGCCAGCATCAGCCATGTGGATAAGTGCAGCCAAAATTCTCAGCAATAGCCGAGGACATCAGTTCAGCCAGAAAATAGAGCAAGAAGCCATTAGGTTGAGTGCAGCCATAGGAGATAGCAAGAAGCCAGCTATAACGGTACAGCCTAACTCAGTAGCACAAAAGCCATAAAGAATAGTTCAGCCCTGAGATATGGTCAAAAAGCCACAGCATAACAGTTCAGCCACGGAGCATAGCAAAAGCCATGTCGTCGAGTACAGCCAGAACTAGAAGCAAAGCTCTAGGATCTAGTTCAGCCTCTGAAAAAAGCAAAAGCTTGGATAATTAGTTCAGCCAAGAAAGACAGCGAAAAGCTACTCTTTTTAGTTCAGCCAGAATATACAGCAAGAAAAGCTTGGATAATGAGTTCAGCCTGGCGAGTCAGCAAGAAAAGCCGCATAGTTGAGTTCAGCCACCTGTACTAGCAAGAAGCCAAAAGTGCCAGTCCAGCCAAACTATGTAGCAAAAGCTACAAGAGCTAGTTCAGCCCAAGGGTTTAGCAAAAGCCGTAGACGTTAGTTCAGCCAACAAAAACAGCAAGAGCCAGTCTATTTAGTCCAGCCACACAGTACAGCAAAAAGCCTCATTCTACAGTCCAGCCAGCTGTACTAGCAAAAAGCCAAATTATTAAGTACAGCCGTAGGCTAGAGCCAATGAATTGAGTCCAGCCAAGGTGAATAGCATAAAGCCATAAAGAATCGTTCAGCCCTCAGGGATAGCAAGAAGCCATCTATTTGAGTACAGCCATACAGATGAGCAAAAAGCCAAGATGAGAAGTTCAGCCGGAGATATGAGTAAAAAAAGCCAAGTCAGAGAGTTCAGCCGTGGATCTTAGCTATCTCTATGGACCTGTTCCTGCGGGGCACTTACTAAAATCTGCTGTTGCAGGATATTGCCCTCCCCCCAAATATCCTGACGTGCCCCAATCCGGTCTGCAGTCTCCCGGCTTGTACGGAGGTGTACCCGTGGCAAGACATTTCTTCGGGTCTGTGCAGAAGCAACACTTTACATGCCAATCGCAATGATGATGCAGCCCTTCGGTATTGCTGCCTTGAGTGTACCAGCCTGGCGAATTACCTCCCGGATTGGCATTCCGCGCACAGCCAGCATGGTACCCTGTAGCGACATCTCCTGGAGAGCCAGCTCCACCGTATCCACCTCCTCCTCCTCCCCCGGCAGCGGCTGCTGCTTGACCTAGGCAGAAGGGAGGCTTACAGGGTAATCCAAAACGTGATAGAGCATTGGTAGCATAGAAGAAGCCGAAGCCTATAACGACTGCAACTGCAGCGAAGGTTCCTTCTCCAGCCAGGTTAAATCACCTTCTTCTTCTTCTAGTTCTTCTGCCAGAAATTTTGTGCCATACAGCCAGCATTTGTCTCTTTGCAAAATGTTTTGCTAGGAGAAATACTGCAACTATTATCCCGATAAGAAGAGCGAGACCATAATACCCGTTCTGGCAACCTCGTTCCGGAATAAAATGTCCGACAAGATCAGTTAGCTCAGTTACGAGTCTGCCAATTATAGGCCAATGCTCTGGATTGTTGGGAATTACACATTGAGGGTCATGATAGCCTTCACATGGTATCAAGTCTAAATTTAAGTTTAAGGACATGGCTTGGCTCCTGAACCTGCTGGTCCCGTGTACTTCCAAGGTCCGTTACACAAGTTACAATATTTTTCATCCGCTGCATACCAATATGCACACCACTGGGGTTTGTCTATTGGCCAGCACTCCTCTTGATGTGCAGCGCAATATGGAGCGCCGGTACCACTATGGCCAATGCATTTTTTTGGATCGGTACATAAGCAATTTGGGTCGAACTGACCAGTACTACTTACCGCACAATGGTGATGACCCTGCAGGGTTTTGGCGTTTTTTAAGAACTATACCAACCTGGGGTCCCTTTGCCTTTGTCGGGGTTAGCAGCTCCTCCTCCCTTGCCAGAAGGAGCAGTAGTTGATGGTGGACCTCCTCCCTTCCCTCCCCCTTTCAGGGCTGAAGTTAATTGATTAAGAATGCCCGTTCTGGTGATGATTAGATAGGCTACTATCAGACCTACTACTGGAAGTACCCAGGAAGTCGAACCACCGCGAGCCATGTAACTATCAGATTAAATTAGCTTCTTTCTTCTTCCTTTTTTACCAGTAAAGTACAGGATTCCTATAATTACTCCGACTATCGCTATTGCTCCGATAACATAGACTTTATTCCCCATTAGAGTGCTCATTATTCCTCCACCTGGGGCTGCAGATGGCATTGGAATTGGCGGAGCCGCAGTTGTTGGAGTGGGAGCTGCAGCGGCCGTTGGCATTGTAGTAGTCATGGGGGCCTTTGTTTGGGCTGGATATGCTCCTGCGATAGTCCATCCTCTAAAGGAACCTGGAAATGCTTCTCTGTACGCGCTAGCAATCGGTATTCTGCCTCTGCCATAACCGTAACCACCGTTCATGTACATCGACATATCTCTGTTGTTATTCTCTCACCTCTTCCTTATCTTCATCTTCATCTTCCAAAAGCGCGATATGCTCCTGCTACTGGTACGTTGGGATAATTCTCTGCTTGCATTCCAGCTATTGGAAACTGAACATATCTGTTCATCGCAGGTAGAAGTGCATGCATCGGTCCTCTTGGCATACCTATTCCACCAAGATAGCTTGAACCATTGTACTCTGCTCCTGCTATGCTAATTTTGCGAATCATAGCAGGCCTTGGAACCGTTACTGGAATTGCTAGAGTAGAGTTTCTCAATATGTCCTGATTCTTGTACGAAAACTCTCCGTGAGCGCTCTCTGTGTGCCCTTCGGATTTGCCAGTACCGACGTATGCTCCAGTGGAGAAACTGTTGTCTACGGCTCTGAGATTCTTGAGAGTATAGATTATATCCTTATCCGGGATTCTTGCCGCTCCTCTTAGAATTGCAGCAGTCTCTGGAGGAGTAGCCTGAGTTAGTTGATGGGTCCCTGGTCCTCCTCCTGGAATCGGGAAACCTTGTGAAGCAAATCGAGCTCTCTGGATACTGGATTTATTCTTGATATACATCGAGTATGCAGCCGCTCCTACAGCAAGGGCTGCGATAGCCATTATGATTAAAAATCCTTTATTTTTGGGAAGACCTCTCATCGGAGAGTATTACTGCGCTCCTGCATGTATTTTAAAAAGAAAGAAAGGGGCTATCGTAGATGGCTGTACTATCCCTGATGGCTATTTTTTTGGCTGGCCACACTGCTGTAGACTCTGGCTGTACTGTTCTGTATGGCTTTTTTGCTGACATACTTGGCTGTACTGTTCTGTATGGCTTTTTTTGCTACACATTCTAGCTGAACTAGTTGCCCTAGCTTTTTTGCTCTGATGTATGGCTGAACTACCGGTCACGGGCTGTACTACGAACGGTGGCTACCTTCTATACAGGCAGAAAGAAAGGGACGCCGTAGATGGCAGCTAGGCCCCCTTCTTCCTCTGATATGTCACGAACGTATCATAACTTAGAAAGCAAGATATATAAATATATACGGATATGGACACACGCACAACTCGAAAAAAAGAGGAGAGTTAGCTAGTCAGTCAGTCACTTCTTCTTTGCCATTGGAGGGAACATACCTCCCGTTGTTGCGTTCGAGGATGTTGCGTTAGTTGCGTTTGTGGGTGCAGGTGTCGGAGCTGGCGTTGGTGTTGTTGAATTAGTTGCATTTGTTGGAGTCGGTGTTGGTGTTGGAGTTGGTGTCGGAGCTGGAGTCATACCACAAGTCTGATTCGCAGTGACGACACAGATTGTGGTATTTCCTGCTGGACCTGGAACTCCCTGAATGCCTTGAATTCCTTGTGGCCCCTGAACTCCTTGGCTACCGTTGTTTCCAGGAATTCCTTGCTTGCCTTGCGGCCCCTGTTCCCCTGGTACGCCTTGTGGCCCTGGTACCCCTTGAGCCCCTTGCGGCCCTGCAGGCCCTGGTGGCCCTGGAACTCCTACTCCTGTAGGAGCAGCGCAATTAACTTCCAGGTTCGTTGTCTCTGCTCGTTTAGCTGCCATTGGTGGTATACTGCATCTGACTATGATGTTGGTTGTACTTTTGTGGATTGCTGTTTTCGTTGTCGTTGCCTTAGCTGCGAAAATGTCACTAGATATTCCCATCGTGATCATTGCTGTCGCAAGAATTGCGACGCTGACTGCTGTTAGTGCTGTGTATAGTACAGATTTCATCCGTGACCTGCTTTGGTAAATTTCTCTTTAAGTAAGGGAAGAAATTCTAGGTAAAGAATGCTATTCCCAAAGTAGCAACTATAATCAGCCATCCTGGTAGTCCTAGGGGTATATGCGTCAGAATAATGTAGACTATGATAGCGACTAGGACCGATTGTACTGAGATCGCCATTGCAGCCTTAATTACCGATATGCCGTGTGAAAGTCTTTTGGATCTGCAAACTGTGTTACGATAGCCTTCACTCTTCGAACAGATTTGAGAAGAAATGTATCATTTACTATCTTGAGAGGCAGATTATTTTCTCGTATGTAATTTGTTATATTTCCAAGTTCATCTGAAGTATTTTCGTCTGAGAAGCCTCCTGCGGAAATGATAACATCCTTCCTGATGCAGCATCCTGTTAGGTGGAAAGGATAAAGATGCTGGATTATGTTTGCTACTCCAATTCCAGCATTCATAACGGGATCTCCATCATGATAGAAATTGTAAGGGATGGTCATTACCGCTTCTCCGGAGAGAATTGGGGCTATCATCCTTGCCAGTCCATCGCTATCTGAGTAATGAGAGTCTCCATCGAGACTGCAGATAATGTTTGATTTTGCCTGGTTTACCCCTACATTTCTGGCGTACGCTATGCCTGATTGAGGAAGATTGATTATCCTTATTGGAGCAAGATAGACAGAAGTAAAACGTCTTACGGTCTCAGCCGTTGAGCCAGTCTTATCGGGGTCAAAGTCGATAACTAGGACTTCACAGTTACCGATAGCGGATTGCTGGTTAAGCAGATACAAGGCGTTCATTAGGTATCCCTGCTCCTGGAAGGTCGGGATTATTATACTACAATTAATGAGCAAAGGACTTACCTTTCCCTTTATACTTTAAACGGTAGCCCAGAATAATTATCTCCTGAAGATGGCTGTTCATCTATTTGGTTCAGGACGTAGACTTGCAGGTGGAGCTTCGGTAAAGATTCATGAAGTAATAACTCAGCTTGCCTTAGGTGCTGGCATAGGGATTATCGCAGATGCCGTAGTGGAGATAACGCGTTTTCCAGTGCTCAATGATACTGGTACGTTTGGTAATACCAAGGTTAGTAATTTCGAACTATTCTTTTACGGTGTCTCAATAGCAGGAATTGCCGCAGGAATTATCGATATTGGCTGGGGAAGAGGTGTGCTTACCTTTAGCAGGAGCATGATCTTTTACTTAGCAGGACTAATCTTCGGAGTATCGATATATGAGAGCACCCTGAGCACGATGTTTGGAATTAGGAAGTTCAATCCATACCAGGTAGTAGCGGCCAACATTCCAGCAGTCCTTCCAGCCAATACACAACTGCCGTTCGTTACTCCAGGAGCAACTCCGACAGGATTCCAGACCGCTGGAGGAGGAGCAGGAGCTCTAAATATTCCAGGAGTTAGTCAGGCAACAGGATACCTACAGGCTCCGACAAGGCCCATAGTTCCGGGGCTTATGGCCAGAATCAGAAGATAAGACAAGACTCAGATCTGATAGTGTCTTATCTAGGATGTTAATAGCCTTTTCCAGCTCTTCTTCAGAAAGCTCTAGTCTGCCGCAATAAGGGCAGAAACCTGATACGTTTGGGTCCTCATACTGCCAATAATACCAGTTATGAGGCTCGCAATGGCGAAGTTCGCTCATCTGTAAATTTTAGCATTTTCAGGCATATACCACACTAAACAGCATAGTGGGGAATTTTCCTAGCCGTACCACCTACGTTCACGGTTACAAAGCCAACGGGATTCGCCGGAAGCGTTGCGGCACCGGCAGTGGCAGTTGCGGCAGTCCCTGAGAAGTTGGTCGTGGAGTCAAGCGTCTTATTAGTCAAGGTTTCAGTGTCATTCTGGAATGCAAAACTATCATTGGCTGTTAGTAGTGGTAATGTGATCTGCCTATCTGCGGCTATAGCAGAAGTGATGAGGACGTAGTTAGCTGTTACACCAGGATTGGAGAAATGAGGAATGGTATTTCTGAAGAATACACCCAAAGTGTCAAACACCGCTCCACCGCTGAATGTTGGCTGAGCAGTATAATGCTGCGCTACGTCAATGTAAGCGGTGTCTGTAGGAAGCTGGGCTGAAGTTATGCTAGATGGTATCAGACCTTGAGGAGGAAACCGTAGGGTCATGTTATGTTATGATGGACTCAGAGTCTCCTGGACTGTCATCTTTGTGATAACGCTGCTAACAGAGTACTGAAAATTAATCTCTTCACCCTTTGAGACGAAGAATGAGAACACGTAGGCGGCATTAGCAACAAGAGCGGCTCCGGAATTGAGGAGCTCAGATACGGTCGTACCAGAACTTGTCTGAGTCCTCCTGAGTGTCAGGGTCCCTGAACCAACAGGACAGATATACAGCGTCCACTCGGCAGCAGGCCATATATCTGTGAAGATATTTGTAGACAGAATATTCGTGTTAAGATTAATCGAAGTGGTATTGAATAGGTCAGCCTTTATGGTATAATTCCTAGCCTGGAGACCGTACGGCGTCTGTGCTATCTGCGACAAGACATTAGTAATTATCCGGCTTTCCCAGAATAAAGTCCCTGAGCCATCTTATGTTCTTCTGGAGCAAAGCTGGAATTCTGTAAATGTCCTGCTGTATTCCTACTAGTATCCCATTTTTAAAGACCTGTAACGATTCGCTGAGGGTCAGGCTATCGGATACTGGACGTATAACCTTCAGCCTTAGGGATTCGGACAATTGGAGCGTCTCTGTGATAAATCTCTTGAAGATCCTAGCTCCAACGATAGATGTTTCCGTTAGATGAAGAGTCTCGGAGATATTCCGAATAACCTTTAACCTGCTAACTTCTGTTAGTTGCAGAGTTTCTCCCGCTATTTTTGGAATTACCTTTCTAGTCAGGGCTTCCGATAAGGTCAGGCTCTCCGTTATAGTTCTAAAGTGTTTAGCGATTCTTGAGATTGATTCTGTTAGATGGAGTGTCTCGGAGATGGATCGTATGACCTTTAGCCTGATACTCTCCGTTAGATGAAGTGTTTCTGAGACAGGTCGAATAACTTTTAGTTTTACGCTCTCAGCTAGAGTCAGAGTCTCTCCAGTAATCTTGGGAATTACTTTTCTCGTTAGCGCTTCGGTAAGATGTAATGTCTCAGATATTGGTCTTGTAACCTTCAGTTTGACGCTCTCTGTGAGATGAAGAGTCTCGCTGATTGGTCTTGTAATCTTTAGCTTTATAGCAGCCTCGGCTAGGGTTAGAGTCTCAGAGATATTCCTAACGAAGAGTTGCGCTAACTGAATGAATACATTCCATCTTGGAGTCTGTACTGGGCCTGGATAGATAACGTATGTTTTGGAATATGGGTAAAGTATCTGAGTAATATCAAATGCAGGCTGAGGAATACTTGTAGCTGGGAGCCATATCGGTGGCTGCAGGTCTATAGTGTATACATTCTTTGCCTGGTTTGCTAACAAGACACTGAAATCAATCCCTTCAAACAGAGCAGGTTGTGGAGTACTTGATACTGCGGGAATCCAAGCTGGAAGTTGTAGGGCTGTAACAATGCTGAAGGTTTCTATGTTTGGTCTTAACGCATTAGCTTCGGAACCAGCGAACAAAACAGGCTGCGGGGTTGTTACTGCTGGAACCCATTCTGGTCCCTGTAAAGACATTGGACTAATGTTCTTGGCTTGGTTTGCTGTTAGGGCACTAACATCATTTCCTACGAACAGAGCAGGTTGGGGAATTGCTGTTGCTGGGACCCATTCTGCGGCCTGTAGATTTGTGACAATGTTGATGGTCTCCTGATTTGGTCTTAGTGCAGCAACATCCACAAGATTGACGGATAACGCAGGTTGGGGAAGTACAACAGGTGTAGGAAAATTCCCTACTACGTCCCATACAACGCGTGGGGGTATGACCGGAACAGAAATTACGCCGATAGTGACCGGCAAATGGTAATACTTATCCCACTACTCTATATAGTCGAGCGTCATCGTAAAGACTTGTGAGGCAACGGGAGATGTAATTGCTACAGCAAAACATTCTGCCGCGGCTGCACCAACAGTGAAAATCATATCGTCGTCATCACGAGCAAGCCACTCGTACAACGCGCGACCGTTGGGGGCAATCTGGTCAACCAACTGAATCGAACCTGTTCCTAACGTGTATGCAGTCGCTCCGTTTTTTACCTTCGCTGAAGTGACATGGGATGTTAGTGCGTTGGCTGGACTTCTAGCAGTCCAAAAGTTACCAGCCGAAAGACCTGATGTAGAAACACTTGCTGGATAAGCCAAAGTAGTTGGAGTAGTAGTAGAAGTAGTTGTGTAGCGGTAGAACTGGACAAGAAAGCTGTTATCCACACCAGCGGTCTGCGTGCCACTGCCAAACCCAACTCTGACTCTTTTTATCTTAATTACCTGTGATGTTGCACATGCTAATTCTATAAACACATCTTGAGTGTTTGCAACGGAATTAGATGTTGCGGTAACGCCTACGACGTACTGAACCAATTCATACCTGTTTACCTATTGGATGAATAAATCAAGACTCAATCCATTGCATTAACGGGGACTGTAGGAAGAGAGGTAAAGCGGGGGCGGGAAGATTTCCCCAAGTCGAAATAAATTGTATCTGCATACTTCCTGCCGCTGCGGGCTGGACTAGAGTCCAGTTTACAAGATCCTCATATGCCAAAACATCGGTATGAGTGCTGTCGTTGAATATTCCTGTTGCTGCATTTACGATGCTTTGAGTCATATTTCCATTTGCTGTATTCTTCCTAAATGTAGCCGTGCATGTTGCACCAGTAATGCCGTTAACAGTTACATTTAGTACTAGCTCCTTCATTGTATAAGCAGCGCGTGACTTTGTTTGCTCGTTCGCTTCGGCTGTACCGCCTGTAGCGATGAGGTTACCGCATAGTTGAAAAAACCTTGTTGCGTTGGCGGCCTGAGTATTTGCGTCAGGTTGAGCCATTACAAACTGGCTGTCTCCTGTCGTTGTGGAATATTCTGCCGACGCAGTAGTCACCGTTGACGTTCCTCCTGTTCCCACTACAAAATCATAGCAGTAATCATCGTTAACGGCTATCGAGTCTGAATTTACCGTATCTGCGAACCATCCAGAAGTAGAAGCAGTTATGGATTTTGTTAGATTACCATCTGCGCCGTTTTTTCTTGATTTAAATGTACCATCAGCCGTGGCGGCGTTCGCACTAAGGAATACATTCAGGTTGTTGAAGGTTCCTGCTATTTCTTGACGACATTTACAATTTGTTTCCGTTGAAGCGCTAGATACTCCTCCCCCATGAATCGTAAAAAAATTACTCGAACCTGCAGTTAAAGCCACGCCTGCCGCTACTGTCGAATTACATTGTTCTTTCGTTACCGTGCTTGAACCTCCAGGGTCAAACGCACAGCCTGTTTGTCTTACAGTTATGGTTTTATTGGCCCCTGTCGTGGCCCCGTACTGGGCACAAAATTTATCGGTCGCCGATATGCTATCTGTATTCGAGATATCTTCAAAAAATCCTGTTGCTCCGGCTCCTATAGACACATTTTCGGACCCGTTTGCTTCGTTCTTCCTAAATTGCAGCGTTAAAGCTGCCGTAGAACCATTTGCTGTAAGATGACCAATAAGTAAAGATGCAGTACCCGCACTTTCAAATCTGCCCTCGGCGTTTGCCTCTGTAGCACCGCAGTCATTATTTCTTCCTCCCATACAATGAAACTCTGCAACATTTATGCCACTTGTAATTGAGTTACCGCCTGAGCCTACGGTCGATTTAGTCATTTTTTATAATATTATGACTTTGCCTGCTCCGAATTGTGTGTCACATGTACTCTGAAGGTTATTTTTCTGTCCTGCAGTAAGCAGACTCCCGAAATTTACATTAAGCACTCTATTTGGTGCTGTCCCTGTATACGTCAATATCACAGAGTCTTTTAATGTTCTAACCGTATTCCCAGGCAGCAGATCAGAAATGTTGTTAGCAACCGAAGACGATAAGAATGCATCTACGGATTTATTTTTGCGTTGGTTCTCGTCAAGAACCGTATTATAGATACTTATCGCTAATGTATGCGGCCCGCCTAGTAATGCTTCCGTGAATATACCCTCGATCTCTTCCCTTCTCTTCCCCATGACTGATCTAGCCTGCTCTTCTGTCACATGTGTGACAGGTACTGGTTTTATAAAGCGCTGCAATCTAGGATGTAGGCTGTTCCTCAGTCTCTCGACCTTAAGTCTATGTGATTCATCCCTTTCCTTTGCCTCTCCGATTATTCTATTTTCATTTCTGACTATGATTTCCTCGACTACTGACCATTTGGATTCTATCTGTTTTGTATGCTCGTCATGGTCTAAAGCCATTGTGTGTGGTGAGAAGGCCAGAACATTATGAAACTGACAGGCCTTCACTACCGCGAAGAATGTATTGACTGGCGGCGAAACTGTATCATCCCAGCTATACTGTAATACACATTGGCACGTATCAGGCGACCATGTAGTAATCTGAGTAGCCATTACAACAATTACGAGACC
>AF_2010_repII_A1DRAFT_10000024_pt1 | contig 21117 bp, 32 predicted proteins | sample AmaForreplicIIA1_FD_9195 | JGI IMG/M metagenome (IMG submission 9195)
TTCACCCCTGCTTTTACTTCTCCTCCTGCCCCGGTTCTACCACCGCCACGTCCAGTGATATCTAGCGGAGGAATTACTGGAATAGCCTTAGCCCCACAGCAAAATTGTCTAATTAGAATTGCTGCTACGATTATTCCACCGCCTACGAAAATATAGTCTAATTTCATTTGATAATTCCCCACACAATTAATCCTCCTCCTATCAATGCCATAACCCAAAAGTATGGACATAACCTTGCTAAAGGACCACACAGGGGATTTGGTGTATCTCCTAAGCCGGCAGCTGACACATATACGGTAGCAGGATAAGACCTTCTAAGTACCACGAAGGGACTATAGATTACATTCTTTTAATCTTCTTGCCTGTGCAGATCTCATCATGTCCAACTTCGCCAGGCCAGCAATTCATGCAGTACTCCCTATCGCATATTGGACAGTATTCTCTACTCGAATTTGCAGTTATCTTGAAGCAAGAGTTGCATGTAAACGGGAATCTGAGAGTTTGCATTTCATTTCCCACATCCGCACCCAGATTGAGATGATTTATGCTCTGAGGAGAATCCAACATAACCTTGTGCAGTATAGCCTTCTGTATCGGGGTTTCTAGACGAAGGGGATATACGCTGACTTTGCTGATCATTCTTATATTTCCTCCTAATGGCTCCCCAGAACCCTAAGAGACCTACTCCCATCATTATCATTACAACAAATCCTATGGTTATGCCTTCATGTGTACCCAACGATTTTCTCAACCCGGTGCCTTACCTTTTAACTTTGTCAACTCTTGATTTGTAGCCTCTAATTTTGCTTCTAAAGCTGCAAGTCTAACATTATCTGCGTCAGTAATCTTTTGGGATTCTTCTGGTAGCATACCATACGTCACCTTTGCAAGAGTAGCAATGTCTTGTTTACTCTCGATAGTCTTATCCGCACCGGTTTTTGCTAATTCTGCTACGGCTCTAATCTTGGGGCTATTCACATTATGAACAACTATTCCTGAAAGACCTGAGATAAGAGTGGTTATCGCAATAATAAAACCGGTCCAGGTTTCCGGTGTACTCTGTGTTGCTTGCTGAATTAATGAGTCAATTAAAAATAAAATCATGTTTTAGAAGAAGAAGGGGTAGAAGTAGAGGTAGGTTTGGCTGCAGGCGTCGTTGTACCACCAACACCTGTTCCTGCTACATTAGCAAACAAGTCCGTGCTGCCCCAGGCCATGAGGAACGAAGTAATAAAGACCGATACGAGAGGTGGGTTAACTGGGAGTTGGGCTAGCAATTGAGGAAAGAGTGTAGCAGAAACTACTCCAGCCACAATTACGGCAAAGATTGTTGTAAATGTATATCTGTGCTTATAATTGACTGGCGGCTGATCTGACTGCTCGGCAATAGCGAGTTTTTTGATAAAGGGGAGCATCTGTCTCCCAATTCCACCTAGAATTGAGCCGCCTATGACTATTCCATAAATAAGATTCAAATCTATAGCAGTAGCAACCATTTTTACAACCTGGATATGCTTGACATCCTTAAGAGGCTATGTGTGTAATGAGAAAGAAGTGTAAACATGACAAATTTGAGAGTAGGGGAGTAATCAAGTTAAGAGGTAGAAAACACATCAGATTCAAAGAATGTGTAAAATGCTATGATTTTGTGAAAGGAGAGATATTTTTCGTATGACTGAGACCTGCAAGATCTGCGGCAAACAGTTTGAGTATGGTCCTTCTGTACCTGACTGGTGGAAGGAAGGAGATGCTCTGTGTAAGAAGTGTACGGAGGACGGTCTGCTACTCATGAAACATCTAATGCTAGGCACTGTGAAGATGCCTGATGATGCGTAAACCTAAATTGTCGCCCCATTTATTTTGGGATAGAAATTGTCAGAAGATAGTGTCGTTAGACTAAGAAAGACAATGTATGGAAGACTAGACGGGGATAACCAATGTGGCAACTGTATAGATCTAGATAAATTAATCAAAGATAGTACTCCTAACTTGACGGTTCCACTAGATTACAAATATGTCAATGTGGATACTCCTGAAGGAAAATCATTTGCAGACCAGCATAAGGTAGACGATATCCCTGTTACTGAAGTATGCGAAATATTCCAGTCGGGCAAGGAAGACTGTAAGTCTCTGACGGGTCTGGATCCTGTTAAAGAAGTAGTCACAAAATATACGAAAAAATAATTGTCTGCCGCGGCCCATAACATTTTTGACATAGGAGCATCTGGAATTCCGGTAGACTCTACTCTAGCAGGCAAGAGGATGAATGAGAGCTATAATGCTCTAAAGAACTTCTCAAGAATTACATTATCTAATACGCTAGCGACTCAATTTCCAAATTGTCCCTGCGGCTATACGGAAGTATTCAATTTACTAGGAAATGATATCGTATTCGTCGGAGGTCTTCCTGGCTCTGATGATGACCCATATCTAGAACCTAGTTTTCCTGGTATGGGAAGAGGTTGGCCTGTCTATCCTGGAACCGGTAAACGATTCCGTGTTAATAATTCGAATTTACTTCAAGCTATTGCAAATAGGAATAACGATATCATAATAGTACAGGCACATCTTAGCCAGGCTGATTTTGTCACCGATACCATGGACCCCGTTCCAGCCCCTCCTCCACCAAATCTGCCTTCTCTAGTTGCTCCACTAACTGTAACAGCAAATACGCCAGCTAACGGGGCGACAAATATTGCAACCAATACGGTAGCTACTATTACATTTCTTAGAAATATGGACCCAAATACCGTTTCCTTGACGAATATAACGGTGAGTCCCGCTGTTACAGGGCTGACGGTTTATGTTGATCCAGCGAATCCTAACCAAATAGATATAGATCCCCACGGGGCAAACCTTGCGTTCTCTACTACTTACACTATTACGGCTACTACTAACGTGAAGGATACGCTAGGAAATGCATTATCATCTTCATTTACTTTCTCGTTTACCACTGGGTCTGCTCCGCCTCCACCGGATACTACTCCTCCCTATGAGCAGACAAGAACTCCCGCAGATGGGGCCACGAATGTCTCAATCGCCGTTCAACCAACCATACTCATGAGTGAAGCAGTCGATCCTACTAGTGTCAACACTACCAACATTATCCTGAAGATAACATCTAACAACGTCCTTGTTGCCAGGACCGTTACATTAGACCAGGATGGGAGAACCATTCACATATCTCCAACCTCTAACCTGGCCTATTCCACGCAGTACAGCATGACTATGCAATACGTGAAAGATCTGGCTGGAAACGTCGCCGTTCCACAGACTACGAAGTTCACTACTGGGGCTCTCACTTACACCCAGCGTTATACCGTAGCCCAGAGTTCCTGTACCTGTAACCAGGATTGTTACCCCAGCTCTTACTATCTAACAGGGGGTAGCAATATCGCCATAGGGGAGAAGGCTCTATCTAGCAAGACAGGTCAGAATCTTGTAGGTTTTGTAATTACAAAGGTAGTGGTCACAAGAATTAACACACATTCAACCTCCAATCTATCAGGAAATCTTACCGTGCAGATCTGTAATGGGGCCGGAGTAGTGAAATATACTTTCCAAAGTTCGTACGATCTATCTAGCTATAATAGAACCAATCTAACGTCTAGTCCAATAACGATTGTCGATTCCAATAATCATTATACCATTCTGAATGGAGATGTCATATTCATAAGATGGCAGAATCCAAATTCCGATAACATGCAGGTCAGTACTGGTACTTCTGGAGGAAGTGGTGCACCGTACGGAGAATTAGTATTCTGGGACGGTGTATCTACTAGTTATACTACAAAAACAAGTGATGACCTGGCTATTACCTGTTATAGCACGCCCTAAACTAGAAACTTTAATCAACCACGATAACCTTACCACGTTTTATAGATGTCTTCAACAACAAATCTATTGAAGATAATTTCTGCTAAAGCATCTGCCGAAGATGGGACGAATGTGGCTGCTCATGTATTAGATGGTGATCCAGCTACAAGATGGTCGGCTAAGGGTGTAAATTCCTGGATTACATTAGATCTAGGTTCGGATCAGACTGTCTCTGCAATTAATGTGAACTGGTTCAATCAGCCAGGAGAGGCTAGAGATTACAAAATTACCGTAACTTATACCGATTCTACAAATGCTAAAACTACTCAGGCGTTTGATAATCAATCAAGCAAAATAAGTCAGATAATTCCACCAACACCGGCAACCGCACATTCTATAAAGGCAAATTCAATAACACTAACAATGAATTCTACTTCCAATCCAAATGATTGGTTTTCTATTTCCGACATTACCGTAAGTGGGGCTGCAACGGCCGCAGGTGGGACAAGAGTACAGACAAGAAGTACGACTGCTCCCGGAGACCCGGTACCAGATGCAAGTTGGCAGGTAGTCTCTGATTCAGGTCCAATTCCACTTCCTGGAGCAGATGTTATTACCGTCACAGATCAAAGTGTGACGACTACTCCTAATGCTCCTATAACCGTGAATCTTAGTGCTACTGTTAGTCTTCCAACTGCCAAAGTAGCAGGATTTAAGGTAGTTTCTGGACCAAGTGCAGGAATTCTAACTACTACTGGCCTTCCTGGAGCGGAGATCTATACTCCCAATAAAGAATTCGTAGGAACCGATGTTTTCAAGTATCAGGCGTCAGATGACCAGACGCCCAGTAATTTATCCAATGTTGGAACCATTACAATCACAGTAGGAGGAGGACCTGGTGCTAGCGGGGTAGACGTATTTGGAGTGTCCAAATTATACGCCGATGGTCCAGGACCTTCAACATTCATGGATATGACTGACCCCACGAAGACTAGGGGTGCTGGTTTAGGCCAAAATCCAGAGGGAAACAAGGCATATTATCCAGTTTTCAAAAAGAATTCAGACGGTTCATGGCAAAATACCAATGGCCTAGAGGTTCGCTGGGCGTGGTGCGCTGAGGATGCTTATCCTGGAGATAATGCTGTTTGCAAATGTTACGATACGAATAACAAGACAGGCAATATGGGTAACGCTGGGGATTGGCCACCCAGAATAGAGATGACAGCATATTACAAGGCTGACTCAGTTGGTTCTGGTACGAGAAATGGGGAATGCCATATTGAACATGTGATTTCGGGTCATAGGAGTACGACCAGTAGTACAGCATCAGGGCCAGGTGGTTGTAATTTAGGATGTGCCGGAAGTTATCATTGTAATAAATACCCGAAGACTGGAAGACGGAAATTTGAAAAAGATTATCATCATAGTTTTGCATATGCACAAGATTTGAGCGGCGTGAATAACAATACTGCTACTCCGGCGTGGGCAGGAGATGGAAAGTGGCACGGATTCAAAGATGTATTTTACATTCGGCCGGACGGAGTGACCGTTCAACTAGAACAATGGACAGATTGGGATGACAACAATACTTGGGTGAAATCACATTCATACATAGACCACGGACAGTGGACACCTAAAGCGTCATACTCTGGCTGTGGAAGTGGTCCACAAAATATTGTGTTTCTGTTTAATGGACCGCTCGTAGTCTTTAGAGCGGATAACTGGAATTCCTACTCTCTGAAAAACTGTTCTGTTCGAAGCATAGATCCTACAAAGCCTCTCATGGGAAGTGTACAACATGCAAAGACATCTCCACCGAGTGATTTCGTAGAAAAAAACGATGAAATATACCAACAAGAGGGGTGGAGGGAAGAAGAATTAGCTAAAGCAAAAGAAGATGCTGAGAAGGTTGCAGAACAAGCTAAAAGTGCTGCTGTGAGGAAACAAGCAGCAGGCGTTGCTGAAGAAGCAGGAAAGGCTCTGGATAAGTAGATTTCTACTTACACGACTTGGTAGTATAAGGAGGGACGATGTACCTTGGCCTCACTTATGGCGTTATAGAGTGCCTCCTCGAACGTATCTCCTGGATACCATCTGATAAACTCCCGATAGATCTCACGCCGATCAATCATAACAGTGGCCGGACCGTGGGCTACTACTATGACATTCGTAGCAACGGAGGGTTGCTGATCCCCCCTGAGATAATTGCTGATTAGCATTGTAATAACATCGTTCAAATCAGTCCTATGAGCAATAAACTTCCTTCCTACCACTATGTGTAGGTCTTTCCATAAACTGAGAGGCACTAACACAGTAGTCTTGCGTTTCTTTCCGAGCTCATTCGTGAGCTCATTTACAACAGAGGATATTTTTTGTCGTTCGGCTTCAATCGTCTCTGCCGACATTCTTCTCTCAGGTCCTTCAGGCCATAAAAATTCAGAATTTGTTTGTATATACGACTGCAACAGTTCTTTCAATACATCTGTGCGGTCTTTTTTCCAGGCGAATTCCCTCCGTACGGCTACATCGAACTCGTTCCACATCTTAGGATAGATACCGAAGCTAACCGTTCGAACTTCCTCTCTTTCTGTCATACATTATATAAGTATCTACTAGGATATATACACGCCGTTTTATCTAGACTTTTCTGCAATATCTAAAACCTTACCCAACGCTTTGTTCATGGTATCTCCAGCGAGGCCAAAATGCTTCAGTCTTTCGTAATTTCTCCTACTTACCATGAGGGTAATGTCTGCCCTCTCACCGGTTTTTGCCATAATATAGATAGATTACACATGTTGTCTATAAATACATAGATACAAGGGCTGCACATTGTGCGTAGATAACCCGTAATGCTTATAAACCATGCCAACACGGTACTCTAGTGGCAATTCGATTATACCGTCCTCCCACATGGGAGAAATGTATTGACGGACTTGAAGCCTGCAGATACGCGTATCCCACAGTGAGTGACGAGGAACAGCTGTTCTATATAATAAACAAGTTCCACCCCTCCAAACTCGAACTAGCAAGAGCGAGATTTCCGCAGCAATTAGACCAGCGAGGACCACCTAAGAGTAGCAAAGCCGCGATAAGTTGGGTTCCATTACCAAATCACTTCTCGCGGAACAGCCTGACAGTGGCCATCAATGACTTCAACGGACACGAAAAATACAGAATGGAAATAGTGTCGAATCCCGTGAAGGTAAAGACTCTCAATGGCTATGGTATCGGATGGGCATTGATGATAGCATCAGGTGGAGACGAGACGAAACTTGCTATCAAACGTTCCGAATCCCAGGACCAAGGGGTACTAAGAAAGATAGCAAGACTAAGAGACGCCATAAAGCGTCCAGGCGAGATCAAAAAAGAGATCAGTAGTTGGGAGAGGAGCATAAACGCAAGGATCAAAAGGGGGAGCACTAGAAGGCCTTGATCGTGCAAAAACAAAAACAAGAAGAAGAGGAGAATATAGATTTCTCAAAGACTCCAAATTATGACAAGGTTTGTCATAACATTAGGAAACTGATGTCGGCGACAGTCCAGACGTTCATACCAGAGGCTTGTGATGCATTGAGGCGGGATTGGTATCCCGGCGTCTCGGATCGCGGAGTTAAGGAAAACTACAGGGCGCGTCAGATGGTTAGAGAGAGAATATTTGATGACTGGAGCAAAGAAAGAAACGGAGAAGGGATCTGGAAGGAAAGTAGTATTCAGGTTTTTTTCCCTGACTGGTTAAAAACCGCTGGCTTTCAGAGTGCCACGATGGAAAAACTCGCAAATATGCGAGATGGTAAACTGAAGAAAAAAATTTCTTTGGCTGAAGAGCAGAAACGCGCACTTGAAAGATTCACAACGAAGTTACCCGAGACGGTTATCATACCAGAGCCGGAGCCAGAATATCAGAATGTCAGGGTAATGGGCTCACATCTGGATGAAGAAGAACCAATGTTGCGTCAATATGGCAACACAAACGACCGATTGATGACACTTTTCGGCAGAATTAATAATGCGATAGATAGTGTCTGGGAATCATTCACAAACAGCGAGAAAGAACATGCCCCACACAGTACAGAAGACATCATTAACGACTACATAAGGCCAACAAGGGAATTCAGAAATATGATTGCATTTGAGCTTCCACGTAATCTTAGATTGAAACTACATGAAGATTGTGTATCAACAAAACGTATGCTAGATGATATGATAAAGATCATAGAAGATGCAGAGGAGAAAAAATAAGGTGACAACGACTACTACTGTCACTCCGAAGGCTCTTCCTACTCACGAAGAGTCGATGGAGACGCTACGTACGGCCAGGCTACTTGTTCGAGCGATGACCGAGCATCTTCAATCCCACAAAAAAACTTGCAAATGTCTCCAAGACATTAGCCGACGACTCGAAGATCTAAAGGCAAAAGACAAAGAAAAGGCTCAGACAAAATGACAACACTTGACGACCACATTGAAAATGTATTCGACTGGGTAAGAAAACAACATGAAATGATCATTGAGTACAATGACTTAGTACTTGACCTACTTGATTATGCAATGCATAGTACGCCAGCTCATGGAGAAGTCTACAATAGAATAGAGGGCCGCATAAGTAAGATTGAACAGCTGGGGGAGAGCCTCATCACAACCCGGCTGCCAGAGAAGAAAGAGTAGCTAGCTATCTCATCAGTTCCGTACTATTCTCAAATCCCCTCTTTTTCCAGAATCTTGATTTGAACAGTTCCCTATTGTACCATACCATACATGAATCGCAGACGAACATATTCATTGAATAATGTTCGGAGTATCCACCATGCCTTTTACAGATCTTACATCTTACGTCTATCAGTCCACGTTCTTCCATGACACTACTTTCTGCTGAATTTTCGTTTTTAGCCATTTTAGATAGCACACTGGGACTTGCTATTCTACTATGAAGCACTAGTAGACCTGGGGGAGTCTAGTTAATTCTTTGGCTTTGCGAATTTTATTAAATCTAATTTACTATGACAGTCTGAACAAAGATCTAGACCCTGACCAAATGGAATGAAAGTAATTCCTTGCTGTCCTTCAACTCTACCACATTTATCGCAAATTAATTTGGAATAATGTTCATTCAACCTAATTTTTGTATCGCAGTTTGGGCATACTACGTGCCTGGTCATATTATTACGCTCCTTGTCTTGCCTTTCTAATCTTATCAGCCGCCGTGTTATAGTATTCCTGTTCAATTTCTGCCCCAATGAATCTCCTATTTAGCTTGACTGCTGCTACGCCTGTTGCACCACTACCAACCATAGGATCTAGGACTACTTGACGTTCTACCGATAGATTCTCTATTATGTAGGAGGCCTCGACCGTTGATTGTTCGTACTCATGCAATAATTTACCGTCCTCAGGAGGCTTTGATACTATGAAATCGTCTACATCGTTGATCATATTTGCTGGTTGCGTATCTTTGGGACCCTTAATGAACCAAAGAAGTGGCTTCCATCTTACCCACACCTTGTATTTGTGCATCCTTGATCTCCCCCCTGAATGTTTGACGCAGAATATCCACCAATAATGCAGATTCTGCTCCTTCATGTACTCAAAAATTGTAGGAAGTGCGAAATGACCGGCGTATGTAACTAATGATGCTCCTTCCTTCAACCATTTATTTCCAAACTTTGCTAGATCCCGGTAGAGAGGGAGTGAATCTCCATCATATGGTGGGTCTGTAAATATTAGATCAATTGATTCTGGCTTTACCTGCTTATCAGTTAATTTTCGAAAATCTCCAAGATGTAACTGGACATCTGATGGTGGAACCATCATCGCCGTTGTTTGCTTGCCTCCAGCAGCCATATCATCCTGGCCCCTAGCCTTCAGTATCAATTCCTGTCTCTTTTCCTCCCTTCTTAGTTGTCCGTACACCTTCCGGACGCCTACCTCGCCTCTCCTTAGTTGAATCTTTTGCTGTTCTGACCCTTGTTTTATAATTTTTTTAGATCTTTCATATGTTGCATGAGAGATCCCGACCCTCTTTGCTATCTGTTCTGAGGCTCCGTATGAACGGTCTCCCTCCACAGAGGGAATCCTCTTCTTAGGGGGTTTTCCCCCCGGTTTGAACTGGGTTGCCTTCATCCTTGCTTGTGCTAATGCACCCTGAATATCTTCTAAGATGTACCCAAGCTCCGCTTTCTGGAACTCGTTGATATGTCTTCTTTTCAGGTTTACTTCAATTACGAATTCCTTTTCATGTAATAGATCCTCGAAATTCTTTGTCGTAAATTGTAGCGGTATTCCCAATTCCTTACAGGCACGAAACCTATGATGTCCATCTAAAATAACGTTATCTTTATTGACTATAACTGGTACAAACAGGCCGGAGTCTTTTATCGATGTTTTTAGTGATTCAAATTCTGTTTCAGATAATGGCGGTATAAGAGAAAGGTATTCTTTTTTTGTTGTTAATTTTGCCAAATGTTACTTGCAGAGCAAAGTAACATATTGGGTTTTCTGTCCGGTGAGCCCCAATGGACATATTACGGGGCGTCATTTACCTCGGCTCATACTTTAGCATGTACTTTGGTTTTGTGTACCCGTGGATCTTAAACGAGATAGAACTTCTAATAACGAAGACAGGGAAGATGCCGAAAACATAAACAGCGTACATAAAGATATAGAAAATAATTATCAGCACTATTACAAGTGTCGTAGGCAGGTAGTAAAATGGAAATATTGATTCCAGTTTCAACGGTACATAAGAGCATAGTTTCTGAGATCAATTAAGTATTGTCTGTCTTTCTTTCGGTCTTGGAAGAGTAGTAGTCCATGGAAGATCGAACAATGATTTGTGATCTCCACAGATCTGTACAAATGATATTCCTTCTACATCTGGATCGTCATGCTCAATATACCAGTAAAACTTAGCCTTATTCTCACATCTCTTGTCTTTTGTCCTTCCCACAACCATGTAGCATCTATCGTCTCCCTCATAGGGCTTCCATGGGTCTATTTTGTTCAATGGCAGAGATTACACTTACCGTGATAATAAGGATAGTTACATCCAGCAGTGGAGTTGCATATGTATTCTATTCCACAACGCTTGCACTGGTGCACACACTGATTAATTAACGCCAACTGAGGTCGATGCACTCTTGTTAGATGTACGACCCGTAGCCTGGAATGTCCCATCTCCTCGCGCCCCAACCGGCAGTCTTGGCATTGGAACATGCAGGTTTATTCTACCGCTATTATCTGCTACAGTAGCATCGTCTAAGTCAATTACATGACCTTCTATTTGCGGAAATCCATGTAGGACAATTCTATGATGTACTATGACAGGCTCAAGAGGACAGAAATTGTACCCAGAAATAGCAATTGGTTGACCTGTTCCAAAGTTATTCCCAATAATTACTGCATTTTGAGTGACAGATCCACATCCTATTCCCGGTCCTGGACGGAAGAAGGGAGTGGGAGGAGATATTGGAACAGGGCCAACCGCAGGAATTGGTCCCAGAGGAGATGGCACTATCCCTGGGACTTCTGCGGCTACTCCCGGTAACAAACCGACGTTGCTTGGAGGTACTAATTGACCTGTAGGAGATATTATTCCTTCTCCTGGCGTTAGAGCCGCCCCCGAAGGCGGTGGTAATGTAATATCTGCGGCATCATCAACTATCGCTGCCCCAGTAGAATCGGTATGTACAAGCTGAGCAGAACCTACGTACGGTCCAGGTGGTGGGTGAATGACAGGAAATTGCATCTGTTGACGAATACTTCCTATCTGTCCAGGTTGAACTACTTGTGGCGGAGTACCAACCTGATCTATCCCTAATTGAGCAAAGGTAAGGATTAATCTAAATTGGCCAGGAACTGGCCCATTATTTACAAAATCAACTTCTATTGGAAAAGAAGTTCCTATCGCCGTAAACGGGGGTGAAACAACATTAACAATTTTAGCTTGAGTAAGGCCTGTAATACCTCCTAAAGGTCCAGCCCCTGTGGCTGTTGGTGGCGTTAACAGTCCTGGAACAAGACCTGATAATCCTCCTGGCAAACCTGTTCCTACACCAGATGATCCCAAGTTTGGAAGACCGATAATTCCGCCCCCAGAACCTCCAGATCCTATATCTCCGGCTCCTCCAGCACCAGTACCTATCGCTAAAGGATTATCGCCAATACCTGCAACACCAAATTGTAAAGGAGACTGTCCAAACCCGCCTCCTACCGCTGGGACTCCTCCTACAACCATTACAAACTGATCACGGCGGGCCATTCAACTTAGCTAGTAGCGTCTAGCGAATTGTGCTACTGCTGTTGGTGGTGGAGGCATAGCTGCTGGTCCTGCTCTACGTCTGCCGGACATCCATTTGTAGGCTAATACTGCTGCCACTAATCCTACGCCGATGATTACCCAATGACCTTTCTTCATTGACAGCAAGGGATAATACTCTTAATACTTTTAAATGATTGATGTCACAAAAAGAAATTCCTGGCGGCGTAAAGGTATTCCTCGACGATACAGTTCAATACGTTCTTGACGAAGAGAAGAAAACCGTAACTGTAACTGCAAAGAAGGTTGCTCCTCCTGCTCCGGCTCCAACTGTTCCTGCTCCGACCCCAACCCCTAAACCGCCGGTTCTTGGTACAGTAGCAGTAGTCAATAATTCTACAAACGTAACAGACACCCAAATACAGTCCTGGATAGATGCAGTAAAGATTCAGGCAGATAGAGATATCTCGAAATGGTGGACTTACAGCGTTGATTTTCTACAGACAGCCAAAGGAGATAAACCAGCTAGAAGCGATTGGTACTGTGGATTTTTCGATACTTCAGACGTAGCTAATGCAGCCGGTTGGCATGATCAAGGCCCATTTGGAGAACCTTTAATCAAAGTATTCACAGTCAATTCGGGTGAACCAAGTGTAACTTTCAGCCACGAAATTGTAGAAAGTATCTCTGATACTAATGCGAACACTACGGTAAGGGGATTTGACGATCAAGGAAAACCCTGTATGTATTATAGAGAGAGTGCAGATCCGGTAGAAAATAACACATATCAGATCAATGGAATAGATGTATCAGACTTCATAACTCCACAATGGTTCATAGAGAATTCAAAAGGACCATGGGACTTTCTGAATGCGACTAATAAACCATATCAAGTCTTGCCGGGTGGATATATGCAGCTCTCTTATGATAATGGAACTACATGGACTGAGATAGATAAGTTTGCTATGGTACACCAAGCTAAATTTGCTAGAAAAGCAAGACCTCCTATAGCAAGTCGTTATGAATTATACAAGAAACCAGTTGATCAGAGGGTAAAGTCTACGTTTACTCTGGCTTAAGGACCTACCATCCAGATCTCAAACGAGCGTACGTTTACGGTCGTATTGGCATCTGCACCTGCACTAGCATTCAACTGGGCGGTAACTGTATCTCCAGCCCTGCTTTCTGCTGCGAATATTAGTGTAACATAATCATCTCGAGCTATCGCGCTTCCAGTAAATGCATATGTCCTGACATTGGTTCCGATGGTCACAGTGGGATTTATAGCCTGTACAGTAGAAGTACCGGTTGTCGAGAGTCTAAATGTCGCTTGTACCCTAATCTGATATGCGTCTGTTTGATCTAAAGTCCAAGTCTTTATGACCTGAGCACCTGTAGTTACTGTGACTGGAGTACCATCTGTGAAATCGTTGTAAATTAAGTACGCGCCCATTTTCTGTAGTCGGACGGTTTAGATTGACTTTATTTAAAAGACTTAGAGTAGGAACCCCTCAAATACGTTATTTTTATAGGGCGGTTATGCCCATACATGCTCATGCACCACAATAAATCAGTACACGCTACAAGAGCGAGGCTGAAAACGATTACTCTGAAGAGAGAGAAAACTAAACGTCGATGTGTAGAGTGCGGCACCACGAAACAGCAGCCATTACACCCCCGAAAGAATAAGGACTGGCGTCCATGGGAAGAATGGTATATTGTACCAGGGAAGCAAAAAGATAGAGAGAAACAGTATCGTTGCGCTAGCTGTTATAGGAAGCGTAGCTCCGCAATGAAGGTAAAACAAAGAAGAAGACGATGAGTAAGGTCTGTAGCAGGTGTCAGCTGCCCGTTTTTATCTATAGAAACAAGAAAAAGAGACTATGCTTCATGTGTAATCTCTTTACATTCCCTATTCATGTGAAGAAGGTTATAAGATGAGATGAGTGACTGGAGAAAGTCGATATTTTGGGGGGAACCGAAATTTATCGGCCATTTAGATCCTGATAATAGAGTAAAGATCTACAGAATGGAACATCATCACTGGAAGGCCAGACAGGCTGTGAGCCATCTCCGTACCATACCAGGCAGTATGTACTATCTCAACAATGAACCGTCACCTATCGGACGATGGCATTACTGGTACGAGAACGATAAGGGTCAGAGGATCTCACTTGTATTAGCAGAGCATGGATTTCCTGGTGGAAGAAGAGTAAGAGGGCGAGTAGGAGTAAGAGGGGGACTGGGCTTGATGTACCACTATTTTTATTGGGAGATCTCTTCAGAAGGTACGTTAAAGAATTGTCGGGACGCAGAAGAATTATTCAACACAAAGAAAGAGGCTGAGAAAAGAATTCTTGAGCTTCTGCTAGGACCGGAGAATACCCTAGAAAGATGGGGTCCATAAATGAACATGTTTATATCCTAGTATATACTAGTATATATTAATGAACCTAAAAATCGAAAATGATTTCGGAGAATTAAGTAAAGGCAAGAGGATAGCAGTATTCACGGTACTGGGATTGGTTATTTTGGTCACAATCTCATGGGCTGCTGATGGATTCTCAGCAAGTCCGTCAACAAGTAGTAGTAGTAGTAATAGTGAGTATAAGGCAGGATACCAGAGGGAACTTTCTGACTTTAATGTTATACAACTGAATGGAACGAATGGGGAACTTCACTGTCCATTAGATCCCCACTCTGCGTTTTGCGACGGGTACAATACTGCAATGAAGAACGAGGCTGGTAATCAATAAGAAATGGCCTCACGTACCGAATTGATTCTTAAGAAGAGTGTAAGACTAGGCTTTGCAGGAAATAGTCTAAGGATGACAGTTCCAGAGGCCTTTGCAGAGGGGTTGGATTGGGACGATGGAGATATAGTCTCAATTAGACTTGATACAGAGAACCGAGAGTTAGTTATTACTAAGGAAAGTGATGTTCTTGACGCGCCACCAAGAGAGAAACACCGGGTATGAGAATTGAGCATATTAACGCAAAGAACCCGAAAGAACTGGCTAAATTCGTAAATAACTTTGTTCAACACATAGAAAAGCAATATGACAACGAACCGTTTGCACAGATAGTTCATGATGGCAAAACCTGGCACGCGTTTGTATTCACATTCCTAGATGCCTCTTCTTGATCTGACCGAAGAAGAAGCGACTGCCTTGAAGATCTGCCTATTTAATCAGGGCAGCTCATTGCAGCAAATGATGGATAGACTAAACAAAGAGTCTCAGTATCAGTCACTAAACTATGTAGAACAGCAGTTCAAGTTACTGGAATCAATCTGGTACAAACTGAAGGAAGAAGACTAGTTAGCCTTTATATTTCACAGATCCCCTATTTTTCCCGTTGTCAACGCAAGAAGAGCAGGAACATAAAGAAGAAGTGGAAGGCGACCAACAAGAGGGAGAGATAGAGGCCACTGAACTAAAGGCTACAGAGGAAGTTAAAGCAGAAGTTAAACCAGAAGTTGTCAAGGCTCCTGAAATTATCCAAGATTCAGGAGGTCTAAAGATAGGAGAAGTAAATCCTACGACAAGACCCACATACCAGTCAATGGGTCTAAAACCAATTCCGAAGGAGAAAAAGTCGTTTTACGAGCAAGGGGCGACAAATCCAACGGCACCTCCCGCCAGCTATTAATCACCGATTTTATTTTTAATTTTAATTTTAATTTTAAATTCAGAAAGAAAGACCCTATAGACGCAATGTGGGAACACGGGGTGATGGCACTGAATGACGGGGATGACTTTACCTAACTAACGAATAATATTCTTCTTTACGTATTCACGATGTGATTGTTGTACTGTAAGTAAATGGTTACGAATGGCATGAACTACAAATTCTGTAACATTTCTATAACCCATGTCGGTATCGACTGCAACCGTCTTTATCTGTGCAGCCAGTGCGGATGGAATCTTCAAATGTGTATAAGAAGGGGCCTTTTTGTTCAAATCTTTTGCCCGTTAGTCTTGAATTTGTAAAATAATGTTATTATGTGACGGAGAGTTTCGGTGTAGGTCCTAAGACCTGCTTCAGATTTAATAAATTCTAGTCTATCTGCCTCTTCTGCAGTGAGATCCATGTTTATCCTCACCATCACCGGTACCTAGATGGACGAGACGCCGGCACGATATTAACTTTATACCTATTGCTTTTTTACAAGTCCTACCGCTAGTTTTTCATTATTTTCACCGAAAGCAACCACAGAACTTGCAAAATCTTTGCCAAATAACTCATAGCCATTTTGTAAAAAGGTATTGATTTCCTTAACTCCCCCACTTCCTTTCTCTATTACAAAGGGTAGGAGTTCGACTACCTTCCTAAAGTCTGAGACTGATGATGTTCTTCTGGCCTTGTACGCCTCAGTATTCTTGAATACTATACTCCCTGACTGACTCCAATGGTATTTTTCGTATTCTATCTCCTTATGCTCCCCTGCTTCTATCAACTTGACCTTCAGTTTTGAGTCTGTTATATCGGAAAACTTGCAGTACAGACTCTTTGGAGTCTTTGTATAAGAAGTGGCGAACTGGTCTCCTGGAAGAATCTCTCTTTCTGGAGAGGTGTTACTATGATTTACAGCGCCTACAGTGGAGGGAGTAGGTTCTGGTCCCGTAACTATATGCGGCTTTGGTGGCTCACTCTGACTAAAATATGACACAAAGAAAAGATGCAATAGTCTAGGATAAAAGTACTAAGTTACTCAGAAGGAAGGGAGGGAGTCTACTACTAACCAGCTACTACAGTATTAGTTAATGCTGGGTGAACTGGCCCTGGGGGCGCATTGCCTGGAACTCCAGGAATTCCACCATAACCTAATCCGCCAGGAGTAAGAGGTAGTCTGGTTCCTGCTGGTAGTACTGGTGGAATAAGTCTGCCCGCGTACTGATAAATATCGTACTTGCGCACTCCAAACAGTACTGCGAACGTATGTTCCCAGAAGTAGAACCCTAAACCATATCCTATCAAAACTGGAAATCCTGTCTTTGTAAATGTTAGAACGCCGGTGCCTAGACCGATGTCTGCAATCCCAGCTGCAGTTCCAAAGACGCTAATTGCATAAGCTGCATATTCAATATTACTCATTCCTGGATCCCCAAAAGTTCCCGAATCATTCAATACAGGCACTCGGAAAATTTCAACTAAAGCGTCTGTACCAGCACCAAGACCCATTCCGATTAAAACCTTCTTTAGAAATTCTTTGATTACTCCCTTTGAGAAACTGTTAGCCATTATTTCTAGCATCGGCGAATAGAGATTATTCATTTATAACAGTTTGAGATGAGGGGCATGGGGAGGATTCAATGCATGGACAACCTCTCGGACCGAGGAAGAATCCGGAGTAAAACCATCCCCCTGATTTTGATGCACGACCATCTTATATCACGGATGTATCCTCTGCTGCCCCTCTTTTTATTAGTTCGAGAAACTTTATTGGTCTTGTAGTTAATTAATTTATTGGCCAGCTGAAATATATATAATAAATATACAAATCAGCGTTTTTTTTGCCGTCTTAATTTCCTATTGTAAAGATCGGTATCCCTGAAGATCTGTCTTGGTACAGGATATTGATTAATTACCGTTAATTGAGCCTTTGTCAGCCATTCTATCTCGTCTGGATGGTACTTGCAACAGAACGTAAACTCCCCTATATACATAAATTCTGAATCTGGAGGACTATCAATCATTAGTTGTGGAGAAGGAGCAGTTACTAGCGTCCTTTTGACCATGCTTCTCTGACATTTCGGGCAGCGTGGAGAGTATACTATTATCTCATTTTTCTCGATATTCTGTACCACTAATACTGCGCACAAAGCAAATAAGTGCCGCCCTGTGGAACGTAAATTGATTGTCTGACGAGAAAAGGGAGGAACGGATCAAGGTTTCAGAAAATAAAGAGATGGTTGTAGCCGTAAGAAAACCAGAAGAAGTTCCTAGTTGGGCTGGTAGCGGAAGTGTTGTAGATAAAATCGCCAAGGTACTTGAAGCACAGGAGAAAGGAGAGACAGGTCTTGAACTTCCTGCTGGAATTACGCTAGATGATATCCGGCGTTGGATTCCAAAAGCAGTAAAATCATTATCGAAAGTTAATCCAAAGGATTTAGAACGGATGGAAGGTCGTACCGGACTAGAATACTGGGCAAGTCCACAAGGATTCGCAACATTAGAAGCTAATATGGGTGGAGGAGGTGGAACTGAATCTCTATCTACCGCAGTTACAGGAGGCAGAGGAATATCTATTGGAGAGATGGTATTCCGTGAAATCCTGACTCATGGTAGAGAAACCACCACCGAACTCGTAGATAATCTAGGAGCAATTCAACCAGAAATGCTAACACTGGTAATTAATGCGTTAATCATGGATAAATTTCTAAAAGAATGGACAGAAAAGGACGGAACAAAGACTTGGGAGTTAGTAGAAATTAAGGAAAGAAATAGAATGCTAGGTTACACCGAGACAGAGGAAGATAAAGAACCTAAGCAATTAGTAGATGTCGAATTAGAAAAAAAGAAGAAGAAAGAAGCAGAGAAAAAGGTCTCGATTATGTCAATTCCAGTCCAAGAGACTGCTGTAGAATTGAACAAGAATAAGAAAGTAGTATTTGGTGCACCTATACACTAAAAAAACATGCTTTGCATCCACATTCCGTGCGAACATTTCAATTCCGCTGAGCGTTTCATCCAGCCCTTTTTTGCATGACAACTTGGACATAGTTCGACGGTGAAGGCTAGAGGATCGGACTCGTCATACCGTTCATGATGTAAATGTGTAGTCGTACAATTGACTCCCTTTACCGCCCCGCATTGTGCACATTTACCTGTTCTGGGATTCGTTACAAGCGTAAGAGTTCTGCCTCGAAAAGAGAGTCGTCTCTTACTGCCGTCTTCAAGGGTAACGTCTCCCTCTCGCGTTCTCCTTCGGTAACCCAACCCTGCTATAGATCTAACACAGTTTTTACAAAGAACATTATTCTCCTCATCGTGATTTGCATACCATTGTGCACTCGGAGTCTTGCGATATCCCCCTCGACGTGGCTTGGATATCGTAGTTTTCGTAGTACCGCAGGAGTAACACTCTCGATTATCTTTGCTGAGACTCCGTACAAACGCCCCATGAATGTTTCTGGGTTTTGGTTCCGACGTGGTGGGCCCTTAGTATATCTGCATCGGTATAAGGTTTGTCCGCTAAGTAAATCTATGAACAAAGAAAAAAGAGTGTCAATGCTTGGAGCTCCTATACATTAGTCATATTCTCTGCTATCTTTCTACATTTTTCTATAAACTCAACATCTTTCATATTCCCTTTCATCGTGTTACAGCGATAGCAAATTATCCTTATCGTAGATGCGCTAAGAACCGCAACGTTATCAATCCTATCAACCGTTCTCGATCTCCACAAATCGGTTTCGAACGGTTCGGAACAGAACGCACATTTAATGGGGGCAGCGTTCATTAACATCTCTAGTTCACGCATTGTGATTTCTATTTTGAATCCCTTTTTTCTGTGTTCATGAATCGTCTTATTTGAGCGCAATAGAAACGGCCGCTCTTTCTCTAGTCGTTTTCTTCTCGCCCTCAGCCTGTCCTTTCTTCTGATGTAACGATCATGATCCTTGTCTTTCGTTCTCTGTCTAAAATCCGGATCCGTCGCAAGTCTTTCCCTCCTCCTGTTATCATCTCTTTTATGCCAACGTCTCTTAACCTCGGGCGGCAAGTTCTTTTTGTAATCTCTTCTCTGTTTTCTTCCACACTCTCTGCACATGTGCTTACTACGCGTAAAGAATTCCACTATGCTATTACCACATTTCTTGCAGATGGCCAATGGCGTCTAGGGTGTGTCTGTAGTAACTAAAAAAACCACCGAGACATCTAAGCCGTACCCGGTGGACAGTACTGAGATTGAGGCGATGATGGATAATTTCCTCCACCTAACCACTGTTTTGTACCCCACTGGGGTTTACATTCTCCTGGAGCAGTTGGTGGGACACCCTGAGCGACGCACTTGCGAGGATCTGTACACCAGCAATCCGGTTGCCCTTTCTTACAGTGATGATGACCAGCCGAACCGGTCCACCCCTGACCGCTCGAGCTATTAGCACCACTAGTATACCATCCCGGATCCCCGCCCCCATATCCTCCACCTCCTCCTCCGTATCCGCCGGATCTAGGAGCCTTGTATTTCGCTTGTCTTCCACCAGAAGAAGCAGGGGGGGTATAGGAAGAAGGTGGAGTGTAAGCAACAGGAGTAACAGGGGTACTAGGAGGCATTAAAGGAGTCTTTAGATTTCCTATCGCGCCCTTAACTGTCTGTAAAAGAGTAGTCTTAGTAAGAATGATGTAGCCTCCTACCACAGCTACGACTAACCAAACAACACTGCCTGCTGATGCCAATTCTCCTATTATTTATTGAATTATTCTTTAAATCAGATTAGATTACTAATTCCTGTTCTGCCGTACCCTCGGTACATCTGTCTATAGGAATAACTCATCTGTGGATTGAAATATTGAGCATTTGGTTCAAAGAATGGAACAGTCTGTCTTAATTCATCATATGGACTTACATAAGGAGCCATCTTACTCTGTCCTACAGCATAAGAAGACGCCGCTTTTTCATATGTTTCATATGCTTCGTCGCTATCTTGTGGAATTAAATCAATTCCTACGCCTCCATGATATCCTGCGGCACTTACTGCTACTACTTGATACTGACTGCCTGCCGCTGCTAGAGCCATAGCTTCTCCTGCTTTTGCTTTCCCTTTAGTCTTTGTACTTGTTGGGGCAGCTGGAGCTGCTGCTGCTCCTCCTCCTTGTTGACCACATATACACCATTTATTCGCGCCAGAAGTTCCTCCTTTCTGGCCCGGTGTAGAACAAGGCTGGTTTAGTGTAGGACATGGAAGATTAGCAAATTGTGGATCTTGCTGCCATGTTAATCCAGGTGCAGCTGTTGCTGCAGCTGGTCCCTGAGGACAATTACAAGTGGTAGTAGGAGAGGTACCTGGAGCTGGTGTACTCGTATCTGGGGTAGTTTGAGT
>AF_2010_repII_A1DRAFT_10000025_pt1 | contig 20816 bp, 22 predicted proteins | sample AmaForreplicIIA1_FD_9195 | JGI IMG/M metagenome (IMG submission 9195)
CCCGCCGGCGGCCCACTCTTATTTTTATTCCGCGGCGACTGCGATCGGCTCGACGAACGGCTGCTCCGGCTTGCTCGGAAGCCGATTCATCCAGCGTCCCCACTCTTCGTAGTAGTGGCGCATCCCATTCTCGTCGTGGATCGTTTGGTTCTCGTGGCGGCCATGCAAGATGCGACGCGGCTCACAACCAGTCCTGGTCGTCGTACCCTGACCCTGCACGCCGATCAGGTCCTCGTGGAGATTGCGACCGAACGGGCCCCAAATCGTATTGTGGTGATTAACACGAGTCGTGCGTTCTTCCTCGGTGTCGCGTTTGAGGCCAAGCCCACGAAACTCAATCATTACTTTGTCGGGACCGAGTGGCGTCACGATGTCGCAACGAAGGGCTGAACCCCGCAGGTTGAAATTCATGCCGGGGAACATGTCGATCATGTACCATTGGTTTGGCGGCAGGTGCGGGAACGACAACGCGGCGCGACTGTCAAAACCTTCGTATTTCTCGTAGTTCACTTCGAACGTGCCGACCACTACGTGCCCGTGCTCGAAAGCTTCATTCTTACGCGCGAAATATGCATCATTAAAACCGGTCACCCGGTTATGGTAGTGCATAAAGTCGTGATAAAATTCGCAATTGGTGTCATGCCAGAGCTTGTAGTTCGCGTTCACTATCGCCTTGTGATAGTGAAAGACTTCGAGCGGCTCGGCGTCGAGCGACTTGCGCAGACATTCGAAGGCTGGGGTAGCCCAATCTTCTAGCGACACTTTCGGATTGTCGTCGAGGTTGACCCAGACGAACCCACCGAACTTCACTTCGCAACGTAGACGACGCAAGCCTACGTCTTCCTTGCACAACCGGTCCTGATAGCCCTCTTTCTCTCGGCTGATATAGACGCAGTTGCCGCGCAGGTCGTACTGCCATGCATGGAACATGCACGTCATGCGTTTCGGATTTCCCGAGGGCTGTCCCTCCAGGAAGCTGCCGGACGGACGCCGCTCGATGATCATCCCGCGGTGCGGGCAAACATTAAGAAACGCACGAACTTCATTGTCGGGGCCACGGCAAATGATGATGGGCTCGCGTGCAATCGACGTCGTGCGGAAATCATACCCATTAGGCAGTTCGGATTCATGGCAGACCGGAATCCAAGTCTTCTTGAAAATCTTCTCCAGCTCTTCCTCAAAAATCGCTGGGTCCGAATAGATCCGACTGTCGATCCACTCGTTCTGTTTCAAAGGCGGTTCGGCGGTCCATTGACGGTAGTTTTTCGCTGCCACGAGGTTTGCTCCTGCGGAAAAACGGTGGCGGACCCAAGGGTATTGGCCCGGTTGAGTCCATGGTTGATTAGATAATATCAGTTCCGGACGCAGTATCGCCAGAAGCTCGAAAATCGAAGGTTTTTATCTAACGATAGATTGAGCAATGGCTAATGGCGGCCGGGCGCTCAACAAAATGCAGCGAAAACAGGCCGTTTCGCGTAAAGCGACGAAAAAGACCATCTACTACTTAAAGGGGCAAGTTATAGTGTGCCTCTATTGATCCATTAGGAGGAACGATTTTCTCACAGATAAACCATGCTGGATGCTGGCGTCTGGAATTCACGGGCGCGCCGAAACAATCGATCGAAAAAGCGTCAGACTAGGAGAACTGAAGTAACCCTAAGACTTCGCAAATGAATGCGGCAATGAAACCGAAGAGTTTCCAATCCGCAACAATAGAAGCAATCAACAGAGGGAGGTTGCGATGCACTACCGACAGCGCGCGGGAACCCGCGTCAAATCACTGACATTCGGCGCCCTGATTGCCTTCTCCGCTTTGGCGGCGGGCCTCTCGACAGATGTGGCGCGAGCGGCCGCCGTAAAAGATTATGGCAAACAGGGCGAGCCGATCGAGCTGGTGGTCGGGTACCAGCCTTACTACACCCAGTCATGGTCAGGCGTGATCATGCGCGACAAGAAGTTTTATGAAAAATATCTTCCCAAGGGATCGAGCGTCAGTTTCCAGGTCGGCCTCCAAGGAGCAATCATCGTCAACGGTATGCTCGCCGGGAAGGTTGACATCGGTTACGTCGGTGACATGCCCGGCATCGTCTCGACCAGCCATCCAGACGTCCGCGATATCCGGATCGTTTCGGTGCTCGGCCTTGGTTATGACCAGTGCAATGTCTTCTTGGTTCGCACAGACGCGCCAACGTTCAACTCGGCTGACGATGCGCTGAAGTGGCTCGATGGCAAAACCGTGGCTGTGCCGAAAGGCAGTTGTACCGATCGATTTGCGCAGGCCGTATTCAAGGCCAAAAACCTTAAGCCGTCCGAATATCTCAACCAAAGCATCGAGGTCATCACCAGCGGCTTTCGAGCCAAGAAACTGGATGCAGCGGTGATTTGGGAGCCGACGGCATCCCGCCTCGTTCAAGAAGGCCTTGCCCGCAGGGTNGCCAGCGGTGCTTCCGTCAACGAGCGGGATGGCGGCTTCATGGTCATGCCTCAAGCATTAATCGAGCAGCGACCCGACGTGGTGAAGGCGTGGCTACAAGCGGAACTCGACGCCTCGTTATTTTTCGCGGATCCGAAAAACGCCATGGAAATTGCCAAAATGGCTGTCGGCCAAACCACTGGCTTTCAGGAAAAGTCGCTGTGGGCATCTGCGTTCGGCTCTACTCCGAAGGTCGCCGGCGGTACGGACGTTCGCATAGACCTTGCCTATGGGTTCACGCCCGAGGCACTTGATCTGATCAAGAAGGCTTCCGCCTTCCTCGTCGAAATCAAAAGTATTCCATCTGAAATACGTCCAGAAGCGGTGCAGCCACAGTTCACCGCAGATATTCTTAAGGCACGAGGACTTACGGCGCCAATCGGTCAAGTGAAGGCGCAGCCGGATTCGGCTTACGCCGGCAATTGACAACAGGTGATCTCCGCGCCCCGAGGTGGGCGCGGAGACGACACGGCGCGCACAAGCAATTCGAAATTAAAAGTCACGTGATGAGCCAAACTGAATTGAGCCATTCTCGCGGCATCACTGCGGCGCGGGGAAATACAGATGGCCACGTCTCCACACTCGCACTGACGTTCCATCGCGCCGCGCTTTGGCTGCAGAGCCCGCGGCCATATTTGATGTTCATCGGGTTCTCTCTGTTCCTCGGCTTTTGGTATCTGGCCGTTGAAGTTTGGAAGTTGCCGCGCTTTGCTGAAATGCCAGGCCTGACAACGGTGGTCTCCGAATGGCTCAGCAAAAATCCGACTTACGGCCTGTCAATTTTTATGGAGGAATATTACCTCCATATATGGGTCAGCACGCGCCGCATTGCGATCGCTTTCTTTCTTGCCACCGCAATAGGCGTTCCCCTCGGCCTGTTCCTTGGTTGGTCAAAGCGCTTCAAACAGTACGTCTTTCCAGTTTTCGAATTGCTCCGGCCCGTCCCACCATTGGCGTGGGTGCCGCTTGCGATCGTGATGTTTGCGGGCTCTGAAACGCCGGTGATCTTTCTCACCTTCCTGGCATCGTTCTATGCAACCGCACTCAACACCATGCTCGGGGTCGAGTCGATTGACGTGTCTTACATTCGCGCCGCCAGCTGTCTTGGCGCCAAGCGCTGGCAAGTGTTCCACCATATTATTGTGCCCGGAGCGTTACCTTTCATCTTCACCGGCTTGCAGATCTCCGTCGGGGTCGCCTGGTTCTCCTTGGTCGCTGGCGAGATGGTGTCCGGCCAATACGGCCTCGGCTATGTTATCAACACGTCCTACACGATGGTGCGTTACCCAACGATCATTATCGGCATGGTGACGCTTGGCATCGTCGGCTACGTCACTAGCGCCGCGATCCGGATGCTCGGTGACTACATGATGCAGTGGCGCACACGTGAACTTGCGTTGGGAGAGGAGCGGTGACGACGCAGCCGGCGTATACAAGGTCTTCAGCGGCGGTTGCGGGCATAGCAGCGCCAGTCTGCAAGGGCGGCGTGAGCATCATGGATGTCGTAAAGAGGTACGGTACTCAAGACGCAGGTGTTCTCGCCGTCGATCACTGTACCTTTGACGTGCCTGCCGGCGAGATCACGGTCGTCGTTGGACCATCGGGCTGCGGCAAGACAACCTTGCTCAATGCGATCGCGGGTTTTCATAGCCTGACGTCGGGCAGCATTTATCTTGACAATGAGATGCTTTGTGGTCCTGGCAGGCTCAAGGCCGAACCGGGCCCCGATCGCATCGTCGTGTTCCAGAACGGCGCGTTGTTCCCCTGGAAGACAAACATCGAGAACGTCGCGTTTGGCCCAATCATGCAGGGCTACATGACGCGAAGGGACGCTTTCGAAAAGGCGCGCGACATGATGGCAGACGCAGGCCTGCGGGGCATTGAAAACAACTATCCGGGAGAAATTTCCTCGGGTGTGCGCCGCCGGGTCGAGATAGTACGCGCGCTCATGACGGATCCAAAAATCTTGCTTCTAGACGAGCCTTATCGTGCGCTCGATTCTCTGACCAAGTCAGTGATGCATGAGGCGTTGCTGGAGACTTTCTACAAGAATCGCGTAACGATTTTTTTCATCACACACGACCTTGAGGAGGCAATCTTCCTCGGACATCGCGTCGTGATCATGACTACGCGGCCGTGCAAGCCCAAGAAGATTCTCGACATCGATATCCCGCACCCGCGAGATTATAACGTGCTCACCACTAAACGCTTTCGCGAATTCATGGATGAGACTGCCGCGGCCGTGCACGAGGAAGCAACCAAGGCATTCGCCGCGGGCGAGAAAGAACGCTGACCATGAGTGCTTCGAATAAGTGGTCTTTCAAGGTCTCCTCCTTCATCGTTGGCGAGGATTTTTGGCGTGGCATCGTTGCGATCATTGTATTCCTTATCTTTTGGGAAATCGGTTCGCGCTCGGAAGCACTATTCGGTTTTGCGTTCCCTTGGGTTGGCCAGGTGCCGGCACCCTCTGCCGTTCTGAAGGAGATTTACCGCCTGATCCAGGAGCCAAGCTTCTGGCACAGCGGATATTTGAGCACTCGTCGTGTCCTTGAGGGCTTCTTCGCCGCAATGCTGGTCGGGATCCCGCTAGGTCTCGCTATGGCAGTGAGTCGCACGTTCTATGGCATTACCTTCCCGGTGTTTGAGGTGTTGCGACCAATTCCGCCGCTTGCCTGGGTCCCCGCCGCTATAATTTTCTGGCCCACGCAAGAGCTTTCCATCGCATTCGTTACGTTTCTGGGTGCGTTCTTTACGATCGTGATCAACGTGATTGGCGGCGCACAGTCTATTGACGTCCGTTACTTTCAGGCTGCGCGGTCGATGGGCTCGTCAACGTTCGATATTTTTCGACGCATAATCCTTCCAGGCGTATTACCATCGATCGTCGTCGGCGCGACCGTCGGCATTGGTATCACTTGGGCAGTGGTTGTCGCAGCGGAAATGATCTCTGGCGGAGGCAGCGCCGGCTCGATGGGAGGCGCTGCGGGCGGCGGATTGGGTTTCTTTATATGGAATTCCTATGTTGGGGGTTCTTACACCCAAATCGTTGCAGGCATGATCAGCATTGGCGCTGCTGGTTACATGTCGAGTGCAATCCTGCGCAAAATCGGACAATTGCTCACTCCTTGGCTCGCAGAAGGCTGAGCGGGCAATGCAAATGTTTCGCGCGAAGGTGTCGGCTCTTCCCTCTTCCTCGTCGCAGGCTTTCGGCAGCCAGGTTGTTGTCTCTAATGTGAGCAAATCCTACGGTGCCGGCGCGTTTGCGAAAGAGGTTGTCCATAACTGCTCCTTCACGATCGAGCGTGGCAAACTGACTGTGATGATCGGCCCGTCCGGCTGCGGCAAGAGCACTTTGATTCGCTTGATTGCCGGGTTCGAACGTCCAAGTAGTGGAACCATTACGGTTGACGACAAACCGGTGAATGGCCCGGGCGTCGATCGGCTTGTCGTTTTCCAGGAGACTGCGCTGTTTCCTTGGATGACCACTTACGACAATATTATGTACGGCCCTCGCGCCCGTCACGAAGATACACCAGAGATGCGCGAGTTCGCGGAATCTCTTCTTCAGAAGGTTGGCCTTGCGGCGTTCCGTGGAAAATATCCTTCGCAGCTCTCTGGCGGCATGCAGCGTCGGGCCGAATTGGCACGCTCGATGATTAACAGGCCCAACGTGATGATTCTCGACGAACCGTTTCGCGGCCTTGATGCCATGACTAAGCGTTTGATGCAGGAATATTACGCAAACCTGTACCATGAATTTCGTCGCACAACGTTTTTCGTGACCACAGACATCGACGAAGCCATTTACCTCGCCGACCGCATACTCATCATGACAAATATCCCGACGCAGGTCCGCGCAGTTATTGAAGTCAACCTTCCGCGACCGCGCCAAGTCGAGAACATTACGGAGAGTGATGAGGCCAATGCCATTAAGATGCAAGCGCTCAGCTTATTGCATGAAGAAGCAATGAAATCCTTTGCGAGAGGCAGCAAGGCGGCCGCCGACTTCGTTGAAGCCTACTCAAAGCGTATGACAAAAAAATAATCCGTGTCGGCGCTGGTATTGTGAGTCAACTGGCCGTTCTGACGTAAGTAGGGATCACGACATAGCCGAGCTTCCCTTCAAGGCGCGCGCGCACTGCCGGCCAGTCATCGTCAATGACCGAAAAGTAGACGTTGTCGCGATTTCGTCCGTCGGCATACAGCATATGTTTGCGGAAAATGCCCTCTTCCATCGCACCGAGTCTTAGAATCGCAGCGCGTGACCTCGCGTTATCGACGTCAGCCTTGAGCTCAACGCGACGGCATTTCAGGACGTCGATGGCGTACCAGAACTGCAAAAGCTTGGTTTCGGTGTTGATGTGCGAGCGCTGGTGCGCCGGACTGATCCAGGTTACCCCAATTTCCAGTCTACGGTGTTCAGGGTCAACATGGTGGTAGCGTGTTGAACCAACAGCCTGTCCAGACGGTAGATCGATCGTCGCGAAAGGCAGCGCCAGGCGCCGTTCTTGCGCTGCCAATGCAGATTCGACAAAAGAGCGCATGGAACCTGGTTGATAATGCGCCGTCGGCAACCAGCGCCATATAGCTTCATCGGCACCCGCCACCGCCAAGTCGTCGACGTGACGCATGCTCAACGGTTCAAGCGCGACGCGTTTTCCCGTAATGCGGACCGGGGCGAAAAAGTCCATTGCCGTCTCTACTTCGTTGTGTGGGGCCCGACCTATTCCGCAAACCAAAGGCGCGCTCGATCTTGCTTAAATTGCCATCTATTCCGTATTTGACGTCACGAACATTCGCCGCCGGCATATTATCGAAAATTTGCTTGTTTGATCGGAGTCAAGGTCGCGCCAAGCTCGCGATTGTAGACTTTATACAAATTAGAATGGGAAGGAGTGCCCAAATGAGCATGCTCCGTAAGATAATTGAAAAGTTTGCGGCCGCAATTGTAACGCGACGCCAAATCTCTCGCTTTAATTGCGAAGGCTGTGATTTGCGCGATTACTGCAGTCTTCCCGCCGAAAGGCGACAACTCTGTTGGGAGGCTCGCGCATTCCGACCGCGCTGAGACCGGCGTAAAGGCGACACCTCCCATTTTCGATGACCAGGATCACAACGTTCCGCTCAAACGGCAGTGACGTCCTTTCCGGTGCCCGCCGTGGCCGTGGCCGTGCGACGATTTTCAATCGTCGTTCAGAACAACGTCGATGTAACGCTTAATGCGTTTGACGTCTGCGACTAGGTCGACGAATGCTCATGCCGTCATCACGCTTGGCTGTACTTAAAACGTAAAGGTTCCGCTTTCGGTTGGCGCCACGTTTCGGATGTATCCGAGGGTTGTACCAATATGCATTGCGAGGTCCGATTTGCTGCGTCTATAGTTATCGACATTGTAACTAAAAATAAGAATCAAAGGTCTGAGGAAGGGAGAGAGCCCATGAAAAGATCAATTTGACGATCGCGATGGCAGTCGTGCTCACCGCACCGTTAGCGCGAGGAGCGGAGTCCGTTCATCTGACAGTTGGATACCAGCCCTATGACACGATTTCCTACTCTGCCGTAGTCATCCGCGGCCTTGAGCTCTGGAAGAAACACCTGCCGCCAGGCAGCACGGTCGATTTTGAGAGTGCGCTTCAAGGCGCAATCATCGTCAACGCGATGCTCGCCGATAAGCAGCAGATCGGCTATCTCGGTGATATGCCCGCAGTGGTTTCGACCACAAAGACCAAGCAAGCGCCAATCAAACTTGTGGCCTCGACCGGACTTTCCGCCGGACAGCGCTGCAATGTCATCATGGTGCGGGCTGATGCGCCAGAATTCAAAACGCCGGAAGAAGCGGTCAAATGGCTCGACGGCAAAACGATCGCAACTCCTCGCGGCAGCTGCGCAGACCGGTTTCTCCGTCAGGTTATCGAGATGGCGAGCATCAAGCCCAAGGAGGTGCTCAACCAGTCGATCGAGGTGATCGCCACTAATTTCCGAGCGAAGCGGATCGATGCCGCAACTTTGTGGGAACCTTCAGTATCGCGCATTGGCGACTTCGTTGGCGAAGGTATCGCACGCGAGGTAGTGACCGGTCATAACTTCAATATGCCTGACGGCGGGTTTATCGCGATGCGTGAAGACTTCATGAAAGCAAATCCGGAAATCGTGAAAGCCTGGCTCGAAACCGAACTCGAAGCTCAGCTTTTCCTGCTCGATCCGAAGAACTGGGAAAAAGTCTCCGACCTTGTACGCAGCCAAACCGAAGGCATTACGACCAGGATGGCCTGGTTTTCATTATTCGGAGCGGTGCCTCCGGAACGCGGTGGATCACCATTGCGCGACGAAAAACCATTCACTTTTGACACGCGTGTGCGCCAACACCTCGATACCATCTACACGTTCTTGCACGGTGCGAAAGTGATTGACGTCGACAAGGCCCCGGAAGGTGCAATTGACGATTCAGTCGCGGTCAGTGTGGCGAAGAACAAGAGCCAGGCCGTTCCAATCGGGGTGATCAAACCACTGGCTGTTTCGCAAGCCCCCAAATGACCGTTCAGCGTGCAAAATGCGGCCGGCGCGCGCCATAGGCGCCGCCTTGAGGGGCACTCGCAGTGACCGTCATCGAAACGCCGTCGCAAAGCCGGACGACCCAGGCGGCAGACATCAACAGCTTGGCATTGACGCTATTTCGCGTGCGTCAGTGGTTCACGCAATCGTCGCCATATCTCGGGTTCCTGGGCGTCGCCTCGCTCTTGCTCGCCTGGTACCTGCTCACTGAGTTCTTCAACGTACCACGTTTTAACAAGCTGCCTGGTCCTGTCGCGGTCTGGCGCGAGTTCACCTCACCGTCGCCCACTTTCGGCATCTCGATCTACACGCCCGAATACTACATGCACATAATCTGGAGCATCTGGCGGGTGCTCCAGGCGTTCTTCTGGGCAACCGTTCTCGGTGTGCCGCTTGGCTTGTTTATGGGGTGGAAACGCGCATTTCGCGATTACACCTTTCCGGTGCTCGAAATCGTCAGGCCGATCCCTGTATTGGCTTGGGTTCCGGTTGCGATTCTGATTTTTGCCGGCATTGCCAGCCGCGAGGCACCTGTGATTTTTCTGGCCTTTCTCGCAACCTTTTTTGCAACCGTTCTCAACACCATGCTCGGCGTCGAATCGATCGATGAGGTCTACTTTCGCGCGGCGCGCTGTCTTGGCTCAAAACCCCGTCATATTTTCTTTCGCGTCGTGCTACCCGGCGCTCTGCCATTCATCTTCACGGGGTTGCAGATCGGTGTTGGCGTCGGGTGGTTTTCGCTGGTGGCGGCCGAAATGATTTCGGGCGAGTACGGGCTTGGCTTTCTCATTTGGGATTCATACGTATTGAGCCAATTTCCGGTGATCATCATCGCAATGCTGACGCTTGGCGTTGTGGGTTACGGGTTTAGCGCCATTATTCGCCTCATCGGCGCAAGCTTGATGCGCTGGGCGGACCGGAGCGGAGTATGACGCCGGTGGCCGCAAGGGGCGCAATAAACATTCGGAACGTCAGCAAGATCTACGATCCAGATGGCGCAAATGTGCTTGCCGTCGATAACTGCTCAGTCGACATCTCGCCTGGCGAGTTTTGCGTAATTGTCGGGCCGTCGGGTTGCGGAAAGACGACCTTGCTGAATGCCATTGCCGGGTTTCACGATATCTCCAGCGGAGAAATTTCGCTCGATGGAAAACCGATTTGCACGCCCGGCTTCTCCGCCGAGCCTGGAGCCGACCGGATTGTGGTCTTTCAGAACGGAGCGCTTTTTCCCTGGAGTACCGTTCTCAACAATGTGGCCTACGGTCCGGTGGTACAGGGCACTGCATCGAGCATAGACGCAAAAACGAATGCACAAGCTCTACTTGCTGAACTTGGTCTCTCAGGAATTGGCGACCGCTATCCAAATGAACTGTCATCCGGGATGCGCCGCCGCGTCGAGATTGCGCGTGCCTTGATCAATGACCCCAAGGTGCTGTTGCTTGACGAGCCCTTCCGCGCAATGGATGCGCTGACAAAGGGCGTAGCTCAGGAATTTCTGCTGCAAGCCTACGACCGTGTGCGCAAGACCGTATTCTTCATCACGCATGACCTGGAAGAAGCGATATTCCTCGGCGATCGCGTTCTGGTGATGACGACGCGACCGGGCCGGATCAAGCAGACACTGCACGTCGACTTTGGCCGGCCACGCAATTACAAAATTCGGTCGTCCAAGCAATATCTCACCTTCAAGAGTCAAATTTTCGAAGCCGTGCGCGAAGAAGCCATACGGGCTTTTGAGGCCGGCGAACGGGAGCTCGCCTAAATCGGGGCGACTGCAACATTGGTAAAGAACAGCACCACTTTAAGCCTTCGACGCGGCCTCCTCTCCGTCCTCGGACTTCTGGCGTTTTGGGAGATCGGCCGGCGATTGCATTTTCCGTTTCTTTCCGCAGTTCCTGCGCCCACCGAGGTCTTCGCCTCGCTCGACCAGATCGTCGGAAACAGCAAGTTCTGGAACGACTGGATTGCGAGTTTTTCCCGCGTGCTGTCTGGATTCGCACTCGCGCAACTCGTTGGAATTCCGGTTGGTCTTTTGATGGCCATGAGCCGCACGTTGCGTTATCTCTGGTTCCCGCCTCTTGAAATCTTGCGCCCGATTCCACCACTTGCCTGGGTGCCAACATCGATCATTTTTTGGCCGACCACCGAGTTAAGTATCATTTTCGTCATTTTTCTTGGTGCCTTCTTCACTGTGGTCCTAACGGTGCTTGGCGGCGCAAGAGCGATCGATGAGCGCCTCATTCGCGCGGCGCGATCATTCGGGTCAAAACCGCGCGACATCTTCTGGCGAATCGTGCTGCCAGCGACCTTGCCCAGCATCATCACCGGCATGGCGGTCGGCATGGGCGTCACTTGGGAAGTCGTGGTCGCGGCCGAGATGATCGCCGGCAAGTCCGGCCTTGGCTATTTCACTTGGGCTTCCTATGTCGGCGGTAACTACCCGCAGATCATCGTTGGCATGGCAAGCATCGGGATCGCCGGCTATCTTTCCAGTGGCGCAATTCGCGTGCTCGGAAAACAGGCCACTCCCTGGCAACGGCAGATTTGAAATGGCCTCGATGCCTGCCGGGCGCGCTTTGCTTGAGGTCAAAGATCTCGCAAAGAGCTTTGGTTTTGGGCCCTTGCGCCAACAGGTCCTGGAAAACTGCTCGTTTGGCCTGCAGTCGGAACGCCTTACTGTGCTGATTGGGCCCTCTGGCTGCGGCAAGAGCACCCTGGTCAATATTCTGGCCGGATACGAGGCGCCGGACGCCGGAGAGGTGAGATTGCTTGGCGCGCCAGTCGCCGGCCCCTCCGCAGAGCGACTCGTCGTGTTTCAGGAAACGGCACTATTTCCATGGATGACAACGTTCCAGAACGTGATTTATGGACCGCTGGTCCAACGCGACAAGCGACGTGACGAAATCGAGGCCAATGCAATTGTCTTGTTGGAGCATGTCGGGCTAAAGGATTTCAAAGACAAATATCCGAGTCAGCTGTCCGGCGGCATGCAACGGCGGGCTGAGCTTGCGCGTGCGATCATCAACAATCCGAAACTAATGATTTTGGACGAACCTTTCCGTGGTCTGGATGCAATGACGCGCGAACTCATGCAAGAGTATTTTCTCAAGCTCTACGAGGGCCGCAAACAATCGGTCTTCTTTGTTACGTCTGAAATCGAAGAAGCGATTTTTTTAGCCGATCAGCTGTTGATCATGAGTAATCGGCCCGGTCACATTATTAAGACCATCGATGTCGATCTGCCGCGTCCCCGCACAGCCAGCCTGCTCACCTCCACCGAGTATTTGCGATACAAGGACGAGTCGCTCGATGTTCTCCATGGCGAGGCGGTCAAAGCGTTTGCAGAAGGCAGCAAGGCGGCCGCCGACTTTCTCGAGGCTTATGCTGATCAGAAACGATAACGATGAGCGGTGCAGTACGCAGGTCCGAGGCGCAAAACTCATATCCAAAAAGCGTGCTCAGGTCACACTGCAGTGCTCGAGTAATCGCGACAATAGGAAACCAGTGTATGTCTCTATGCCCAATCTTTTGGGTCGGGTGCCATGTCGGTTCCGCGAGCGGTGCATTGGCGGCACAATAAAAATTTGATCACCGCGGTTGCAGTTGCGCGGTACGACGAATGGTCCGAAATGGACTCACCGCGCAGCCACTAATTGTTTGATCTAGTGATCAAAACTCGTTCGGGCAGCACTCTCCATCATTGGAGCGACGCAAAATCGACGGGTCGTACCATTTCGGGCTCATTTTGCCCATTTTACCGTCCTTGGTACGACAATGTCGTACTTTTTGGCCAAAGGCGAAAATATTACGATAGGCCCGAGGCCCGCACGTTAATCTCGGCCCGGACCATTTCGGGAGGAGCTAACTTCAGATTCGCAAGTGCGATTTCACCGTCAGTGACGTAGTGATTGACGCGCTCGATGTGTTGCCCTGCTTGAATTTCGCTCACCTCCCCGATGACTCGGCTATTCCGCAGCTCAGCGATGATAAAATCCCGCTCAGCATTCGTATCCGCATCGGTCGCGTGAGTGATCTGGAACGTGAGCTGAGTCAAAGAGAACCCGGTATCCTTGGTCCCAGCTCCGATCCAGTAAACGTGGGCATCATGCGGTGGCCGATCGGTGTTAAGCCAGAATTTGGCCGTCCCCCATGTGGCCTCGACGAGCGATGTATCCAAAGCCCAAAATCGAATGTGATGGCGCTTCCGTGGGCTGCCATCAATTGCCTTCTGGAAGCCGATGTCCTGGCCCCGGCCGAAAAGATAAAGCGTGCTGAACGGGGCCGTAGGATATGACGCATTGAATACGAATGCTCGGACCATATGCCACGAGCTTCTCAAACCCAACCGGTCAGCCTCTGACCACCCGGCGCGTGCAAATGCATCCCGAAGTTGCCCAAGGGTGCCGACAAGCACGAAATTGACGGGATCTCCGGGCAAGCCGTCGCCGGTGATTGTGTAGCGAGGCACGCGTTTATGTTGGAGGACTTTTAGGCCCATCCGAACGATACGTGGAAGGACAACGTATGCTGCGATTCCATAGGTAGCAGCCAACGCCAAAAACCAAGGCAGCCAGCGATCCGTGAACTCGAAGACAACAAAAACAATAAACCAGACGCTGAATAGGCCTAGCCCTAAGACGGCCAAGCGCTGCAGAAAACGCTTCAGAAGTCTCATTTACGAGCCATCATGATTCTGTGACGCAAAAGCGTTTCGCTTGGCGAGCGGCCATGCGCCGGCTGTCGTGACTAAAATGCCTGGAAAGTTCTGTCGCCTCATTCCACCACCGGACTTAATGACATCGTAGCGGGAGTAGTTGGGTTGTAGGAAGGGGTGGCAGTTTGCTATGCGCCTGCCCTCGAAAGCGGACGTTTGAAGTGCACTAGCCGATGTCCGGTATGGACCAAAAGCGGACATCAGGCGACTTATTCGATCACCTCGTCTGCGCGGGCGAGCAGCGCCGGCGGCACTGTGATGCCGAGCGCCTTGGCGGTAATCAGGTTAATTACTATCTCGAACTTGGTCGGCTGCTCGACCGGCAATTCGGCCGGCTTTGCCCCGCGCAAAATCTTGTCGACGTAGTCGGCAGCGCGCCGGGATAGATCAGGGAAGCTTGGTCCGTAAGCGATCAGACCCGCCGCCTCAATGCTTTCGCGCGAGGCCTGCATCGTCGGCAGGCGCGCTCCCAGCGTCAAGGTGTTGATGCGGTTCCAGTTGCTGAACGTGAGCAAGTCTTGACAGACATAAAGTGCGTCGATGTCTCCTTTGAGGGCATCGATGGCGATCGCGATATCCGGTACTCGCCGAATTTCCGAGGTAGTTACGCGGAGGCCAAGAAGCCGGCCGGCTGCTTGATACTCAGTCAACTCTTGCACAATCACTGGATTGTCAACGTTTCCCATGATCGCCACACGTCGCAACCCGGGAACAAGCTGGCGCAGCAGATCGAGCCGCTTGCCGGCAAGATCAGTTGCCTGGACTGACAGTCCGGTGACGTTGCCGCCAGGTCGCGACAGGCTCGCGACAAGCCCGCTGCCGACCGGATCCCCNGCCGCTGTAAACACGATTGGGATTGATGTGGTCGCCTGTTTTGCAGCGGCGATTAGGGGTGTTCCCGAGGTGACGATGATATCAACCTTCCGCCGAGCAAAATCACCCGCGATATCTGCGGCAAGGTCGCTGCGTCCTTCTGTCCAACGATATTCTATTATCACGGTGCGGCCTTCGATCCAGGAAAGCTCGCGCAGCCGCCCAACAAAACCCGCCACCCGTTTGGCTTCGGCCGCGGCGGTGCCCTGGCCCATATATCCGATGATCGGCAACTTGCCCGGCTGTTGCGCACGCGCCGCGAGCGGCCAAGCCGCCGCGCCGCCGATCAAGGTGAGAAACTGGCGCCGTCTCATTGGTTTGGCCCGAGACCAACGACAGACATTATAGGGGTCCTCTTTGGATAGGGGTCCTCTTTGGCTCAAAAACTGGCATTTTAGGTTGACTTGCGATCACCGAGCTGCAGTTGACCCTTCGTCTTTTGTCAGCGCAAGCCGTCGAAGTAGATCCTGTGCGAACTGCGAAAGCGAATCGTCTCGCGCGCCCATGACCACGATGCGATCCCCACGGCGGGCCGATTCGACCAGCATATCGCCACACGCGCCTCGGTCTGGAAAAGCAAAGGCCTTCCGGCCGCACCGCTGGATTTCGCAAACAATGTCGTCGCTGCTGACGCTGCGGTCGACCGTGCCACCGAAATAAACGGGCTGCGGCATAACGAGAACGTCCTCATCGCGCAATCCGTTTGCAAAACAGCTCACTAAGGCATTTCTCATCAAACGGATTGGGCCGTAGCCGTGCGGCTGAAACATCAACAGCAAACGGCCGGGAAACGCGTGCAAGGTTTCGAGTGTGGCCGATATCTTGTCGGGGTTGTGGGCAAAATCGTCGAGCACGGTTATTTCATTTGCCGCGCCCACGACCTCCAGTCGCCGACGAATGCCCGTGAACTCGCCCAAATAAGCCGCGGCCGCCGCAAGGGCCACGCCGCACGCCTTCGCAGCTCCCAGAGCGGCGAGTGCGTTGGCCACATTATGGAGTCCTGGAACCTTCAGATCCACCTCGATGACCTCACCGGTTTCGCGAGCCTTCATTTGGAAGCTGATCCCCCGGGGCGAATGAACTGGCGTAGACGCAAGGAGGTCGGCTTGCCCCGAATTCAGACTGTACGTAAACGCTTGCCCCGGCTTCAAACCGACCGAGAGTGCCGCTGTTTCTGCGTTATCGAGATTGAGCACCACCGTCTGTGCATTCACAATGAAGCTCCAGAAAAGGGTGCGAAGCTCGTCGAGCGATTTGTGGTCCAAGGAGATATTATTCAGGACTGCGACACGGGGCTCGAAAAGCGTAATCGAGCCGTCGCTCTCGTCCAACTCACTGACAAAAACCTCGCCCTGGCCGATCTTGGCGCTGGCAAAAGGTGAGCCCACGTCAATGAAGTTTTTCATATCCGCGCCATTCATGATCGTTGGATTCATTCCCGCACGGTGCAGAATCCAGCCAAGCATGCCAACCGTGGTGGACTTGCCGCTCGTGCCAGCGACACCGACGCCTAAGCCGGCAGAGTTGAAGAGTTCAGCGAGCAGCGTCGCTCGAGTGGTGACGGCGGCCCCAATACGACGCGCGGTTCGCACGTCGGGTACTGACTCCTCCACAGCAGCAGACGTAACCAGAATCTGACTGGGTCGCGTAACGCCGCTGCCATCCTGTGGATGGAGCAGCACACCGTTGGCACGCAGAAAATCAAATCTTTTGGCGTTGCGCCCCTGATCATGTGCTCGGTCAGAACCCTCAACCAGTCCACCCCTGGCTTTGATGAGCAAAGCGAGCGGGGTCATTCCACTACCCCCCACGCCGCAAAAAAAGTAATCTCCGAGCTGGTGGGCCATTGGCAAAATCTAGAAGGGTTGCCGATGAGGTGCAACGTAGGCTGGGCGCTTGGATGAGCAAAGGGAGGTGTAGAATCGGCGTGGTCGCGCCGGCTTCGCGCATGTCTCCGGAAGTTGCTCAGCGAGTGCCGATGCTGGCCAGATCGCTGTATCCCGACAGGACTCCGAAGATCGTTTTCCACCCGCAGTGCTTCGCTTCGCAGGGTCATTTCGCCGGTGACGACGAAACGCGCGCACAGGCGTTCCTCGATATCGCTAACGACGAGAGCTACGACGCAGTGTGGTTTGCGCGTGGAGGTTACGGTTCCTGCCGCGTGGTGGAAGCAGCCATGTGTGGGTTGAAGGAGCCGTCCAGACGGAAAGCCTACATGGGCTACAGTGATGCCGGTGTGCTCCTCGCCGCCCTTTACCGGGCGGGGTTCGAGGCCGTAGCGCATGGTCCCGTGGCGCAGGACATCCTCCGAGATGGAGGGGAAGCAGCGATTGCGCGAGCGCTCGCCTGGATAGTCGACAGGTCACCGGAAACGTTGGAGCCCACCGTAGGCCGCGTGACGCTGACAGCGGCATTTAACATGACGGTTCTTAGCCAGTTACTTGGCACACCGTTGCAGCCTGACCTCGACGGACATGTGCTCATGTTGGAAGAGGTAGGTGAAGCACTGTACAGGATCGATAGGTCGCTATTTCATATTACCAGTAACCCCAAAATCAGGCGGGTGTCGGGAGTCATGCTCGGCCGGTGCAGCAGCATTACACCGAACGAACCTGATTTCGGAATGAACGAGGAAGAGATTGCCCGTTACTGGTGTCAAAGGTCTGGGATCCCTTGGATGGGACGCGCTGACATCGGGCATGACACCAGCAACAAAGTTGTTCCCTTCGGGACAAGCAGCAATCTACATCGATCGCAGTCCGCGTTCGCTCGCACAAAACGGTAAGATACTCGCGGTCACCTGTTCGGTCGCAGGTAGCTCTGGTCAGAAGCGAACCTGTTTTTAGACATCCTCGATTGGTACTTCGTCGACTTTTCGACCATGCGCATCCAAGATCATGACGAACCAGCCGCTCCAATCCCAACCTGGCATGGCGGCTCCATGTTTGAGGTTGCGCGCCAACACTAAGGCATCTTCGCGAGCGGCGGCGTTGCCCGACAAATCGATGCCTTTGTGATTGTTTAGAACTTGTTTGCCGTCACTGAGATGGAAGTAATAACGAGGCATGGCGACAATGTCCGTAACGAAAGACTACAGGTCTGGACCCCCGTGAGCGATACCGCGGGGATCACGATCGTACTAGGCGCGCCCGCCGAGGGACAGTGCCCCGACAATCGGCCTATTGTACCGCAGCCGATGGGCTCGCGCGTCTTTACTGCTGCGAATAACAATGATTTTCGCACGGTCTCCCCCCTTCCGCGAACAAACTATTTATTTCATGTGTTCGAATCTAATTAATAGCAATCGCACTGTTCCGATAGGTTAGTTGGTCTCACCCGTGCTATGTCATGTGCGTCAACCGAACGCTAGATCTTGCGCGCTTGTGTTCTGACAATCTCATACTAATGGCTCGATCTCTGGCGACAGGCAGATGACGCGAGCCAAAATCATAGGCAAAGGCTGATGACGCTCTTCCTGGCGAAGCTCATTTGGGGTCTTGGATGCGTGGCGTATTTCATCATCCGCTACCCGCATCAGCGTCGTGCTCGCAAAACAAGTGTCACAGATCGCCGAGATCTCGTTCGCGAACGAACCTTGATGCTGATCTCCTACAGTGGGCTATTCGTAGCTCCGCTGATCTATGTGCTGACCGACCAGCCGAAATTTGCCGGCTACACTTTCAGCCCGTTACAGGCCTCACTTGGAGCGCTTGTGTTAATCGCCGCCATGGCCCTGCTCTACCGCACGCATCGGGACCTGGGGCGCGCCTGGTCGATCACGCTGGAAATCCGTGACAAGCACACGTTGATCACCCGTGGAATCTACGAGAAGCTGCGTCATCCGATGTACGCTGCGTTCTGGTTGTGGGCTATTTCACAGGCACTTCTGCTACCGAACTGGCTCGCAGGTCTGTCGGGCATCGTTGGCTTTGGTACGCTATTCTTTGCGCGTGTTGGCCACGAGGAGCGGATGATGCTTGAGACTTTCGGCGACGAGTATCGTGCCTACATGGCACGCACCTACCGGCTCATTCCTGGGATTTATTGATTCGTTAGTGCCTACCGAAAGCGTCAGGCCGTCAGATACAACCGTGGTGTGCCCGTGGAATGAGTATGGATATCCTTCTGCTCCAGACCGATCCTGCGACGGAACCATCGGCGAACATAGCCGCGGGTTACTCGGGTCCTGTGAGCGCTACGAACCTGGGAACATGTTTTTCAGACGTTGCCAGAGGTCGGTTAAATCATCCCGCCGTAGCGACCAGAGCAAGCTGCTTCTCCTATAGTTGGATCGCCCGCGCCGCGGATCAGGTTCGTCGATATTTGTCCTCCCGCCCCAAACACGTGGCGGGAGCGCGGGTGGCTCTGCAGTTGCCTAACTCGCCGGAATACGTGGCCGCTTTTTACGGGGCGCTGCTCGCGGACTGTGTCGTGGTGCCACTCCCTGTTTCCCTTGAAGTACGCCGCAGGACGCAGATCCTTGAATTATCCCAACCGGACGTACTAATCAGCACCCCGACGGATTTCAACGCACCACAGGATCACTCAGCACCCTCAACCTTACGCTTGGCCGAAAGGAGCGATTCACAGGATTCGCTGCCACCTCCACGTCGGCAAAACCACGATCTGGCGATGCTGCTCTTCACCTCAGGCTCGATGGGGACGCCTAAAGGAGTCATGCTCAGCCATCGAAACCTTCTGGCAAACGCAGATTCGATTCTCCGCGAGCTTCCAATTCGCTCAGACGATCGGGCGTTGGTCGTTCTTCCGTTCTGTCATGCTTACGGCAACTCAATCCTTCAAACGCATATTCTGAGCGGCGCGACACTTCTCCTCGATCGCGGCCTGGCTTTTCCATCGTCTATTGTCGAATCGATTTGCGACATGGAGGCCACGAGCTTCTCCGCGGTTCCCGAGGTCTACGGCATGCTTTTAAAATACGGACGTCTTGGAGAACGGCTGCTGCCGGCCTTGCGATACATGACCGTCGCGGGCGGAGAATTACGCCACGATCTGGCAGAAGAAATTGCGCGCCGTATCGAGCCAGCATCATTCTATGTAATGTATGGCCAGTCCGAAGCCACTGCGCGACTGGCGTCGTTGCCGCCTCAACAACTCCATGCTCGTCGGGGATCGATTGGAATGCCAATCTCGGGGGTCGAGCTTGCCGTTATGGATGAATCGAACCGCGAACTGGCCGCGAACGCCGTTGGCATGCTATGTGCCCGGGGCAACAACGTGATGCTGGGTTACTGGCGCGACCCGGCTGCCACGGCCGACGCCGTCAGTACGGACGGATGGCTGCGAACCGGCGACTTGGCCCATCGGGACGAAGATGGTTTTTTCTTCCTGCACGGCCGGGCGAGCTTGCTGGTCAAGGTCCAAGGGCACCGCGTACACCCGGCAGAGATCGAAGGGCTGGTTGAAGCTGACTTCCCCCAGACCGCTGCCGTTGCTATTCCGACCGCGCGCGGTGACGAAACCAGATTCGTTCTGTTTCTTGCACCGCGAGACGATCGACCAATCGACGTCGAGAAAATTCGAGCAGCTTGCCAAAAAGAACTCCCTCCCTATAAGCAGCCCGTGCACTACGAGGTGATCGAACGATTCCCATTGACGTCGGGTTACAAGATTGATCGCGCGGCATTGGCGCACCTCGTCCCTGAGATTTCAGGTGGGCGCCGCGCTCAGCCAGACGATATTCTGACGCAATCTCCATGAGCTCTGATCGAAAAGGACTGGAAGCGGACCTGACGCACTTTGTGCAGTCGCGGGGCACGCGTTATGCGCAAGCCACCCTACAGACCGATCTTTTGGAGACCGGCATGCTGGATTCTTTGTTGTTGATGGATTTGATCTTCCACATCGAAGAGGCCTATGGCGTGCGTGTTGACAGCGACCAGGTCAACCCCTCGAACTTTCGCACCATCGAGGATACTGTCAGCTTTCTGCTAAAGCAGAAGGCGTNGCCGCAAGCGTAGCACCTAATTGCTTACATGTGCGCCACCGTCGGAGCTTAAAGAGTTATTTGAAGATGAAGTGGCCTCTTGTCGAGCGTCCAGTCCCCAATACGCAGGTCCCGCTCTACAACCGATTCTATCTCCACGCGTCACCGGCGAGCCAGTTCGATCCTGTGATCGTATGGGGAACAGAAATTGACGCCGATGCGCTGCAGGCCTTTCTCCACGAACGAAATCGCGACGG